>UMBM01050515.1_pt1 | contig 14924 bp, 17 predicted proteins | sample 1963971 | NCBI WGS metagenome assembly UMBM01 (sample SAMEA4835942, study PRJEB28245) | human gut metagenome | biome: gut microbiome; material: fecal sample | place: Denmark | collected 2008 | reverse complement strand
GGCAACGCCGGCAGCCTCCCTTGCGTAGAGAAAACTACTTACCAATACTTGGGGTACTTGCTGGTGCTCTGCTGCTTTTCGGCATACTGCCACCAGGGAACTTGGGTGGCAAAGTCCGTCAGCTTGTCCCAGAACTGATCGGCCAGCGTCTCCTTGTCCACGTAGACCGTGACAGTATAGGTTTTGCTGCTGCCGTCCTCCATGGCGGCGGTGTAGGTCACGGCATTGGTGAAGTCCACCGTTACGCCGTTACCGGGCGTCAGAGACTTGACACCGTTTGTGGCGATAACCGGGGTCAGCTTCGTCACATCTGTGCCGCGGGGCATGGTGATGGTAATGGTATTGGTGCTGTTGTTCACCGCACCGGCCACACCGTTGATGGAGAAGCTGGTGATGCCCTTGACAGTCGTGGTGGCCGTCTCCCACTTGCAGGTGATGGTCACATTGCCTGTAGGCATAGTAAAGCGGTTACCGGTGATCTTCACCGTTTCACCACCTGCCACAGCCAGCGAGTAGGTCAGAGAGCCTTCTGCCATCTGATAGCCGCTGTCGGGCGTTATGGTTTCACAGTACCCGTATGAGGTATATGTATCACTGCCAGCAGCAAATAGCTGACAACACGGCATGAGCGCAATGCCCTCAAACCGGCATTAAAACGGATGCGGCCGCGAATTCATTGTGCTCGGTATGTATTACCCCAAGAAGAGAAGCGTAAGGTAAAACTATAGGAAATGACCGCATATTCATCATAGTCACTAAAGACAAAAGATGCAGGGACGAGTGCTGATAGCTCTCGTCTCTGCGTCTTTTGCTTCATGGTCTGGCTCTGGTATCGTCCATGTCGAATATATGCGAGCGTTGTCTCAGGCAAATTATAAGACAGACACTTCTTGCCTGCAAACAGTGTTCGCAGCGCAAAGGGCGTTGGCACTTTTTCGTTTCCGCAACCGGTGTGTGCGCTGAAATGTCCACTTGCAGCGAAGATCTCTTCTATTTGTAGATCGCATCAGACACGGCGAAAGCCCTCTTACCTTGACGCCGTGCAATGCGGATAGTCCCGCAGCCGTCCGGCGTACAGCCGGGTGTGGGGTAGCTTTAGGAAGTGGATGGGCTGGACGACACGGGCGCGCAGCTCACCCGCGCCGCGCACCTCTGCGTGCAGCAGCATAGCCTCCACAAATTCCGAGCAGTAGTAGCGGTTCGACCGCTTCCAGAGGATGTGGAAATACGCCAGGAGTAGGCCGCCCAAATTATAGGAAAACTGCTCCCGCCGCGCCCACATGGCCTCCAGCGTCGCCTCCAGCGCCGCGTACCGCTCCTCGGTGATCTCCACCGCAAGGATGATGGCGGTGGTGTCGGAGAATCGGCGAAACGTTCCCGCGTGGGGAGATTCGATGACGAAGCCGCCCCAAAAGGGATTGTAGGGGTGCCTGCGCCCGAAGGAATACATCCTCGTCAGATCCTGGGACAGGCTGAGGGAGGCGTGGTTGTACTCCGCGCCGGTGATACGCTTCAGAATACGGGACAGCATCGTACCCGTTTGTGTGATGACGATAAAAATCTGTTTGTGCGTTCCGTTCATAAGACTCCTTCGCATGTTGGACGGCCTGTGCGCCGCCGCGATGTGTGGGTCATTTGCGGCTCTTTCCGACGGCTCTCCCGTCAGAAAGGTGCGTCTATCTTATCAATCACAGCTATGGATGTCAAGGCAGTTCTATGTCAAGGCTGCCTTGAAAAGTGCCGGCGTACCGACTTTATGACAGTTTTGTGACACTTTCCCCGCACTTTTGCGGGGGAAGTCAGAGACTTCCTCTGATATGATACAGACAAGGTTGATACACGACCTGAATACTTCAAAGAAGGAGCGTAATATACCATGAAAAAGAAAACAGTTTGGAGCCTTTTACTGGCATTGGCAATGACGGTAACGGCCATCGGAGCATCGACTGCGGCATTTGCCGCTGCGCCCAACCAGGCAGAGCCGCAGACCCTCATCGCTACCGAAAACGAGGATGCCATTTGGAATCAGATCGAGGCACTGGAGAAAAAAAGCGATGCCGTATTCCAGAGAAATGAAGCACTGTGGGACAAGGTAGACGAGGCCTGCAATGCCCTGCCTGATGACTACGATTTCGAGAACTTTGACGAGGCAGCGTTCATCCGCAACATGACTACGCTGACGGAGGCGGAGAAGGAAACCCTTTTGAATGACATCAAGGAGCTGAACGAGCTGGATGCCCAGATGGAGAAGCTGTATGGACAGCTGCCCGCCTGCGACAATATGCCGCTTTACGAGAAGGCACTGGAAAAGGCCGATCCCAAGGTGCTGGACGAGATCGACACGCTGGAGCAGGAGTATGACCGCCTCTGCGAGAAGAACGCCGACCTGTGGGACAAGGTAGATGAGGCGTACTTCAACCTGCCGGACGACTACGACTTCGACAACTACGATGAGGCCGCCTTCATCCGCAGCCTGAGCTTCCTGACCGACGCGGAAAAGGACGCGCTGATCGCCGACTACAACCGTCTGGTAGAGCTTGATAACCAGCTGTGCAAGCTGTACGACACCATTTGGGGCAATACCGGCTGCGAAAGCGGCATCTGCCCCTTTTGACGGCAAAGAGTTTTTCTGATATGATTAACTAAATACGACGCCGATGCTGCGCCTGTGCGCAGCATTTGGCGCTGCTTTCTAGGAGGTCACCATGGGACATTCCATCTATTTGGCGGACGATGAAAAGAGCATCCGGGAACTGCTCCATAGCTTCCTCGCAAGCGACGGATATACCGTGCGCTCCTTTGAAAACGGCGACGCGCTGCTGGAGGCATTCCGTCAGGAGCCTGCGGAACTGGTCATACTGGATATTATGATGCCCGGCACGGACGGCCTTACCGTGTGCCGGGAGCTTCGCTCTGTTTCCGATATTCCCATTATCCTGCTTACGGCCAAGGACAGCGAGCTGGACTACGTCATGGGCATCAGTCAGGGCAGTGACGATTACCTAACCAAGCCCTTTCGCCCCACCATACTGCTCATGAAGGTGAGAGCCCTGCTGCGCCGGGTGGAGATGGACAGGGGGAAAACAGCGGCGGCAGTAGATGAATTGCGCTATGGAGATATCCGCTATTCCGCTACGGAAAATGCCGTCCTTTGCGGGAATACACCTGTCGCACTGACCCAAACCGAGCTGCGGCTGCTCAGCTATATGCTGAAGCAGCCGGAGAAAGCCTATTCCCGTGAGGAGTTACTTAACGCAGTATGGGGCTTCGACTCGGAGGTGGAGACCCGCGTGACCGATGAAACACTGCGCCGCATCCGAAAAAAGCTGCTGCAAGCGGGCAGCACTGTCAGCGTAAGCACCATATGGGGCTTTGGGTATAAGCTGAAGGAGGCGGAGCGCACATGAAAAACATCAAGCTGCGGATCGTGTATCTGATCCTCGGTGCGGCACTGCTGCTCTTTGCCCTTTTCATGCTGGCGGTGAACGTAGTGATCCCCGCCCACTTTGTAAGCGAGGCGGAAAAGGCGCTGCGCAACGAGGCGCAGTATGAGAATCGCACCATTCCTTACACCTATGAGGGCGAGGTGTATGATGACGATTGGGACGACGGGGCGGAGGAACATTTCTTCACGCCCAGCATTGTGTTTCTTGAGCTGGAGAACGGCTACCAGCCCAACACATGGAGCCAGGACACCTATCGGCTGGAGAAAAAGCTGCTGGCGTATTGCAGTGAACGGTCTGTTGCACCCAATCGATGCCACGACTTCAAGGCAGACAAGCACCACCTGATCTTCATGCCTGTGCAGGAGGACTACGGCAATTCGGAAGAACCGTATTCCTATATCATGTACATAGATATCGGGCCCATCACCCGCTATATCGTGACGCTGAACTGGGCGTTCTTTGGGGTGCTGCTGGCGATCTCCTCCGTCATGTGCCTGCTGGGCTTCCGGTTTGGCCGTGATATTGAGAAGGAGGCGGAGCGGCAGCAGACCTTCTTCCAGAATGCCTCCCACGAGCTGAAAACGCCGCTTATGGCGATACAGGGCTATGCGGAGGGCATACAGGCGGGCGTGATGGACACGGCCAGCGCGGCGGAGGTGATCCTGGAGGAAAGCGACCGCATGACGGGGCTGGTGGACGAGCTTCTGGACATCTCAAAAATCGATATGGGGCGGCAACCGCTTACCCTTTCCGAAACGGATATTCGAGAACTGCTCTACGACAGCATACGCGCCGTGGAGCCGACAGCCGCCGCCAGCGGCATCACCATCGCGCCGGACTTCCCTGAAGAACCCGTCATGGTCAAATGCGATGACACGCAGATGCGCAGGGCGGTCACGAATATCCTGACCAACGGATTGCGGTATGCCCGCAGTAAGCTGTGTCTGACCTGCCGGCCCGACAAACGGAATGTGATAATCCGGATACAGGACGATGGGGATGGCATTGCCGAGGGAGACCTGCCCCACATCTTCGACCGCTTTTACATGGGCAAAAGCGGAAAATCCGGCATCGGCCTTGCGCTGACCCGGGAGATCATCCACCTGCATAAAGGGACGATCCGCGCTTACAACGGGGACACCGGCGCTGTTTTCGAGATATCCTTTCCGGTGAGCAGATAAGAAGATCACCGCGCCGCCTTTGAGCGTCCCTCTTGCAAAAAGGACGGGCCTGGAAAGAGTCTTTGCTGGTGCCGGGCGGAGAGTTTCCCGTGATTTCCTCTTGTGCCCACATTGTCAGAATGGAGTACATCTATGGACTGCAAAACAAAAAAATATCTGCATATTTATGACTGGAACTACTGGTGGGGGTACTACCGCTGCGGCAAGGACTGGGACCCTTTCGACGCGGCTGAGTTTTCTCTTTCCGAGGACGAGGCGGGAGAGGCGCCCTTTTTCCACTTTGATTTCCATAACATCCCTGCCCTTCACCAGACCATTCTGGACGGTGAGTTTGTGGAGCCGGATAACCCGGATCATCCGCACTTTCTGGAGCAGGCAAGGCGGCTCAGAAGCGGTGAACAGGACTGGTTCGTCGGGGCGCTGTACTATCCGCTTTTTTCACCGGAGATGCATTTCTGCAACGCCTCCGTCCGGAGCGGCGTCCCGCTGACACAGCTGCTTTCCCCGTCTGTACCGCCCTATTACGGGGTGATCTTTCTCCGGGAGGAGCGCCCCCTCACTCCGGAGGTGCTGACGCATTGGGCGGAGACACTGTCCCAACCCCTATTCGGCCAGCCGTTTTCCTGTACGCTTGCACAAGTTCCCAGCCGACAGGAGGCAATGGAGTAGTTTGAGAATGAGATGCGGCTGATGCGATGAACGAGCGCCAGCCGCGCTGCCCGGCGGCAGCTGCAAGGCCCCCAACGCCCTGCGGGTGCAGAATTACTTACAACGGAGAATACACATGACTTTTGAAATTCACAGTGATATCACAAATCGATCTATGACCATAGCCGCCCGCGCGATGCGAAAGGTGCTGCGGCGAAAGAGAAACATTATTTGGGCCATCTTCGGCTGGAGCGTCTTTTTATTCAACGCATTGCTGCTGATACCATTCGATGGAGAGCCTTTTGTGCTTGATGTCAGAACGGTGACTTCCCTGCTGGTAGAGGTGATGCTGCTGTCCGTTCTGCTGTTTCAGGACCGATTCAATGGCATGATCGCCCGCAAAAACACGCTGGCGGGCACAAAGGAATATCATGTCGCATTCGGCGAGGATTCCTATACCGTCGTTACGGCGGCCACCACCTCCACCTTCCGCTACGAGCTGATCGACGCACTGGCTGAGTCACAGGACTACATCATCTTTCTGATGAAAAAACGCTATGCGCAGCCTCTGGACAAGCGTACTCTTACCGGCGGGACGGTGGAGGAATTCAAACGATTTCTTGAGGAGAAGACCGGAAAGGACTTCCGGCGTGTGAAATGAACGAATTTACTATAACGCCCTTTCGCGGGCTGCATTTGCTTCTGCTTTTGCTTACGAATACGCTCAAGGTCGAACAATTGCAGTTGTATACGCAAAGGGCGCTTCGCTGACTGTGGTTTTTCAAAAAAGGAGCCGGCGAACCTCAGACGGAAAAATAGTTGAAAGAAATATTCTTCGATCTTTGTAACTTTTTGGCTTGCTGGGAGTCTAATATATAGATTTGAAGAGATGGGAGGGAACTGTGTGGACGGATTTGAGGTCATCTATTCTAAATACAGCCCTCTGGTTTTTCGATATCTGCTTTCCCTTGGCGTGGATTTTCTGAGTGCTGAAGAACTAACAGCAGAAACCTTTTATCGAGCGTATATCAATTTCGACAAATATAAGGGAGAGAGCAAAATTGAAACCTGGCTCTGTGCAATCGCAAAAAATGAGTATCGTAAGGATTGTAAAAGCAGAGAAAAGGTAACCGCTACGGAAGAAATAGACCGAGCCGCAGAACAGACAGACTTGGTTGACCGCCTGCTGGATAGGGATCAGGCGATTGACATATATAAAACAGTTCACAGCATGGCTGAGCCGTACAAAGAGGTTTTTCTGCTTCGAGTCTTAGGGGAACTCAGCTTCAAGGAAATATCACATATTTTTGGGAAGTCTGAATCATGGGCGAAGGTCACTTTTTTCAGAGCAAAGATCAAAGTAGTAGAAAAGAGGGAGGAATCTATATGAAAAATGTCACTTGCAGCATTGTAGAGGATCTGCTTCCTCTTTATATGGACGGCTGCTGCTCTAAGGATAGCCAACAGGCGGTTGTCGAACATATGAAAACCTGTGAAAAATGCAGGGAAACGTATCGCCATTTGCAGAGTGATTTGCCCACTATCGCAAATGAAACGACCGATATGCGCTCCGAGGAAATTGCGCGTTCACTTTCAAAAAGAATCAAGAAACGCAAAGCGGCGGCTGTGGTGTTTGCGGTAATATTCTTTGTGTTTGCAATGATCTCTCTCTTCTTCGTAGGCAAGGCGATCATGATAATGAGAGGGCAGGGTTCACAGGTATCTCTTGGCAGCCTGGAAAGCGCGGTAAATCTCTCTGAGGGCGATTTCTCCTGTTCCGCCCAAGATATAGGTGCTTACAGCTTTTTTACCAATACAACGAGAATCATTATTAGAACCGACGCTCCCTTAGATGAGACGGTGACGGTTCGTCTTTGGAATACAGAAAATATGAGCGAGAACATTCTGTTGGCCCGCCTTGACAAAAACCAGAAAATCTGCACCTTTACGCATCTATCCAGCCGGAACCGCTATGCGATTACTGTAGACAATATGCCCGATATAAGCATATCTGTCAGTAGTCGTCTTACATTTTGGGAGGCACTATCCCGGGCCTTGCAAAATGAATAAGCGTTTTGAGGCCGGGGTATGGGGCGCGGAGCCCCGCAAAGCCGACAGCGGACGCCGCGCAAGGGCAGGCTGCTCCGGGTGAAGAAAACGAATTGCCGAAGCAGCCTGATCCATTTCAATTTATCAGTCTAACAGAAGCTTGAACCATGGGCGGCGGGACAGTTTACTGTCCCGCCGCCCTGATTTTCAGCGGGCATGGTCTTTCTCGTGCATAATGGCTCTCCACGCCGAGGCTGTCTCTGCCAATATTTTACATGTTAAGGCGGTGCGTTTTTTCGGAATATGACAGAATGACGGTATAATTCCTCCGAAAATATCTTGACAAGATTTATCAAGATTGATAAAATGGATATATAACCAAAAAGGAGATGCAGGGATATGCTCATCACAAGGGAAACGGACTATGCGCTGCGGATGCTGCGGGTGCTGCTGGACGAAGAGAAGCACTCCGCCGCCGAGATGGCGGAGACGGAGTTGATCCCCATGCAGTTTGCCTATCAGATCCTGCGAAAGCTCTCCGCCGGGGAGCTGGTGCAGGTGAGCCGAGGCGCAGCCGGCGGCTGCCGGCTGTCCTGCGACCTGCGTGGCGTTTCCCTCTACGACCTCATGGTCGTCATGGGAGAGCATGACGTCCTGTGTGCCTGCATGGAGCCGGGGTATGACTGCCGCTGGCAAAGCGAACATGGGAAATGCGACATCCACTGCCAGCTAACGGAGCTGCAGCGAAAGCAGGACGAGGCGTTCCGCGCCGTGAGCCTGCACCGGCTACTGACCGGCGAAGCAATTCAAAAAGAGGAAATGACCCAACAAACGTGACATAAGGAGGTACACCGTATGCTGTTTCAGACCACACCCGCGCACGAGGAGCTGCGCGCCAAGATCCGAGCCTTTGCGGAGGAGGAGATCAAGCCTCTTGCCTTCCTGCTGGATCAGAACAATGAGTTCCCTGACGAACCTGTCAAAAAGATGGCACAGCTGGGCTGGCTGGGGCTGCCGTTCCCCAAGGAGTACGGCGGCGCGGGGCTTGACATTCTCAGCTATGCCATCGCCGTGGAGGAGCTGGCCCGTGTGGACGGCGGCGCGGGCGTGATCCTCTCCGCCCACGTGTCCCTGGGCGCGTGGCCCATCTTCGCCTACGGCACGGAGGAGCAGAAGCAGAAGTATCTCGTGCCGCTGGCAAGAGGCGAGAAGTTGGGTGCCTTCGGCCTTACCGAGCCTAACGCAGGGTCGGACGCCGGCGGGACGGAGACCACGGCACTGGACAAGGGCGACCACTACCTGCTCAACGGCGGCAAGATCTTTATCACCAACGCGCCCAAGGCGGACACCTATGTGGTATTCGCCGTCACCACGCCGGACATCGGCACCCGGGGCATCTCCGCCTTCATCGTGGAAAAGGGCTGGAAGGGCTTTGAATTCGGCGACCACTACGACAAGATGGGCATTCGCTCCTCCTCCACGGCGGAGTTGATCTTCAACGACGTGAAGGTACCCAAGGAGAACCTGCTGGGCAAGGAGGGCGACGGCTTTAAGATCGCCATGTCCACGCTGGACGGCGGCCGCATCGGTATCGCGGCGCAGGCGCTGGGTATCGCCCAGGGGGCCTTTGAGCACGCGCTGGCCTACGCCAAGGAGCGCGTCCAGTTCGGGAAGCCCATCGCGGCACAGCAGGCCGTTTCCTTCAAGCTGGCGGACATGGCCACCAAGCTGCGCTGCGCCCGCTTCCTGGTCTACTCCGCGGCGGAGCTGAAGGAGCAGCACGCCCCCTACGGCATGGAGTCCGCCATGGCGAAGATGTACGCCTCGGACATCGCGCTGGAGGTCACCAACGACGCCATGCAGATCCACGGCGGCACCGGCTTCCTCAAGGGCATGGAGGTGGAGCGCGCCTACCGCGACGCCAAGATCACCACCATCTATGAGGGCACCAACGAGATCCAGCGGGTGGTCATCGCCTCCCACCTCATCGGCAGGCTGGGCAAGAGCAGCGGCGGCGAAAGCCGCTCAGCAGCCAAGAAGCCCGCGCCCATCACCGGTATCCGCAAGCGCACCATCTTCCGGGAGGGCGACGCTGCCCAGCAGGTCAGCGACCTTGTGGCGGCACTGAAAAAGGACGGCCACGACTTCTCCGTGGGTATCCCCATGGATACGCCCATTCCCAAGGCGGAGCGTGTGGTCTCCGCCGGTAAGGGCATCGGCGAGAAGAAGAACATGAAGCTGGTAGAGGGTCTGGCCAAGGCCGCCGGCGCGGCCATCGGCTCGTCCCGTCCCGTGGCGGAGACGCTGAAATACCTGCCCCTTGACCGCTATGTGGGTATGTCCGGGCAGAAGTTCACCGGCAACCTCTATATCGCCTGCGGCATCTCCGGCGCCACCCAGCACCTCAAGGGCATTAAGGACGCCTCCACCATCGTGGCCATCAATAAAAACGGCAACGCGCCCATCTTCAAGAACTGCGACTACGGCATCGTGGGCGACGTGATGGAGATTTTGCCTCTGCTCACCGCCGCGCTGGACAGCGGCGAGAAGCAGCCCGCGCCGCCGATGGTGAAGATGAAGCGTCCCACGCCGCCCAAGCCCACGCCCATCGGCGACACCTATGTGTGCGGCGGCTGCGGCTACGAATATGTGCCGGAGCTGGGCGACGAGGACGGCGAGATCGCGCCGGGTACGTTGTTTGAGCAGCTCCCCGCCGACTGGGTATGCCCGGAGTGCGCGGAGGGCAAGGATCAATTTGTGAAGGCTTGAGCCGGGAGGGTATGAGATATGTATTGTGTGCGTAATGTGACCAGCGACCTCTACTGGGTGGGCGCCAACGACCACCGCCTTGCCCTGTTTGAAAACTGCTTCCCCATTCCCCGCGGCGTCAGCTACAACGCCTACTGTCTGCTGGACGAGAAAACGGTGCTGTTCGACACCGTGGACTGGTCTGCCTGCCGCCAGCTGCTGGAGAACCTGAACCACGTCCTGAACGGGCGGGAGCTGGACTATCTGCTCATCAACCATCTGGAGCCGGATCACGCCGCCTGCATCGAGGAGATCCTGCTGCGGCACCCCAAGGTGAAGGTCATCTCCAACGAAAAAGCCTTCATGCTTATGCGGCAGTTCGGCTTCCACGTGGATGACCACGAGTGCATCGAGGTGAAGGAGGGGGACACTTTCTCCTTCGGCCGGCACACCGTCACCTTTGTGGGCGCGCCCATGGTGCATTGGCCGGAGGCCATGGTGACCTTCGACCTCACTGACGGCGTGCTGTTCTCCGCCGACGCCTTCGGCACCTTCGGCGCGCTGGACGGCAAGCTGTTTGCCGATGAGGTGGACTTTGAGCGGGACTGGCTGGACGATGCCCGCCGCTATCTTACCAACATTGTGGGCAAGTACGGCCCCCACATCCAGCTCCTGCTGAAAAAGGCCGGTGGGATCCTGGATCAGATCAAGTATATCTGCCCCCTCCACGGCCCGGTGTGGCGGGAGAATCTGGGCTGGTTCATCGGGAAGTACGACACATGGAGCCGGTACGCGCCGGAGGAAAAGGGCGTGCTGATCGTCTACGCCTCCATGTACGGCAACACGGAGAACGCGGCGCAGGCACTTGCGGCAAGGCTCTGCGACAAGGGCATGAGCCGTGTGGCACTGTACGATGTGTCCTCCACCCACGTGTCCCAGCTGATCTCCGAGGCGTTCAAGTACAGCCACATCGTGCTGGCCTCGGTGACCTACAATCTGGGCATCTACCCCGCCATGCACGACTTCCTTATGGACATGAAGGCACTGAACCTGCAAAACCGCACCTTCGCCCTCATTGAAAACGGCTCATGGGCGGTGAAGTCCGGCGACCTCATGCAAAAATTCGTCAACGACGAGCTGAAGAACATGACGGTGCTCAACGAGCGGCTCAGTCTCGCCTCCTCGCTGGGGGAGGACAAGGCCGTTGAGCTGGAAACGCTGGCGGACGCGATTTTGGAGTCCGTGCAGTGACCGGCGCGGGGAGCGGAAGAAAGAAATAGGCTGCCGGAAGGCTCTGCCGCCTCCCTGCCGGGGAGACCGTATTCCGCGAGATGGGGCGGACAAGCACGATCCCGCGCTTGTCCGCCCTTTTTCCAAAAGAGGCACAGCGAGTCAGAACGTAACAAAACAAGTTTCGGAAAGGAGATGCTACTATGAATTACAGTGCTATGATCCAAAACCGCAAGTCCGTTCGCGCCTTTCGCGGAAAGGAGGTGCCGAACGAGGCACTCGCCCAGCTTCGCACCTACTATGAAAAGACCTGCCCCCGCCTTGTTCCGGAGATCGCCACGGAGCTGATCGTTCTGGACAAGGACGCGCAGCCGGCACTGGAAAGCTCCGCGGGCTACCAGCAGTTCCTCATCGGTGCGCCGCACTATCTGCTCCTTATGTCCGCCCGGCACATCCACGCGGGCGTCAATGCCGGGTACATGATGGAGGATCTTGTCCTCAAGCTGACGGAGCTGGACATCGACACCTGCTGGCTGACCTTTACCGACAGCGACAAGATCAAAAAGGCTCTGTCCCTTACCACCCCGCTGCAGGTGGCGGCCATCGTGGCCTTCGGCTACGGGGAAAAGACGGCGAAAAAGCTGCGGATGAACATTCAGAGCATGTCGCAGATCGATGTGCAGGCCGAGCAGCAGTACTACGCGCCGAAAAAGAGCGTGCATGAGCTGGTCCACATGGAAAGCTGGAGCAACAAGTCCGGGCTTGATGAAATGATGGACTTCTATGACGATATGCTCTGGCAGGCCTTCTACGCCGCCTCCCTGTCCCCCAGCTACCTCAACCGCCAGCCCTACGGCTTCCTTGTCCGTGGCCACAGCATCTATCTGGTGCAGCAGGAGGACGCCTACACCGACAACCTCGACGCCGCGCTGGATCTGGGCATCGTGCTGCTCCACTTCTCCGCCGTTGCCTCCCAGTGGGCGGGAAGGGTGCGCTGGGAGCTTTCCCCGGATGCACCGGACGGCCTGCCTGCAGGGCATCGCGCGGCGGCCGTGTGCCGGGTGTAGAGGTGCTGCTTTCAGCCCCTATTGGGAGCATTTGCTTCAGATAGAAAAACCGGCCAATGCCGGTTCAAAACAGAAGATCAGGAGGTGTTTTTCCGATGGCCATCCGAACGGTAACGGATGCGATCCGCTATGTAGGGGCGGACGACAACACATTGACACTCTTTGAAAACCAGTACCCTGTCCAGCCTATGGGGATGAGCTACAACTCCTATATCATTTTGGATGAGAAGATCGCTGTGATGGACAGCGTGGACGCACGGGCGGCGGAGGAATGGCTTTCCAATGTGACGCAGGTGCTGGAGGGGCGCAGCCCTGACTATCTTGTGGTCACACACATGGAGCCGGATCATTCCGGCAGCCTCATGCATCTGGCGCAAAGGTACCCGGAGATGAAGCTCGTGGGAAATGCGAAAACATTTACCATGATCAAGCAGTTCTTCGGCACAGGTGCGCTGACGGAGGGGCGTATGCTGGAGGTCGGCGAAGGAGATACGCTTTCCTTGGGTACGCACCGATTGCGCTTCCTGATGGCGCCGATGGTACACTGGCCGGAGGTAATGACAGCGTATGAGGAAACGGAAAAGATCCTGTTTTCGGCGGATGCCTTTGGCCGCTTCGGCGCACTGGAGCGGACTGCCCGCGCCCCGTGGGCGCCGCAGGCGCGGCGGTATTATTACAATATCGTCGGCAAATACGGCGCGCAGGTGCAGGCTCTGCTGAAAAAGGTCTCCACGCTGGAGATCAAAACGATCTGCCCGCTCCATGGCCCGATGCTCACAGAGGGGGTGGAGGAGTATCTGCGGCTGTATGACCTGTGGTCACAGTGGAAGCCGGAGGAACCGAAGAGCATACTGATCGCGCATGCGTCCATCCACGGTAACACCGCCCATGCGTCGGAGATCCTCAAGGGCAAGCTGGAGGGAAAAGGAGCGCGAGTTACCTTGTGCGATTTGACCGTGACAGACCTGTCCTATGCCGTGACCAGCGCATTCTACTGCGGAAAGCTGGTATTGGCCAGCTCCACCTATGACGGAGGGCTTTTTCCGCCCATGAAGGCGTTTTTGGAGCACTTGCAGGCCAAGGGCTTCCGAAGCCGCCGGGTAGGCTTGATGGAAAACGGATCCTGGGCCCCTGCCGCTGCGCGGCTGATGCGCGCCGAGCTGGAAAAGATGAAGGATCTCCGACTGTGCGAAACGGAGGTATCGCTGCGCGGCGCACTGAACCAAACCAGTGAGACGCAGATGGATGCTCTGGTGGCTGAGCTCTGCGCGGAGTAAGCGGCGGGAGACCGGACGGTATCCCCGCGCCGAGGCTGGCTTCGTCCAGCCGCCCGATGCATCAAAAGTGAAACGGCGTTGCTGATTTAGACGGCAATATGGTGCTGCGTGAGGCTGAAGCCTTGAGAATGGATAAAAGCGCAGCCGCAGAGAACATCTGCGGCTGCGCTTTTTGCTGCACTTCCTTGCAATTTACAGCGCTGCCTTTTTCCGTTTCCTGATCTTCGTCCGAAACGTTCCGAAGGGCGCGACGGTATTGACGTGAATGAATTTGTAAACCGCCCACACCGCTGTTTTGGTGGCGTCATCCGCCCACCTTCTCATGTGCGGCTGGAACAGCTCCTCCTCGCTCATGCAATCGATCATGGTCTGGATAGCGACGATATTTTCACATAATTTGCCCCTCAATTCCGCCAAGGACAGATGGGCATAGGTGTCCGTGAACCATTGGTACAGGCCGCCCAGCTGGTTCCATCTGAACTGCTCCGATGGTGTTTTCACTTCCACTCCGTGCTGCTCATCAGCCTCTCAGCTTAAAAGCAGCGTTGTCCATCCCAGCTGATACGCAAGATTCTCTGCCGGCGTTCTGTCCACCTCGGGAACTCTTTTATCCTTCAGGGCTTCCGGGATCGTATCAAACTCGGAAATGTACTTTTCAAAGCTCTGACGGATCTCGTTTTTGAGCGCCTCTTTATCCCTGTATGTTCTCAAGACAGTCTCCTTTACCGATTCTCCGCCAGATATTCCTCTGCATAGTGGACGGCTACCGCGCCGTCCGATACGGCGGTGACCACCTGCCGCAGCGCCTTAGTGCGTACGTCGCCCGCGGCGAACACGCCGGAGAGGTTGGTGCGGGTGGATTCATCCGCGATGATGTAGCCGGATTTGTCCAGCGCCAGCTCGCGTCGGAACAGCTCCGTCGCCGGGGCACGTCCCACGCTGATGAACACGCCGTCGCAGGCAAGGTCATGTTCCGCGTCGGTGTTGACATCTTTTAGCCGAAGCCCCGTCAGGCGGTTGTCGTGCAGCAGCGCGGAAACGGTGCTGTTCCAGCAGAATTCCACGTTGGGCGCGTTCATCAACGGCTCATGATAGACCTTCGTTGCCCGCAGGCTGTCCCGGCGGTGAATGAGGTAGACCTTTTGGGCGATGCGGGACAGGGCAAGTGCGTCCGCCGCAGCAGAATTGCCGCCGCCCACCACCGCCACGGTCTTGCCCCGATAGGGCGCGCCGTCGCAGGCGGCGCAGTAGTGAACGCCCTTGCCGACGAGTGCGTCC
>UMBM01038534.1_pt1 | contig 15054 bp, 19 predicted proteins | sample 1963971 | NCBI WGS metagenome assembly UMBM01 (sample SAMEA4835942, study PRJEB28245) | human gut metagenome | biome: gut microbiome; material: fecal sample | place: Denmark | collected 2008 | reverse complement strand
CTCTGCGCCAGTTGTCCAGCCGTCTCAATCCCTGCATACAGTCCTTGTGCCGCCTGTTCTGCCGTATCGCAGAGCAGCGCCATCCAGTTTGATAAACTGTACGACCCCGTAGGGGCGGCTTTTGTAAGAACATATTCTAACGCATCCCCGTTAACCTTCTGGTCGTTTGCCGCGTAAGCATGCGTGCACATCTTGTGCCACAGCTCCGGCGTATGAAATACAAAGCTGTATTCTCCGTGCAGCTTATAATCATTCAAAAGCTGTGCGGGAATAATTTTCTCGTCCAGCGTGTCCTGTCTTGCAATAAAAATCGGATTGCTCATGCCTCAGCCTCCTTTACATAATATAAACCACCGTTTGCCACCCCAAGCCGATATTTCTCCCCTGTCACATCGTCAACGAGCGCGCCTGCCTTCACAGCCGCCGCCAGTGCCGCAGAAAAGTCACTCTCCGTCCCCGTGTAGCCGCCTTCCTTCGCCGTTTCGTATGCGCTTTTGCCGTCTGCTCCCTTGGGGCCTGCTGTGCCTGTGTCTCCTTTTGCTCCCTTGAGTGCCGCCAGCTGCTCCGGCGTAAAGTCCTCGTAGGTAAAGGCATCCCCCTTCGCCCCGTCAAAATAATCTATATTCTTCCGCGGCGTGTATCCATCCTGCCCTCTTTCTCCCTTGAGTGCCGCAAGCTGTGCCTCTGTGAAGTCGTCATAGGTGAATGGATCTCCTTTTTCCCCTCTTGCTCCGTCAAAGTAATCTACGTTCTTCTGCGGCGTGTAGCCATCCTGCCCTCTTTCTCCTTTGAGTGCCGCCAGCTGCTCCTTTGTAAAGTCCGCATAGGTGAATGGATCTCCTTTTTCCCCTTTTGCCCCCTGCAAAGGCCCGTGGTTGTTCCAGCTCTGCGCCTTCCCGTCGTAGATGTAAATGTCATAAGGCTGTGCCGCGCCCACGCCGTATGCGTCTCCGGCATCGGGGCTTGTTATCGCCTGCCGCAGCTCTGCCTCTGTCGCAAAGTTCCCCAGAATCGTCAAGCCCTTGCCTGTCTCGCCTTTCTCCCCTCTGAGTGCCGCCAGCTGTGCCGGCGTAAAGTCCTCGTAGGTAAAGGCATCCCCCTTTGCCCCGTCAAAATAATCTATATTCTTCTGCGGTGTGTAGCCATCCTGTCCGGGTTCTCCTTTTTCTCCTTTCAGCTTTGCCAGCTGCTCCGCTGTGAAGTCCTTATAGGTAAACGCATCCCCTTTTGCTCCCTTGAGTGCCGCCAGCTGCTCCTCTGTAAAGTCCTCGTAGGTAAATGGAGCTCCCTTCGCCCCGTCAAAATAATCTATATTCTTCTGCGGTGTGTAGCCATCCTGTCCGGGTTCTCCTTTTTCTCCTTTCAGCTTTGCCAGCTGCTCCGCTGTGAAGTCCTTATAGGTAAACGCATCCCCTTTTGCTCCCTTGAGTGCCGCCAGCTGTTCCTCTGTGAAGTCCGCATAGGTAAACGCATCCCCCTTATCGCCTTTGGCGTTTCGGGCAATCTCCGCCGCCTCCTGCGCCTCCTGTATGGCTGCCGCTGTGTCTGTCTGCCGCTTTTCCTCCGCTTTTTCTCTTGCCGCTTCGCTTTCCAGCACCTTGGAAACAGAAGTCTCTATCTGCTTCAGCTCGCTTAGCTCGCCCTTCCAGTCTCCGTCGGTGTCAATCGCGCCTTCCACAAAAACAGGTGCTTTCGCCGTTGTCCAGTTCAGCACGCCGTCCGCGTCATTCCCTCGCACGGCAATGAAAACCGTCCCGTTCTCTCTGAAAATCCCCGCATCCACCTCAAGAAATAATGCTATGCTTTCCTCCTGCACCGTCTTGATTAAAAGCAGGGTGTCCTTCTTCCCGCTCTTGTATTCCACATCCAGCCGAAAGGTCAGCGGCGAAAGGTCAATTCTGTCCGCCTCGTATCGTTTCATCATGAAGGTGCGGCTCACTGTTCGCGTGTCCCCTGCAATAAAGGTCTGTTCCTCGTTCGGAAAAAGCATTTCCTTCCCGATAATCGAAATCACTTTCTTCTCCCTCCTTCCAAAAATGGTAGGGACATTCCTGCCCCTACCATCCTCTTTTACAGAAACTGACCTGTGCCGTCCTCCGCTTTCTTCTGCATTTCCTCCATCATTCTGTAGGTTGCCGCCTTCTGGTTTTCGCTGTTTTTCAGCACCTCCGCCACAAAGCGGGGCACTTCAACCTCTTTCCCGCGCTGAATCAGGTATTTGTAACCGTTCACGCTTACGAATACATCGTCATCACCGTTTCCGGTAATTGGCAGGCGGATTGTCTCCTTTTCCGCCTTTGCCGCTTCCATAGCCTCCTGCATCCGCTTTTCCATCTGCACCTGCTTCTGTCCGGCTGTCAGCTCCGCCTCTTTTTCTTCGGTCTTGCCTTCTTCTTTTCTTTCCGCCGCCAGCAGCTCCGCATCAATCCTTGCCGCCTCCGCCGCGTCTCTTTCGGCTTTCAGCCTTGCATTTTCCTCAAGCAGCTTCTGCATTTCCTCCTGTGTAGGCATTGTGCTTTCCGCTGTCTGTTCCGCCGTGGTTTCTTTTTTTGTAGCCATAGGGTTGTCCTCCTTTTCTTAGTTCGCCGCCGCTGCGCTGAAGCTGGAGCTGCTTTCGATTCTTACCATAAACTCGTCAGAAAGGATTTCCGCCGTCTTGATTGCCTTCCAGCCTGCGGATGCTCTCTGGTTCAGAGGGTCTGCCGTGCCGCCGCTGCCCAGCTGTTTTACGATGGTCTGCAAGCCGCCGCCTTCTACCTCTGTCACGCCGTAAGCATTTTTCCCGATTACCAGCGTAGAGAATACGGAAACGTCACCGCCTGCGGTATTCTTGTCCCAGATTTTTGCCTCGGTCGATTCCACAAAACGCACATTGCCGATGCGCCCCAGCTCGCCTTCGTACATGGCCTCCGCATTGGTGTATTTGTTCCATTCCTCCCATTTTTCATCCTGCATCAGGTCATACGCAACATAAGGATGCACAATAGCCACATAGCTCTTGTCAAAAGGCACTGTGTTTGCGCCCTTCAAAATTGCCGCCGCCTTCATAATCAGCTGCAGGCTCATCAGGCTGTTTGCCTTGATGCCTGCCCTTGTGGTTACGGGCGTTGCCCCCGCAGGTGCATACAATACGTTTGTCCCGCCGTTGATAACCTCTCTCGTAATGGTGTCCAGTGTTCTGCCGCTCTGGTCGCCCAGCAGCACCACTGCCTCTGTCAGGTTGTTGTCAATCGCCGTCAGCAGTAATACGTCAGAAAGGCTGATCCAGTCGCCATACTGTTTCACCTTCGCCGTTACCGTTGTAACGCTCATCTTGTTCGGGTCGGGTGTCACGCCCTCTGTCAGTGCAGTCAGTGCCTTCGGCAGTGTCTTGTAGCGTCTGAATTCAATCTCCTTACCGCCGTTTTTGGGGATAGGTCTTTTCTGCCCGAATTGGTCGTGTACCAGATTCGGCTTTGCGTTGTCCAGAAGTACGCCGTCATAAAAAATTTTCATTTCCGCCGACAGTGTCTCTGTCGTTGTTGTCATTACGTCAAACAGACGCAGATTCATTCTCTGTTTTTTCATTTCTTCTGTCCTCCTTTTTTCAGAACCAATCAGGAGAATGTGATTCTCTCGTCAGGGTTTCTTCTCGCCCTCTCAATCAGTTCATTTCTCTGCTGTTTCGTCAGTTTTGTTACGTCAATCGGTTTCTCTCTTGCCCCGCTGCTGCCGCTTGCGCCGTTCTCTGCCGGTCTTGCGCCGCGTGCGCGGATGCTGTCCAGAACCTTTCTCTCCGTTGTTGCTGCCGTGTGCTGCAGCGCGCCGCCCATCAGGTCGTCAAAGTGAACCGCCTGATAAGCCGTCCCCACACTGATACCATGATCCAGCATCCGTACAAATTCGGGATTGTCAAATTCTGCCGCAAGGTCAAGCGCAGGGAATTTCCCTTTCAGCTGCTCCGCCTCCTGCGTCCATGCGGCAAATTTCTGTTCAAATTCCTGCCGCTGTCTGTCCTGTGCAATCTGCTCCTGAAATGCTTTGTTCTCCCGTTCCATTTTTTTGAACTGCGCCAGCTGCTCCACGGTCATGCCCTTTTCCAGAGCCTCCGCCTCAAGGTACTGCCTGTCGCCCTCCAGTGCCGCTTTCAGTGCCGTAAAATCCTTGCCGTCAAGGTTGTATCTTTCGCCCACCATTGCCAGCAGTCCCTCTGCATCCTTCAGCTTGCTTTCCGTCTGCTTGCTGTTTTTCAGCCTTCCCTGCACAATCTTCTGCACCCTTGCGTCAAAGGCATCCTTGTATTCGCCCTTCACCATGGTGTCAAATTCTGCATTGAAGTCCCTGCTTTCGCCGCCCGCTGCGCCTGTCTCCGCTCCGGTCGTGGTCGCGCCTGCCGCTGCAGTGCCCGCCGCTCCTCCTTCGCCGTCAAATAAGCGCAAATTCATTTCGTAGTGTTTCATGGTATCCTCCTTCTCTCACGTCTCTCCGTGGTGTCATCCTTGTTTCCTCTCGTCTTTCCGAGGTGCCTATCGTAATTGTAATATAAAAAATAATTTATTGCCCCCTCCCGCAATCCGGTATCTGCTCTCCTGTCAGCCGCTCCATCTTCACGCAGTCGGCGTATTCCTCCGCAATCAGCTCCAAGCCGCATAAAACCCCGTGAAAAAGCGTCTCAACCTCTTTTCTGTTGTCCCTCTCCTTGTAGGCGATTACTGCCATCATCCCGTCGCTGTGCCTTTCTGTCGCTGCTGCATGGCATACGCTGTCCATCGCCGCATAAAGCGTCTGCATCAGGGCTGAAATAGCCGCACAAACAATGTCATTCCCTGGGTTGTATCCTGCGTGTCCCTCCGCCTGTATGCAGCAGATATCCGCCGTTTCCGCCCATAAAATCTTTGTCATCCGTTTCCACCTCTCATCCTACCGTTGTCCTCTCCCTCGTTCTCTCCTTCGCTCGCTCTGCAATCTTGTTTCCCTTTGCGCTCCGGTAGGCATCTCCTAACGCATCTGTGCCGCTGCCTGTTCCTGTCGGCGGCATTTCTTCTCCTGCCGCTTCGCCGCTTACGGCTCCTATCATGTCTCTGCCTGTCAGCTCTGTAATCACCTGTGCCATCTGCTGAATTTGCATCTGCATCTGCTGTATCTGCTGCAGCATTGCCCCGTTTTGGCTTACCTTGCGGATGATTTCCTCCCGCCCCTCAAAGTCCATCATTTCTAGGCAAATCAGGGCTTGGTCTGTCAGCTGCGGGTTGAATAGCCCCGCTCCGTAAAGTTCCTTTGCAAGCTCGTTCTGCGCAATGCGGGAAAAGGGACTGCTTTTCTGGCTCGTAATGTTGATGTCAAAGATGGGCTTTCTGCTGCTCACAGAAACCTGCCCCATGAGCATTTCCTCTGTCGGCTTCAGGTTCTCATTGCTGTAGCGGATGAATTCCTCCCCCTGCTGCCCGGTGATTCTGAACTCCCGCTCCTCGTCGTAAAATTCACGAATCAGCTCCACCACCAGAATATTGATTCTCTCAAATGCGCGGTATGCCGATTTAATCATGTCTCGGCTTGTCTTGCTTCCTGCCTCCTGTAATGCCGCAATCGCGCTTGCCGCCGTTACGCCGCTTGCCGTGCTCCCCTGTGAAAAGTCTCTGTTGCTGCTCGTCTCCTTCAGCTCGTCAATTTTCAGCTGGTAAAGGTTCGTCGCAATTCCGCCCACAGGTGCCGTCTGTATCGGCTTAATGTTGTCAATGTCCCCCGTGTAATTTACAATCGTGTTCCGCAGGTCTGCAAATTGTTCCGCGTTTATGCCGCTGCCGTCCTTTGCAAAATATCGCGGCTCACTGCACCATTTCACATTCTTCTCAAAGCTGATCCACATGTTGTCAATCGAAATCTGCGCGTCCTTCATGATGTCCACATAGCCAAACCCCGCGGGGCTGTCCTTTTCGGGAAAGAGTACGTCAAATTCATACGGGTATCGCCCGTGTGCATAAAGCCCGTTCTCCATTCCTTCCTCCTGCTCCGTCGCATAAAGCAGATTCCCTTCGCAGAATTTAATAAAATGCAGCGTCATTCTTCCGCCCTCGTGCTTTTTGTAGTACCAGTCCACTACCATGCACTTGTCCGTCGTGTCAATCGCGTCATCGTGCATGTATTTTGCACTCCGCATATCGCCGCTGCCTCTGAATTTGAAATCAGGGTATTCCCCCTCCAGCTCCTCCCTGTTCGCCAGTTCAATGTGAAACAGGTGCGGGCTTTTCTGAATATCCTTTACCCCCGGCTCCCAGAACAGGTTGAGAATATCCACATCCACAATGCCGATGTCCCCCACGCCGTTGTCCTTATCCTTGTCCCAGAAAACCTTGTAAACCCCCGTGCCGCTTTTCAGCTTGTCATGCCATGCGTCGTTGTATGCCTGCTCAAAGTTGTTCTGCTTCAAAATCACAGGCACAATCTTGGAAAGCACCTCCGCGTCGTGCTTGTCCCCTTCCTCTCTCGGTAAAAAGTTCGGCTGTGGGTAGTTGTCCATTGCATCCGCGTGCTTGTTCGCTAAGCTGTTGAATAGCCACGCAGAAGCCGTCCGCGGGCCGTTGTCCCTGTCTCTGATTTGTTCCCAGTGCAGCATCTTGTACCACTGCTCATTCTCTACAATCCTTTTGTCAAGGTTCTTCTTCCCGTCCATGTATTTTCGCAGAAGCTCCTCGCCCTTTTTCACAATTACGCTGCTTTCTATCTCGTCAAACATGTTCCTTCCTCCTTCTCCTATACTCTGTAGAATTGATATTTTCCGTCCGCCTTCTCTCCGCCGAACAGGTTCAGAGGGTCTTCCAGCGGCATCAGCTTCGGCGTTGTCTTTCTCGGCGAAATCGGGCGCGACATAAAGATGTATCTGCACTCGTCGTAGATGTGATCCTCTCCCTCTGTGTCGATGTCCTCCACCTTCGCCTCGTCGTATACCAGGTTCGGTATCGTCCGCAGGAAGTGCTTGCAGGTGTCAAAGCAGTAGAACATGCTCCGCCCCTCCTCGTCAAAGGCAAGCCTGTAGTGAAACTGCATCTTCCCCGCAAGGCGCGTGTTGTCCCCCTTCTCCCATGAAATGAAGTGCGGGAAATCCTCCATCTGCTCCGCTATGCTTTCCCCGCGGCTTTTCTCAAAAATGCTTGGGTCGGCTACGCCTGTAATGCGCTTTCCCTTCAAAAGCGGATGCGTCGTTTCTATCTCCCGTATCCCCGCCGCAATCTCCTTCGGGTTGATGCGGATACCCTCGTTTGGTACGCCCGTGCAGCCGTAGTATTCTGCAATGCGGTAAAGCACACCCTTTTCGTCCACCGCATACCAGCCTACGCTGAATGGTCTGCTGAAACCAAAGTCAAACCCCCGCACAATCTTCCAGTGCTCCGGAATCAGAAACGGCTTGATTACATGGCTCCACCGCCTTGTTTCGTATCCCGCAGGGTCGTCGCGCCATTCGCTGAATACCTGTCCGCTGAAACAGTCCCAGTCCCCGTAGAGCAGTGCTTTTTTCTCCGATTCGCTCATCATTGCAAGGCTGGCAAGGTATTCGGGGTTGTTCTGCAACAGCGCAGGGTTGTCAAATACCGTAGAGGGAATAAATATCCTGTCCCGCTTCATCTTGATTTCTCCGCCGTCCGGTGCCTCCACGCTGTAGCTTTCCCATATCGTTGTCTTGGGCGGTGCCGCCGTGATAAAGCGGCTCTTTACCCATCCATGCCCGATGCCGCCGGGGTTCCCTGTTGCCCGCATGTATACCCTCGTTCCCTTGCCGCTTGGTCTGTTTCGGGAAAAAAGATAGCTGTATTCATCCCATGTAAAATGCGTCAGCTCATCAAAACCAATGAAGTCAAATTCCTTCCCCTGGTATTTGATTTTGTCCTTCGCATGATGCAAACTACCAAAGTAAATCTTTGCACCGCTCGGAAATTTCCAAACGTGTTCGCTCCCGTTGTATTTCGCCTTCGGAAACGCCGCCCCGTAAAACCGCAGGCTCTTGTCTATCAGCTCCGATAATTCCGGGTAAGTCTTTCGGATGATAAGCCCCTTGTAGTGCGGTATGTTTACCTGCCTGAGTGCCTCCATCAGCAGGCTGTCGCTCTTGCCGCCGCCTGCCGCTCCCCCGTAAAATGCCTCATACTCCGGTCTTTGCATAAATTCAATCTGCTTCGGCTGTGGGCTCCAGATTACCTTCTTCTCCCTCCGCAGCTCCTCCACCGTCTTTGTCCATTTCTTCCAAGTCATCTTCTTCCACTCTTTCCAATGTCTCCGCCAGCACAATCAGGCTGTCCTCAGGTGCTTTTTCCATTTCCGCCAGAATCCGCTTGTAGTCGTTGTATTTTGCCTGCAGCAGCTTTTCCCGAATCGTCGGAATGTCGTAAACATCCCGCATCACATCCGCTATGTTCTTCAGTGCTACCGTCAAATCCTTAATCATCTTCACATCCTCCGGCGTTACACTTTTCCGCTTCTCCCGCAGCTTTTTCATCCGCTCCACATCCTGCCCGATCAGGTCTGCCACATCCTCCGCAACATCCCGCAGCTTCACCAGACGCTTCACTTCTTTTTTCGCCGTTTTTCGGGATGCCTCCTGTGCAACGCCGGTGCGGAATTTTTTCCGCTCCTCCACCCAGTTCTCTTTCCTGCTTCTGTCCTTTATCGTCCGTAAGGGGATTTCGTATTTCTCCGCCAGCTTGTTTAGGCTCTCCCTCCCCGTAATATAAGCGTTTTTCACCTCGCCCCAGTCTCGCCGCTCCGTCTTTTTTTCCATCTTCTTCTCCCCCCTTGCAGAGGTGCTTTTCTCGCCCCCTCTCCGCCTCGTGTACCGTTTTTCTAAAATCTATCACATTTCTGCACCATTTGCCCCCGCCCCCTCTCCTGCGCCGCACGCAAAAAAAGAACAGGCTTTTATGCCTGCTCCTCATCCACTTCTTTCTTTTCCTTCACGCTGACCGTTGCCAGATGCTTTTCAAAGTCCGCATGGAATAATACACGCTTTTCCTCCAGTACGCGGCTCATGTTCTCTGTCTGGATCGTAACCGCTCCGCCTGCCGCCAGCGCGCACTCCGCCATCAGAAAAAGCATCAACTCATCCTTCTGCTTTTCCGCCTCCTGCTGCTCCGCTATTTCTCGCTGTGCCCGCTCGCATACGCCGTGCAGATATCTGTTTCCTCTTTCCAGTCCTGCTATCATTTTTTCCTGATTTTCTAACTGCCGCTTTGCTCTTTTCAGCTTTTCTCTTACCTTCATTCCCGCTTCCTCCTGCATATTCTCTTTCCATGTAGTCCGCATAGGGGCAATTCATGTCGGGGTATTTCCCGCAGTGCTCCTTTACGAAATTCTTCTTTGCCGCCGCATTTTGAAAAATGTGCGCGTAGCTCCGCTCCGGCTCGTCCTCCTGCCGCTCCAGACTCACATTGCTTTCGCAATAGATTGTTGTCTGGTTGCTCTTTATGTAAAATGGACACCGCGCAACCGTTGAATCATTCGGCATCGCCTCTCCCTCCTCTCGTCGGTCAGCCCTTCTTTAAGATTCTTTCCTTCCCGCTCATTCGGTTTTTAATCACCATTTCCGTAGGCGTGTCCTTGCAGATTAGCCAGTTGTCACTGTTTAACCTGTGCTCCCTCAGAAATATCGCCTGACGTTTTGTCGGTCTTGTTCCTCTCATGCCTTTCCCTCTTTCTTATTTTTTCTTTGCCTGGATGGTCTGTAATCTTTGAATCCATTTTCCGCACATTTCTTTACCGCTACATCCGGATCTCTCCCATACAACTTGCACTCGTCATTTCCAAGGTTTTTACAAATTCTGCAATCAATTTCAAGCATTTTTATTATTCCTCCTTTTCTTCAGTGCCGCTTCCGCTTCCTCTATTGTGAAATACAGGTTCTCGTAATCATACGGTTCCCATTCGTCAGCGTACTTGACAGCCTTCACCGATACATCCTGCACCTTCCATTCGTTGATATAGAAATAGTGGTTTGGTACGGTTTCTTCGAGGATTTCATACACCGTATCTCCGACCTTGCAGGGCAGCACCAACAGCCGCCCCTCAGCATCCGCTTTCACCATTCGCAGAATGTTTTTATAAAACACCTTCTGTTCCGGACAGAAGTCCATGCTTGCCAGCTTCTTCGCCATTTCCAGCATCCGTTCTTTTGAAATCTCGATATTCATTTATACCTCTCCTATCTTCATCTGTTCCGCCACAGGCGTTTCCCATTCCACACCGATATAGTCCAGCACATGCCCCCAGCCGATATCGTACATCCAGAATTTCCATTCCTTTTCGTTCCGCTCCCGCAGGAGGTCGAATCTGTGCGGACGCTTTTCCATGTGTATCCCAAAGCCGCACATGCTGCAGCCTGTCCGCTGCGCCTTGGTGGTATAAAGCGTCCCATCCTCTTTTCGCTCAATCGTGCCATAAATCGCAGGCACAGGCACATCCAGTTCCAACGCCAGCTGTAAAATATCCTGTCTGTTGAAAATCGCAAACGGCGCAGAACGAATCGTGCTCTTGCCAAAATAATTGCATCCGTTGATTTTCAGGCTCTTTGCCCTTCTTCCGCCTTCGGATGCCATCAGCCCCAGATACGGCACACTGTTGTGTTGCTTCGCCCAATCATCACAGGGCTTTTCCTTGAGATAATAACAGCACTTTGCCGATACCTTGAAATCCGGCACACCATAATTCACGCCCTCTGTCTCATTCTCGTATCCGCCGAATTTCTCCAGCCATTTCTGCGACAGCTTCATGCGCGAATTTTTCTGATACCCGCCGTATGCGCCCGTCTCGCCTGTGATAATCGCATGACGCACGGTTTTGTTTTTCTCTGATGGATTCTGCAAAAGCTCAATCTTCGATGCAATCTCCTTCGATAACACCGGAAATCCAAATTCCTGAATGATTTTTGCCTTACTCCAGACTGTGCCGTCCGCCCGCTTCAACGGCTGAACCCGTTCAATCCCAAGCTGTCTATGTACTTCCTGTATACTCCTGTCCTCCAGATGGGACACGCTGATGCCGGGTACATAAATCCCGATACTCCGCAGGAACAGGAACAATGTAATGCTGTCCAATCCTCCGACCGATACATGGCAGTTCAGCCCTCTGGCGCAGCACTCGTTGTAAAATTCCCACGCCCTGATGTAGGCGTAGTTCTTTTTAAACTCGTAGTCCATTTTCATTTTTACGTTGAAGTCCGCCATCTTCCGCTCCGCACCGATGGCTTCCATCCGCTCTAATACATTTTGCATTTCTCCTCACTCCTCACAACCGCAGCTGCCGCATTGGTTCAAAATTCATCCACAGAACCTCTTGCTTTTTCTTTGAAGAATTTCTGGCCGCACTGTAAATTTTCTCTTTGTGCCAATCTCTCAATGCATCATTGTAAATGTCACTCTCATAGCCGCTGAGCAAAACCTTCGCCTTGCTTTTCAGCAATACATCCAGTAATTCTTCGTGCTGCTGCCTTGTCATTTCCTGCTTATACTGTTTCCCGAAACGCGTCTCCAACAGATACGGTGGGTCGCAATAAATCAGAGCATTTTTAAAATTAAACCGTCCAATCACATCTAACGCAGGCTTGCACTCAATCTGAACATCCTTCAACCGTTCTGCCGCAAAAACAATCCGTTCCGGCAACTCATTCCAATCTCTCAGGCTATAAGCTCTTTCTCTGCCTTGAATGTCTAATTTCCACCCAGCCTTCGCTCCTGCCGTGCGAAAACCATATCCCATATTCGCCTGTATGCAGAATTTCACTGCTGCATCAAAATTATTTTCTGCAGGTGCAAACGCTGCATCATAAACCTGCCTGCTGTAAGGCGTTAAATAAACTGCTCTCGCCAGACGCTCCGGATCTCGCCGCGCCCATTCAAAGAAGTTCACAACCCCACCATCCAAATCGTTAATAGTCTCTATGTTGCTCGGTTTCTTCTGAAAGAAGGTTGCTCCGCTTCCGAAGAACGGTTCCAGATAACTGTGATGTTCCGGAAAGAAGGAAATAACCCAATCCGCAATACGCCACTTGCTACCCTGGTATTTTAATATTGCTTTCATGCCCTCACTCCTCAGAACGGCAAATCATCATCCTCCACGCTTTCATCAATCGGATAGAATCCCTCCTGCTCCGCCAGCCCCATTTGTTTTCCGGTCTGCGCCGCAGGCTTACTCTGTGCCGCTGCGGGACGGTTCTGTTCCGGTGCAGGCTTGCTTCCGCCGTTTTTTTCACTGTCATGCTTTCCTTCAGCGAAATACTGTTCCTCCACAATCACATCCGTGCTCCACCGTCTTTCGCCGTCCTTATCCCAGCTTCGCACCTGTAACCGCCCGGTAATCGCAATCAACTGCCCTTTTTTAAAATATTTTTCCGCAAATTCTCCCGCCTTGCCAAATGCAACGCAAGGGATGAAATCCGCATCCTGCTCGCCGTTCTTCTTCATCCTGCGGTTGACCGCTAAGGTGTAACGGGCAACCGCTAATGGATCTGCCCCATCGGAATATCTAACCTCCGGGGCCCGTGTCAGCCGCCCCATCAGAATCACTTTGTTCATGCCTGCCTCCCCCTTCTCTTGTAATGGCTTACCGCTGCGCTCTTTCTCTTATCCGCTTCATCAGGTAAATAGTTCCGCCCAATAATCGCCATAAATTCCTCTCTGCTGTGTGTTTCCTCAAACCTCCGCTGACAAACCCGCTTCAAGCGCAGGTCTGTCTCGTGTCCGTCCCTGCCATGCACGCCCTCTGTCCCTCTGTGCTTTTCCGCCGTCAGCCAAACCCAGAATCCGTGCTTGTCGGAAATCTGCCGCAGTCCCGCCCCAAAGTAGATGTGATGCTTCTCCAAGCCTCTTGTCTCTCCGGTCAGATAGCAGTATTTATCCTTCCCCGTCAAAATACTGCTCGTGTGGCTTCCCTTCGCCATAGTCCTCTCCTCCAATTCGTATTGCCTTCATGTATCTGGTGAATCCCGTCATGTCGCTGTAGTAGTTGATTTCCTCTACCACCCTGTAATTTTTCGGCACCCGCAGCCTTCGGCTTTTCGTCACCTCGGTCACCGTTTCCTTCGGCTTTTCTAAATTGCGGCTCCCGTTCCATCTGCGTCCGTATTCCTTGTAGTTCTCCTTCGTGATGTAAAACGCAAGCCCTGTGTAGTCGCCTCCCGGCTCCAGTCTGGAAATCATCACGCGCCCCAGCCCCCAAAGCTCCGTCAGCTCCTTCAGGGTTACGTCCATGTCATTGATAATCATGTGCAGGTGCTCCCTGCCCTTCTTCCCTGTCTCAATCACATATATGTATTTCAGTGCATCCAGTCCCTTTCGCTTTCGCAGTCGCTTCAATCTCCCAATGAAATTTCTGAAAAGCCGTAGGGCATCCTCAATCCCAACCTGTTTTCTGTAGGTCAGCGTCAAAAAAATGTCCCCCGCCTTGAAGTTTGCGTTTATCATCCGCCCGCATTTCTTCCTCGTTTCCAGAAAATTGTATTCCGCTATTTTTTCCGGGCTGATGTTTTCCCGCATGGCTCTTTCGCAGCCCTTCCCCTTCTGTCTTGGGCTGTTGTATTCCTTCGCTTCGTATACATCCCCCGCCCAAATCTTCTTTAAGTATCTCGGCATCGGTTTCCACCTCTGTTTCTTATTCCTATTATTCCCCTATGTATATGGTGCAATGGCTGAATTGTTAATGATATTATCAAGGAGCAAAAGGGTTCCCCAACCCTTGATTTTTCAACCTTTTTCTGCTATACTTTAATTAAGTATTTTGGCGGTTTCCCTACCGCTTGACCGGTACCGAATTTCCCCTTCGGCACCGGTCTTTTTTTGTTCTTTATTTCTCGTTTTCACAGTCACATTTCTCCCCATGGTCTAAATGCGCCCCGCAGTGTTCGCATACCTGATATTTCATGTTTCGTCCTTCCTCCTCTCTTTCCGTTTCCACGCCTCTCTGTTCGCATCGCATCCATAATATCTGCACCTGCTCATAAAGGAACTCCGACATCTTTTTCTCGGGAATAATGGCAATCAGCACCAGCCCGTCCTTCACCGCAATCATCCAGCCGTTCCCAAACCTCCGCAGGAAGAACCGCAGATAATTTGTATCCCCCTTCATAATTGGCTCCATGTTCCTTACATCAAGCCAGATTACGCCATGCAGCGCCGTGTAAAACGGCATCAGCCTGTATCCATCCATGTCAACCACAAGCCCCGCCATGTCACTTGTCAGCGCTATTTCATCCCCCGTTTCGTTCCGAAGTGATGTTTCCGGAATATTATTCCCTTCTACATAAAAGCTCCCGATTTTTTCCTCGGATACCCCTGCCAGCCGCAGGAAATCCTCCGAGCTCATCTTCGGCAACCCTTCCAAGCGGTACACAGCCGCGCCCACATTTACCCACTGCACGCCGTTTTCATCCGTCAGCACACAGGCAATCTTCGTTGCCTTCGCCCGCTTCGCAATATCCGCAAATTTCATTTGTATCCCCTCCGATAAAGAATCTTCTTCAGCCGCTCATTTTCTCTTGTCAGCTTCGCATTTTCAAGCAATGCCGCCGCAAAGCCCGTCGCAAGCATGGCAAAAAGAATAATGTAAATCAAAACCAGTTTTTCAAAATCCACGCAAACGCACCTTCTCTCCCATTTCTGTCCGCAGTAAGGAGTTATATCGGAAGCATTCCTTGTATCCGCCCATGTCGCATTGAAAGAAATGCCGAAATAACCGCACCACAACGCCGCTCCGCTTTCTCCGCCGCTCGTTCTCCTCTCCGTCGATGCTGTCAATCACATCAACCTTTCTTCCTGCCCGCAGTCCCAGCTTCTCTGCCTCCTGCCGCAGGCTGTTTGCCGTTGCTTTCTCCATCTTCTTCCTCCTTTTTTGTTTTTTCTCATATCCTTATGTATCAAATGTACGGTCTGCTTTTTTAAACCAATTCCTTAAAGTCGATATGCAGCTTCTCTCCCATAATCCGCATATCCTTTATCGTAAATTCATCCGGCTTTTTCAGCCGTCTGTCAAATGTCGAGCGAGAAAATCTCAGGAATACGGCCATTTCTTCTCTCCCATATCCGTAAATGTCCATTCCCT
>UMBM01015573.1_pt1 | contig 15055 bp, 20 predicted proteins | sample 1963971 | NCBI WGS metagenome assembly UMBM01 (sample SAMEA4835942, study PRJEB28245) | human gut metagenome | biome: gut microbiome; material: fecal sample | place: Denmark | collected 2008 | reverse complement strand
ACGTTGTCGCTACAGGGTGCTGGAAGGATGGATGAACATGAAAGAATACGAAAAGACAAGCATTGAGACAATGGAAATGGTTCTTTTGAATCAATATAAAGATATAATCAATACACCATCTCTTCCAGCCCAAATTCTGATGAAAGCCGAAAAGGATGGAATGATTGAAGCTCTATCAATTATGGGGTACACGGTCTCCATTGATGTTGATACCGATTTGAAAGTTAAAGCTGTTCACGTTCGCAAAATTTAAGGCAGGGTTTTCGCCCTGCCTCTTTAATTATGCGTAATCAACCAGAATGAAACATTGCTTCCCTCTGCTAGTACTTCTCCGGGCGTTGTTCCTCCCAGATTGTAGAATGTCAACCGTACAACGCCGTCAACAATTTGTGTTGTCCATCCGGGCACTAACAGATTGTTGATTGAAATAGGAATAATGTTTACAAAATTGTCCTTTGTTGCTGTTGTTGTGAATCGTCCAAGGTTGCCAACCGTTCCGCTAACTTCCGTTACCGTGAAAGCAGTTTTGCCGCCCGTTGGAATCGTAACAGCTCCTGTTTGTCCGTTTACGCTTGTAACAGGGTAAGGCGGCGTATTATTTGTATCATAAATAGTGCTTTCTTTCCAGTCTTGTTCACCTTTCAGTCTACGCGTCCACTTCAATTTTGCAGGCGATGATTTTTTATCAACATAAAAGATGATTTCTGTTCCATTATCAATGCCTGTTTCTTCTACTGATATGCGGGAAATATACGCGTTATCATCTGTTTCATCGGGCAACCAGTTAGTTTGTTTATTTGATGCGCTGTAAATCTGATGAATTTTTGGCGTTACCGTTCCACCACCATCCTTTAATTGAATAGGTTTATGCGGCGCGTTTGTACTCTGTAAGTATAACGCTTGTATTTCAGTATACCCTGCGTCAACGATACCCACAAGGCGAAAGCCTGAATTATAGAAAGCTGTCCACTGTGCATCAGTTACAGAATTGAAAGCATTCTGTTGCATCAGTTGAATTTGTGCGCTACTCCCAGCAAGCACATGTGAAAGATCAAGATCGGCAATATTTTGTTTCACCGTTTGAATCTCGCTCACGTTGTCGCTTATCTGTTTGTTTACGCTTTTTGCCTGATTAAACGGTATATCGTTACCAGTTAGTTTGACATCTCCCTTATACCCGTTCACGGTTTTTACATAATCTGAGCTTCCAGACGGGTCAAGATTGTTCACCCTGTCAACGATTTCGTTTATTTTTTCCTGCATTTTGCAGACGGCTTCATATAATGATATATAATTATTCATAATGCACTCCTATTAAGAAAGGTTCAGCGCGTCATGAATTGCTTTAAGGTCGTCGGTCGTCAGTGCGGGGTAATCTGCGGCGATATCTTCAAAATTTTCGCCGTTTGCAATGCGAATTCTGAAAGCACGGGTCATGATACGAAGTTTCAAAGCGTTCAAAGTTTTCATTAGTTTTTCCCTCCAATTAAGTCAGCCATCATCAAAATTAGATCGTCGTTAGAAGATTCAAGCGCATTCATGCGCTCTTCGGTTGTCGGCGGCGGTGCGGGTCGTGCATCAAAGTCCGCGTCCATTTCTGCCTGTGTGCGCTGTGTAACCATCCCGTCCACAAGCTTATAGCGGTATACGCCGCGTTCATCCATTAGCGGCTTTTGCAGATAATTATTCTGTGCGTGATGGTAACGGTCTCCCGCGCCTTCATCAATCTGCGTCCAGCCGTCGCCGCTTACAAATGCGTCGCTGTTGATTGCCGTCACGCGCCCCGTGTCGTCGGTCTGCGTCAATACCTTGTACATGTTATCCTCCTTTACAGGTCAGCCGTGATATCAATATTTCCTTGCGGCGTGATTGAACCCGTTAAAATTCCTGTTTCGCCGATTGCACATTTAACAATCACTCTGTTAGCGTTTGCATTGTGTGCTGTTGCTGTTTCGCTGGTTGTGCCCTGTTTAGTCCCTAGTGTGTAATAAAATTTGCCTGATGGATTAACTGATGGGGAAATACGCATAGGATGCAAAGGAATCATTGCATAAGAAACGCCGTTTGCACAATATCCGATAAATGTTTCATTATTGCTTTTCACCCGTCTGTAATAACGCAAACACTCGGACAGTTCAACGGCATAGCCCTTTGGCACATACGGCGGCAGGGTTTCAGCCGTATATTCGCCTTCATAGATCGCCGCCCAGCGGATAATAGCCGCCGTGCCGGTGCTGGCTGTGTCCGGCGAAATATGCACATTCACGACTTCATCCCCGGTCAGTCCATCCGGCTTTGTCATCTTTAGTACAAGCGTTCTTTCTGCCGCGTCACCATCAAAATACGCTACGCCAAAATTCACCGTGCCGTTGCCGATGTACACAAACAGTCGGCACGCCACAGGGAAAACGCCGCGCACAGCAAGCGTCATTACGTCTGCAAAACGTTTCGCCTCAATCTGTTGTTGAACTCCCGATGTCCAGCTTGTTTTGTCCGTTATGATTTTCAAGCCGTTTTTGTCCTGAGAAGTTGTCGCGCCTGTTGTCGCTTGCCAACGGTCAATAGCATAACGGGCGCTTGAACCGTGATATTCATTAAAACCTGCCTGATTGATAGGATCAATAAAATAACTGTTGTCTAGCAAATTATAAGGGTTCGTCTCTCTGAGTTGTTTAATCTGTTCAGCTTTCGCGGCGTTGATCGGCGCTTCAAAAATATTGACTGCGCCCGTCTGATCGTTTACGCTAACAACGCCGCTTGCGCTACCGCCTGCGATTTCCGAATATTCAACGCGTTCCGGACTGCTAAACAGATTGAAATGATACAACCTGCATGTACCGTCATCCTGATTAAAAGCGCCCAGTCTTGCGCCAGCTTTACAAGCGGCAATCAGTTCCGCTTGCGATAAATCTTCAATACCGCCTCCTTCCGGCTCAAAGACTGTCACAACATCTTTAGTTTCTGCACGGTTTACGCTCTTGACCGGGTACGGCGGCGGGTTGTCGGTGGTGTACACGTTATCCGGAAGAGAAATAATCACATTTCCCGTTTTTCCGTTTACGCTCTTGACCGGGTACGGCGGCGGGTTGTCCTCCGAATATGCCCCTGCCACAGTTTCAAGCGCGGCATTGATTTCTTTAATCGCTTCCTGCATTTTGTTAGCAAGAATTCCAACCGCTTCATACAAGCTGATAGAATCATCGTCGATTGACGGAATCGTGATATTCACGCATAATTTGATAGGTTTAATTTGCTTATCAGCCATTAAAACACCCCCATAAACAGTTCTTCAAATTCATCAATCAACATAAGATTGATATTAAGGATTGCTTCACGCTCTTTTACCTTCATTTCAGCGTATGTTAGCCCAGATTCTTTACCGCTCCATTTTTCCGTCTGCTGTCCATTATGTGTACTGCTGTTTTCGTTCGTATTGTTCACTGTCGATGCGCTATTGTCATCCAGATAACGATACTCGGAAACATACTTTCCCGCCTTCACGTTTTCAAGCTGTCCCTGAGGTGTATCGCTGTATAGATCATCTGTTTGACGGCTGTTTTCGCTTGTCTGCTTATTGCTTCCCTTTCCAGTAGTATTGTTTGCAGATGTAACAGTTTTTTCCATGCTTACAGTATCATAGATATTGTATTTTTTCTGTTCGATATCGTAAAGCTGTTTATATTTCGGCATCACATCAATCAGTTTGCTTTTAAGACGGACTTTCCACCAACCGAACGTTTCAACGCCAATTTCGCGCGTGTAAAAGTGTAGAATAAACTGTTTTTCAAATTCTAGCTTATCTGCCGCAAGATCGGAATAGAAAGGAAAATCAAAATCGAAAATAAGCGGGGCTGATTCATTTATGATTGTATCAATTTTATTGAATCCTGCCGGTTCACTCTGTCCCGCCAGACTCTCCGCTATCCTCTGCAAGGATATCGTGTAATTCGACACGTTCTTCACCTCCCAGCCGTAACAATCCCGCCGCGATGCTTTCCACCGCTTCTTCACTATACTTTACGTCGATAGGGTTGTCAATATAATCAGCAAACATTTTGTTGAATTTTTCGCAGAATTGTTTTCTTTGGTTAAAGCGCGAATTTCTAGCCGCGCGGATATAGCCGACATTTGCCGCGTTTTCGCCGCTGGTTACGCGCTCGGCCTTGATCGACACACCAGAAAATACACCCATATAGTTAAGGATTTCTGAAAGAAGATCGCGCTTTAGCTGTTGGAGTTTATCCGCAACATAAGGCGCGGGAGTGGGGACGACATTTAGATTGATATCTTCCATGCCTTTTTTGTTGATAAAGACAGCCTGTTTTCCCTGCGCGATTTGCTGGTTAAGGTTCTTCACGCTGAGAAGCTGGTCTTGATTGCATGCGTAAATGTACGGCGTTCGCTGGTTTCTGGAATTAACGTCAATGCTGATATCAATTTGGCTCAATCGTTTTGCGTAAAGTTTCAGATCAAACACGGCAGGTTGATGAAGCACATTGTCATAACACGGCGCGCATTGCGTGAGCGGAACGTTATTCGTGTAACCATTCAAACCCCAGACGATATATTCAGATGGATATCCGTAGATATTCAACCGATTTCCCGGCTGAGACGGCAAGCAAATAACGCCCACGTCTTTTTCATAGTAGGCACAGACGCTTCCACAATCTGTAAGCTGTGACTCCATGAAATATTCATCAATCGTGATCGGTAGATTCTCCCACTTGAACACGCTTGAATAAAGCGAATTCAGAAGGTTGAACCAATGCACATCTTGCGTTAGTTCTCTTGCCATTTCGCCGTTTTTGAATCGAGCGGCGTTTACACCTTTTCCGGCCATATAATCACCCATTTCCTGTTATACTGTTGTCGCGCGTGTAGTCACCCACCCACGCGGGATTGTGCCAAATCGTGATACCCGTATTAAAAATAGCATTGATCGCTTCAATGGCGTATTGTGGAATTGAACCCTGAGCATCGCAACCTATTGTTTTAATATAGTTCCAAGAAGCCCGCCCAGTGGTGGAGGGTGCTTTAAAAGTATTCGTTTGATAGCCAAATGCGGAAAAATAATCATCAATAATTTTTGCGTATTCTGCTGTTATTCCTATTAAATTAGCATGGAAGCATGCCATATTATGATTAAAAAATTCTACATAGCTTCCGGAAGTGTAAGTAGCGTTTGACGAATTTATTTTAGCTGCTTCTGTTTTTGCCATTTGTGCTTTCACAAGTTGTTCATAATCAAATTTATTTTCCAGTCCTGTTTTTATAATATCAAGTCCACCTTCTGCTAAACCTGCTGCCGCGCCGATTAAGCCAGAAGAAACAGCCCCTTTAGCGGTTGAAATTGCTGTATTCAGAACACCCATTCCTGTGTTAAATCCTGCCCTATCTTTCGCGCTCTCTCTTTGCTGTTTGTAAATAATCGAGTTTTGCGCATACCAAGCTTTGAATGTGTCGGACGAATACGCGCACACAGGAAAATTAACGACTTTGATTTTATCATCATAATTAAAATCAATGTTTTTATAGTTTTTTATAACACATGTCAAAACTGGCACAGCTTCCATTCCACATAATAGCGTGTATTCCATCGTGTTAATGTTTTTAAGATATTCTGTCATAACTGTTACATCATTTCCCTGCCCATTATCAACGGATATGAACCTATAAGGATAATGATATAATTTATTATTTTTGGGGGTATAACCATCCATGTTAGAATAGCTAACGCTAAATGAACTATTTATTTCGCTAATGTTCGCCCCTGTATAAGCGCCCGGAATTGTGGGAAACAGTAAAGACGGCATTTCAACAACGCTAACGATTGAATCGGCATATCCTGCTGTCTGTATATCCGATATAACCGCTCCCGCCTGCTGAGGTGATGAACAAACATTAAACACAATAGCCTGTAAACATCCACTAGTTTGAGGAATAATTTTTGGGTCAAAGGGTACTACATTGTTACTACCGTTATAAACAACGCTTGCAATAACTACCGGGACTAACTCCATCGGGTAAGTATACGACAAATAATATTTGTATTCTCCTGTATCAAGATTTTCGGGTACAAGATTCTTATTTATGGAATCGTCAAGCGTATGTTCCCGCACCACAAAGCAAGGGTTTAGCGTATAATCAAACATCCACGTTTGAAGCACATCTTCCGAAAAGTAAATGTTGGTTACATCATTCGACACATATTCAATGTTCGTAATGAAGCCGTAGAACCATTTATTTTCAAATGAAGTGTTTTTGTATGCAATATAATTGCAATCATATAGCTGTTCAGTCGTGAGTGCAACCGTAAGAACGCCGTTCTTCCTTTGATAACTATATTTTTCAAGCTTGAATTTCGCTTTTGTTAAAAAATATGCGCTTTGCAACGTTGAATTCTCAAAATCAAATGTGTGGATATAATCGGGCGATAGCGGCACACCATGACAAATCAAAATTGTTGAATTAGGTGCAATATACGCCATACATTTTTACCTCCCTTTAATATTTTAGCTGTCGGCGTTGGTGTAACTCCTCCCCCGAATTCCTCGCGGTATGTATCATAATACCATTGTCCATTCTTTTTTCTTGCGTTAAGTGCGGCAAGCATTTTTTCGTATGTTGTATCTGGATTGCTAACACTTCCCGGTCTTTCATAGTTAAACAACCAAGCGCCTGCGGCCTCCTGCGGGTCTTTTATCTGCTTAAACTGTGCCCAGTTATAATTATAGTAATATCCCCTATCTTTCCAACGCTCATAGATCGTGTAGCCCCACGGCACATTAGTTAAATAGTTTAACTGTGGTTCCATCTTTCCAATGGGGTTATTGTCGTCGGCTGTAACTTCTCCTGTATGCAACGTGTTCAAACAGTAGTAATAAAACGTCGGGTGTCCCATGCCGTCACCGTTTGCGGGAGTTCTGTCACCCTCCGGCTCCCAGTATTTGTTATACGCCCTATACCAAGGTGTCCATTGTGCAAGACCAAACCCATAGTTGCCGCCCAGTCTGCTATCACCCGGCGCATAATATGGAAAACCATCTTCACGGCTTTTTTCCGGTCTGTTAGGGTTCAATGCTGATTCGGCTTGAAGATTTCCAAGAATTCCGCAAACAGCAGGAAAAAACCAACCATAATCATTTATCAAATGTGAAAGAATATATTTTGTGTTTGATATTCCCTTTGCGCTCGTTTTTCCATAAGTGGCTTTAAACTCATGATAATAATTATTATAAACAGGAACAGCCATAACAGAATTTTCCCGCCGCACCACGCGGCACGGCGGGAAAACCTCCTTTCTTTTAGGAAACGGTGACAGTTGCGGTTTTGGTGATCGTCTGAGCGCTCGGACACTTCGCGGTTACACTGATCGTTGTGGCGCTCTCTTCGCTGTCAACGTGCAGAAGTCCGGTTGCGGTGATGTAAGTACCACCGTTTTTCTGTCCAGTGATTTCCCAATGGACACTCTGCTGTGCCGCACTCGGCGTAACAGTCGCGGTAAACTGCTGGTTGCCTCCCTGCGGAACGTTCGGCGCGGCGGGAGTGATCGCGATAGCAGTCGGCGCGGTAAGCTCACCTGTGACAAAGGCAATGGCGTTACTGAACGGGCTTACGCTGTAAGTCATCCAGCGATGGAGAAAATATTGCCAATATAAGCCCTGCCCGTTATAGTTCTCGGTAAACTTTTCCAGATTAGTGTAAATCTGGAAGAATTCGTCATCGACAAGCAAGCCCAACATGTTGTCCAGACCGTCGCCGAACGTGTCAACCGTTACATAAGTTCCCGCGATAAAATCCGCATACTGGAGGTTGAACGCCTTCGCAAGAGAATTGACATCCAGCACGGCGGCAACATCTGCTCTGAGAATAAGCACCTGTCGCGGCTTCTCGGTAAAGTTCTCCACGCCGAAACGGTTGTACAGATCGGAAGGGAATTCAAGCATGTTGGAAATGCCCTTGATCGTCGTTACAATCTGGTCAGCGTTCGCGGCAGTCGCGGCGGGAACCGTCACTTTATAATAGTACGGCGCGTAGACGTTCATCAGCTTCTTCGTGCAGTAGAAGATATCGCGATTCGCCGCGCCGTACATCGCGTCAACGATTCGGCCAATGAGAGAGCGCATGCCATTGTCACTGAGGAAAGAAGCATACAGCGCATCATACTGAATCGTGTTTTTGTAAAACACTTTGGAATTACGGCGATGGAAAACGGCGTTGATATCCGGAATTTCCCGCTTGTACACCTCGTTTTCGGCAATGCTCGGATTGTATTCGTGAGCATTTGCCATGTTCACATAGATTTCTTCGATGGTATCGCCGAAACGGTTAGTTCCCTTGATAAACTTCTGGTAAGGATTTCGGAACATACGCGACGTGAAGCGCGAAGCGGAAATGCGGTTGACAAGCGCCGCCACATAATCGTTTTGAAGCTGAACGGACGACATAACCGCATCAGCGATTTCTTCCAGATTTTCGTTAACCGCCACTGGAATCGCCCTCTGATAGTCAAGACTAGCATGGGCGCGAATGTCATTCAATACATTAGTGATATCAGCCATTTGTTAAACCCCCTTAAAAAATTCGTCGATAATTTCATCGCTCGTTCTCGTGCCATGGTCTACGGCGGGAACATGATTTCCATTGCTTCCTTCTTCCTCGGACTCCCTGCCACCCCAGAAACGCTCTTTAAAACGCTTCCGTTCTGCATCGAGTTCGGCCTGCAATCCGTTCAGCACGTCGTCTGTTGCATACCCTTCCATAATGCTATCTACCTGTGCAATAATTTCCGGGTCAGTGCTTTCCCCAACAAGCTTACCAAGCGCGGCTTTCAGCTCGTCTTTAGTCATTGCCATTCGCGTTTACCTCCCTTCTGATTTCATCGAGCAGTTTATACACCTGTTCGATATAATTGTTTAAAATTTCTCGGTCATAGGTTGTTTGTCCTGTCGAAACGTCTACTTTATCATTGATCGTTTTCGGGAATTCGGGTGCAATGAATTTCGACGTTGCAACATAATTAAAACCGCTTTTTGCAATGGTTGTTTCGCAAACCGTCTTTCCCTTGTGTGGGGAATGGATAACAATACCGTTTCCCGCGTAAATCCCGCAGTGTGAGCAATCGCCGTTCTTTTCGTTATATTTGAGAACGATTGAACCTATTCCGCAGTTAGAATAGTCAACGGCGATTTTATCACGGGTTGTAATGTATTGATATTTGCCCCTGTTGGAAAAGCTCTGAAACAACCAATTCGTGCCCTGGCATCTGTATGCCTTATTGCCGTTTGGGCTGTTCCGGATAACATTGATAATCAGCGCGTTACAGTCCATCTCTTCATAAGGCGTACCGATATAGCGCCTAGCAGTTTCAACTGCATCTCTTCCCGCAATCATTTTTGCGCCTTGAGATGTGAACAAAGTTCCTGCATCACCTTCGTGTTGTTGTCGATTGCTTCGCGAAGATTCTCATAGTTATATTTCTTGTTTTCCTGCGCCTGTTTCTTGTTCCAGACGATAAACCACGCCATACCAACACACGCGGCAATCGGAAAACCGCAACCGTTGATAATTTGAATGATCGTCTGCACAACATCTGCCGTCATGCTGTTCACCTTCCTTTCATGTTTATTATACATCATATTCTTTTGGAAAGTCAATCATCTTTTCACAATCTTTAGAAAAATGTTTTTGCAATGCTGGTTTTCAAAGTAAAGCTGACCTGCCGCAAACGCATCAAGAATTCGCTTGATAACGATTGATTTGTAATTTAGCAGAAGCTGATTCGTTCCGACTTCTGAAAAGTCAAAGGCATAATTGATTGTCGCTCCTTTGCAATCAGGGGATAGCGTATATTCGCCGTAATTCGGCGATTTCCATACACCAATTTTAACTCCCGAAATGGTAAGCGACGCAAGCAGTCTTGAGCCGTTCGGCTTTCTCCTAATATTCGTTGTGTCATCCATTCGAGCGCTGTTTTCAAACGCGTAATCAAAGTATTGTGTGCCCTGCAATACCTTACCGCGCCGCGTGTTCGCCTTGTACGCCGTATATTCGCTCATGTTAAGGTTCTCGGCGTATATGTCACCACGATTATAGATTCGCGGCGAATTCGGCGTGAATCGGATATTATAAAATAGGAAATACGGGTTTACCTGTGTAACGTTGTTTGAAAAAGCATAGATCGGCACTTCACGCAAACGCGCTACATTCTCAATCAAATCTTCAAACATTTCCGGCTCGTTAGGCAGATATCTGTAATTCGATTTTCCTAAAATAAATTCGTCAAGAAAAATCTTTGTAACGTCGGTATAGCTGTTTATGCCTTTATCTACAATTCCGCGCGAAACACACTTGAAATAGCCAGCAGGCATGCCGTTTATAAATGCTGTCTGATTCTTGATTTCAAATTCAACATCTTTATATTTGTCTTTCTTCTCCTTCCACAGATCATCATAAAATTGTTGTAGTTTTTTATTTTCTATCTCTTTGTCGTATCGCCTAGCATAAACAAATTGTTCACCAGTCGCTAAAAAATCGTCTGTTGTTGTTTCCTTGATCGAGAACGTTTTCCCGCACCCACGCGCACCGATAAAAAAGTTATAAAGATAACCCATTTTGTAATATTTGCGGATATCAAAAAACATTGACATGCTATCACCTCATTAAAAAATAAGGGGAATATTCCCGCGCCGTAGCGCGGCGCTTGACATTACGGCACGATTCAACGCGGCTAGCCCGTAAATGTTAGAAATATTGAACCCCTCAATTAGATTATACCATAAGTTCAATATTTTGTCAACTAACTTTAATTTCATATGTAGTCGGGTTTAACACCGTTCCACCTGCTACACGTTTCGGCTGTAATTTTCCGCCATATTTCGCACCACCTCTAAAATTATCCCACGTCACATATTTATAACCGCCAGCGGGCAAGCCTGCCACGGTAACTTTCATAAATCGATATCCATTCTCTGTTTTTCTACAAAGATATGGGAATTCAAGCATTTTGGAATTGTATTCTTCTTCGGTTATAATTTCATCTTCAATATAACATTTCTGACGGATAAAGCGCGCACGATCAAACTTGCTTTCGCACTTCCACGCGCCTAACATATAATCGTCTACTTCCAAGCAATCGGGAATATCTGTGCCTTTAATGTGGATGGAGTCTGTATCGCTGTACAGATATCTATCATACACGCTTTGCGCGGAACGGATTGTTTTATTTCGCGCGATAGCTGTAATAAACGCACCGATGGGAACATAGATCGAATCTCGTTCCTCGTATTCTGTTTTATGGTAATGCACAACGCCATCTTCTCCCAAATATGGAATAGCGCTTCTCACATATGGCGACGTTGCAAATTTACCGTAAAGTGAATTCAGATATAGCTTCGCGATTGCCCTTAATCCTGCGTTTTTGTCCTTTGTGGCCTGTATCTTTATATCTGTCCAATAATCAATATACTGGTCAAACATTCCACTTGCGCCTTTAAACTTCCATCCGTTTACATACTCCATTTCATACACCTCATAGTTTTCCAAAAATAACTGTAAATCAATGTTTGTTAGCGTGAGTGTTATAATCTGGTTGTTACTGCTTTTAAGATATTCCGTAGGCACAAATGATAAATTATGCTTTAGCTGTATCATAGGTATTTTGTTCGGCTTTAGCTCGAACTGACAACGCAAGCGTTGAATATAAAGCGGGTGCATTTTATCCTCTTGATATTGACCGCTAAAAAATACTGGTCTGCCATACGGCAACACATTAGGACTGTGCATAGCCCATGGATAAAGACTATTCACGTCAAAGACCAAGCCTTCACCTATATCAACTTCCTTATAGATCGGATTCAAATATGTAAATCCACCCTTATACGCGGCACGAATATCTTTATCAACAATAACGTCAAGTTTTGGAAAAATCTTCCGGAATTGCTTTCTACCTCCAACCATTTCATAATATTTGTTTAAAGCGTTGCTCCCTATTGTTAAACGGGTTGTCCCGCTCTCAAACAAATATGCCAATGCTTTTGATACAATGGTTATATCTGCTTTCAAATATTCCTTTTCTTCGCTGGTCAATTCATGCCCAATTTCACGGAATTCGTTATAATCTATTTCTAGTTTGATGTTCGGTAACTTAAATGTTTTAGCAATTTTTGCAACGCTCATGTTTAACAGTTTTTGGCTATCGCGTATTTCAATAATGTTTCTTTTCGGCACAATTTCACTGCAAATGTGCATTGTGTAAAATTTCCCATCATCAGATATAAGCGTTGTAAACTGTCCGTCAAGCATTCCTTTCGTCGATTCTACCCATTCAAAGCCATTCCGAAACAGCCAGTTTATAATAAAATCTGTATCAAATTTTGCGTTATGGAAATATAAACAAGGATTTTTTTGTTCAAAACACCATTTCATAAAACCGTTGATATCGTTCCCCATATGGTATTCGCAAGGATTTTTTGAAACTTCACAAATGCCCCATGCCCACACACGGCAATCATCAAGCGTCGTTGTCGTTTCAAAATCTGCTGAGAATACCATATTATCACCCCTTTCCTGTTACATGTTCAACAGCTCGGTCTAAATCTTCTATAAACCTATTATAACGTTCTTGTAATGTACTAGGATCGCTGTACCAAAAATCCATTGACAAATACTCGTACATTCCTGTTATCATATCAAAGGTTTCATACGGAATTTGTTCAAGTTTTGAATAAATTTCATCTAAATCAGCCATTTCTCCAAACAAATTATAAATTCCGGACATATAATTGCTATAATATGTCTCACTCTTTCTTTGCTTTTCTTCTTCACTCGTTTCTGCCTCAAGTCTTTTTGCGATTCTTTCAAACTCTTTTTGTCGTACATTTTCTATATTTAATTTGATCGGGCGCGTTTGTGTTTCGATTTCGCTTCCCATCAAACCCGGTATTTGTTCCTCTGGTAACAACGCCCTGCGCTCTGCGCGTCTTTCTTCTGCCTGTTTATGCTGTCTCCTTATTTTCTTTTCCTCAAACGTACTATAAGCCGCGCCGCCTGTATGCGATTTCTTTACAAGATCGATAGGCCGTGTCAGATTGCGCAAATCACGCATAACGTTCTTCACGTCTGCATACGGCATTTTATCAAGCTGTTTCAACGTCGGAATATAAACATCATATAACAATTTGTTCTTATATATCGCTTTCGCCTCGTTCTTTAAATATCGAGCGTTTGCCAACGTCTTTTTGTATGATTCGCGTTGGCTTCTCTTTAATTTTGCCATAAACAAACAGGGGTAACGCATTCGTTACCCCTGTTCACCTCCCTTTACTTATTCGCGACAACAAGTGCCAAAATCTGACGCTCTCCGTTACTGACCTGCTTAATCTTGCACGGCACACCCTTCTCCCACGTAGGCATGCCGAACACGGTAAACAACCGTTTCAGGCTGTTAAAGATGCCTGCACTCACACACTGATAGCTCTTGCCCTCTGTGTCAATCAGGACAACGCGCGGCGCTTCACTCGTTTCGCCTGTGTCCTTGTTCGTGCATTCAACGATTTCGCAGTAAACATCGCGAATCTTGATGATTTCGTTAATGTGATTTCTCAACCGTTCATCGGGTGAGGACATCGCATTGAAAATCTTTGCTTTGTCCTCAAACGTTTCGGCAACGATGGAACAATATGCGGGTTTCTGGTTTCCCTGTTCAAAAATGTTCAGTTCCTGTTCTTCGACGTTCATAAGCTGATTATTCATAATTTTAACCCTCCTGTTCGCACGCCTTGATAAAGTTTTCAAGGCTCACTTTGTACTCTCTTTCGGAATGCTGCACCCCGGTAACAATGTAATCGGAAGATCGGTATTCTTTCAGTACATAACGCGCCGCCGCGTCTTTTCCAACTTTTCGGCCGATAACTTCAATCGGCGGTTTCGGCTCAACCGTCAGTTCACCATTTTCACCTCTTTTCAGGCAACCGACGTTAATAATTGTGTTAGTAATCTTTCGGGTGATTTTTTCCATTTTTGCTTTCCTTTCTGGTTGTATAGCCTTACCATGCTTTTCTATAATTATAACACAAAATTGTGTTATAAGCAATACTTAACCTTCTTTATAGTATGAGTAATTTATTCGATTTTTCACATGCAGAAAAGCTATTGCTTTCGTTTCAGTCCTGTAAATTTCGGACTGTTTGACAGTGGGATTGTACCGGAGATCCCGTGCTTCTGCATCACGATAACCCTTGAATCGGCTATCGAACACCAGAAAACGCACGTGACGGCCTTCTTTTTCTTCTTCCTCTTGCACTTTCTCCCATGTTTTAAAATATTCGTTCATTTCCAGCATTCACCCCTAAACCATTCAGACGGACAGTCCACGCGATAATACACAAAGACTTCATAGCGCTTCATTGTCATAAAGCCCTGCTTTTTCTTCTGCCGCTGAACAGCTACAATATAGTTCAGATATTCATTTTCTTCCGTCAGCGTAAAGTCAAATCCTACACATACGCCATTTTCAAAAATCATGTCGCCGCCGTATGCATCATACAAGAATTTCGCTAGTGATTTGCTGATCGTCACCGGGTTTACCTCCTTTTGTTCATCTCGTCAAGAATCCACCAAACAAAACACGCTATTAAGACTACTATAATAACAGCAAACACTTTTGATAAACAAACCAGCATAATTCTCCATTTTAAAGCTAAAATATTGGATTTAATCTTTACTAAATTTTCAATCATGATATTTTTACTTCCTTCGCATATCATTTATCATTGTCAAGATACATACAAGAATCATAGACGACAAACCAAATAACAGAATAAACGCAAGAATTTTTTTCAATCATAACTTTTCACCTCCTTCCGAATGTCAATATGTTCTTTAACCACAACGTCACTAATACAACCCTGTAAGTCACGTTCAATATTCACTTCATAACCCAAATTCTCTAGATAATTGATAGCAGAATCGCGCGTTTCATATGCTTTGAAAAAATCGCACATGAAAATTCTTTCCATGTAAAATGTCAATTCTGATTGGCTAATTTTCATGTTCA
>UMBM01041847.1_pt1 | contig 15231 bp, 10 predicted proteins | sample 1963971 | NCBI WGS metagenome assembly UMBM01 (sample SAMEA4835942, study PRJEB28245) | human gut metagenome | biome: gut microbiome; material: fecal sample | place: Denmark | collected 2008 | reverse complement strand
TATGTCCGTCTGGCTTTTTGTGGGAAAGCAGTACTACCGTCTCAACGTGGTTTGTGCCGCTGAACATATCTACTGCTACGCACTTGTCGGTGGAGTAGCCGAGCTCGGCGAAACAGGCGCAGTCACGGGCGGCGGTGGCGGCGTTGCAGGAGACCATGACGATGCGGGGGGCGGAGAAGGCGGCTATCTGCTCGCAGGCGTCCCTGCCGCAGCCCTTGCGGGGAGGGTCTACCATTATCACGTCGGGGCGGAGGCTGCGTGAATGCAGTATCCGTGCGGCTTCGGCGGCATCGGCGCAGATGAACTCGCAGTTTGTTATGTCGTTTGCGAGGGCATTCTGCTTTGCGTTTTCGATTGCCTCGGGGACTATCTCGACGCCGATTATCTTCTTTGCCGTGCGTGCCATTGAAAGCCCGATCGTGCCTGCTCCGCAGTACAAATCAAGCACGGTTTTGCCCTTCGGCTCAGCAAAATCACAGGCTGATGAATAAAGCTGTTCCGCACAGGGAGTATTAACCTGATAAAACGCCTTCGGAGCTATGTTTACGGCGTTTTTGCACATGATGTCACAAATGTAGTTTTTTGATGTCAATACTATCTCTTCATCGCCTAAAATTACGTTAGTATCCTTGTTATTTACATTGATTACAGAACTTACTATCTCGGGATATTTTTCAAGAAGTCTGTCCGAAAGAATTTTAATTTCCGGAACATTTTTTGCTACTACTATACAAAGACATATTTCTCCGCTGTAATAGCCTTTTCTTAAATATAGATGACGTAATATACCTTTATGTGTAGATTCATCGTAAGCGGTCAGATTAAGCCCGGTTGAAATTTTCAGAAAGTCGGCAGTGATTTTCGAAAAAATGTCGGGCTGTAAAAGGCACTTTTCGCAAGGAACTATTCTGTGCGAGTGGAAGGCATAGAAGCCTGCGATAAGATTTCCGTCCTTATCGGTGCCTATGGGTATCTGCAGCTTGTTGCGGTAGCCGTTTATATTGGTGTTGCGGATTATCGGCAAAAATTCGGGCGAAAGACCGCCTATTCTGGTGAAAGCGTCCTTTACGAACTGCTCTTTGGCTCTGAGCTGAGCCTCGTAGCTAATATGCCGCAGAGAACATCCGCCGCACTTAGTGTAAATGGGGCAGTCGGGAGTGACTCTGTCGGGAGAGGGGGTGATGATCCTCTCTATCTTGCCGTAGCAGTAGGTTTTGTTTACTTTCAGTATCTTTACTTCAAGCTTGTCCCCTATAGCAGAAAACGGCACGAAAATAACCATGCCGTCCTTCTTGCCTATACCGGAACATTCGCTTGAAAGAGCTGTTATCTCAATTTCAACGATGTCGTTCTTTTTCATTATATCTGTCCTAAGCTGAGTGCCTTTAAATAAGCGTTTATAAAGCCGTCAAGGTCGCCGTCCATAACTGCGCCGATGTTGCCCATTTCGTAGCCTGTGCGGTGATCCTTTACCATTGTGTAGGGCATGAATACATAGGAGCGTATCTGTGCGCCCCAGGCAATCTGAAGCTGTTCGCCCTTGATGTCGGAAATCTTGTCGAGGTGTTCTCTTTCCTTGATTTCAAGCAGCTTTGACTTCAGCATACGCATAGCGTATTCTCTGTTCTGATGCTGTGAACGCTCTGTCTGGCAGGCGCACACGATGCCTGTGGGGATATGCGTGATACGAACAGCGGAGGATGTCTTGTTGACCTTCTGACCGCCCGCACCGCTTGCACGGTAAACGTCCATCTTAATCTCGTCTTCGCTTATCTCAATGTCGATATCTTCATTGATTTCAGGCATTACTTCAACGGAAGCAAAGCTGGTGTGGCGGCGTCCGGAGCTGTCAAAGGGAGATACACGGACAAGTCTGTGTACGCCGTTTTCGCTCTTCAGATAGCCGTAAGCGTTTCTGCCCTCAACCAGTATGCTGGCGCTCTTTATACCTGCTTCTTCACCGTCAAGGTAGTCGAGTACGGTTACCTTCATACCGTGCTGTTCTGCCCAGTGATTGTACATACGGTAAAGCATCTCGACCCAGTCCTGAGCCTCTGTACCGCCTGCGCCTGCGTGGAATGTGAGAATCGCATTATTATGGTCAAATTCACCTGAGAGAAGGGTAGCGAGCTTCTGCGATTCAAGCTCTGTTCTGAAATGCTTTGCAAGCTCCTGTATCTCGGGAAGCATAGATTCGTCATCCTCTTCCTGAGCAAGCTCGAGCATTGTCATTACATCGTCATAGCTTTCACGGAGCTTTTCGTAGCTCTGTACTATATTCTTATCTTCGCCTATTTTCTGAGAAATTTTCTGAGAATTTTCTACATCGTTCCAGAAATCAGGCTGTGCGCTCTGTTCTTCGAGCTTTGTTATTTCTGTTTTGAGATTATCAAGGTCAAGTGCGCCGGCAAGCTCTTTAAGCTCAGGCTCATAGCCCTCGAACTCAACTTTGAGTTCATCATATTCTAACATAGGTTACCGTTCCTTTCAATTTTGCAATACTGCTTTATTATATACCAAAAAAATTTTTTTGTAAAGCCTTGAAATCGTTTTCATTTTATGATATACTCAATTTATTCGGTGAAAACGCAGGTTTTCACAAAATTATTCCGGTAAGCTGTCTGTGAGCGGTGCATAGCGGCAGACGGGCGAATTACCGGAAAGGACGGATAAGTCTTAAAAATCAGTATTTCTGAAAAAAGTTGTGTAAGGAGTTTATTAACATGAGCGAGATCAAGAAGATCCACATGGGTCCTGCTAAATGTGCGGTTGACCTTGGCGACGGAAGTGAAAGAGGAGAGTATGTAAACCAGGATTATATCCTGAACAAGCTGGGCAGACCTCACAGAGCGGTAAGCCTTATGTATTGCTATTATCCGCTTGACGAAACATGGCCTGCAAGAGCGAGAAACGCTTTCAAGGACAAGGAGATCGCATTCCAGTGGGATTATCCCTATGACGACTATTTTACATATAAGGGCGGTATCGGCGGAACAACCGACGATGAGCCTTTCACCTGTATGCGTGATGTAAGACGTCACGGACAGGACGTTATACTTACAATGACGATAGATCCGAATGTTACGGACGAGCATCTTGAACAGATAGGCAAGGAGCTTTCAACATTCGGCCGTATGCAGCTGAGAATCAACCACGAGGCTACAGGTAACTGGTTCTCGTTTACAAAGCGTGCGACCTATCAGCAGGTGGCTGATTTCTATATCCACGCCCGTGAGGTAATAAAGAAGTTTGCACCCAACGTACAGACTATTCTCTGTATCGGCGGTGTGGAGCATCCCGAAAAGGGCGGAGAAATCGAGATGGAAAAGGAATTTGCCGACGCTGTAAGAGCAACGGATATATGGTCTGTTGACAAGTACATGGCTCTTCACTGGGGCTGGCCTTTTGACGTTGCGGACGAGGGTGGAAACTCTTTTAGCAGAAGCAAGGTAGCTGATACATATAATCTTACTAAGCTGTCGGAAAAGCGTTACAGAGAGCTTTGCGGCGGAGAAAAGAAGCCTATGGTAATGAGTGAGTTCAACGCTGACGGCGATGTAACGGGACCTTACGAGCAGGCTGAAATGGTAAAGGAATTCTGCGATATGCTCAAGAACGACAAGGATCAGGGCTGGTTCAACGGCTTTACATTCTATCAGTTCCGTGACAGAGGCAGACTGGGACTTGAAATTGAGGATCCGAACAATGCTGACTGCGGTATTGAGCAGCCGGTAATGCAGACCTACAAGGAAATTATTCACGATGAGTATTTCTATCCCGAAATGAAAAGCGAGGGTGACGCACAGTTCCCTGCTAAATTACGTTGGGGCGGTTCTGAGGATGCTGAGGGTATCGAGATACCTCTGCACTTTGAAAAGAACCCCACATTCTGCGAAATCACATTTGAGGACGAGGACGCAGAGCTTAATCTTATGATGGAGATAAACGGCAAGTGGTTCTACAAGGCACCTCACGCAAAGACGATTGACTTTATGTCGGCGTTCTTTGAAAAGCCTCTTGACGGTGAAGCTGATATGACGCTCAAGATATTTGCGCCTCCTGCAAGCGGTGAGAACGTAAATGACGGCAGTGAGGGCTGGATGCTGAATACTTATTCGACTATCACGAAGATGCCGAATATCCGTATCAGATTTGCACCTATCTTAAAGTAAGTGGGCGGCGGGTCGCCGCTGCGGGTGTGACCCGCTTCAAGTTCCGCCTGTGGCTGAAAGCCACTGTAAATTCCGCCTTTAATAACGCTATATATCTTTTAAGGACGGCAAAACGGCGGGAGTTACACAAAGCAATAATCGATAAAAGCGGTTACAGTGATATGCTGTGGCCGCTTTTTGCGGTGGGTTGGCGCTGCGGGTGTGACCCGCTTCAAGTTCCGCCTTTGGAAATGTTTGAGGTTGGCTGAGCGTGGCAAAACGGCGGGGTTACACAAAGCAATAATCAATAAAAGCGGTTACAGTGATATGCTGTGACCGCTTTTTGCGGTGGGTCGCCGATGCGGGTGTGACCCGCTTCAAGTTCCGCCTTTAATAACGCTATATATCTTTTAAGGACGGCAAAACGGCGGGAGTTACACAAAGCAATAATCAATAAAAGCGGTTACAGTGATATGCTGTGGCCGCTTTTTGCGGTGATGTGCCGATTCAGATTATGCCTATTAAAATAATTGTGCTGACGGAGTACAATCCCTCCGTCTTGACGGCAAAAAAGTTTGTAATATAAAAAGGGTGGGCATATTGCAAGCAGAAAGCAATAAATCAAGACAGTTTGTGCCTTGCCGTCAATCCACCTCCCTTTGACAAGGGAGGCAAGAATATGGTGCTGAGCGAGGGATAGTGCGGAAAAGGCGGTTGCGGTGTTTGCGGTGGGCGATGTTAAAGAATTATGGCTTTACTGCCGGACACCATTTTGACGAGTGCTGAGAATTGAATATAAAGAATCCGCTGTTTATTGCAAATGGCGGATTTTTTGTGTTTTTTTGGGATAGTTTGGTGCGGGGCGAGGGATGGATGTTCTTTTAAGATGGCTGTGGGAATGGCAAGGATTGGTGCAACGGGAGGGGCAAGCAAGGCACGGATGCCTGAAATGAACGCCCAAAGGCTTTGCAGGACGCAAAGCCAACAGAGCGTTCATAAAGAGGCAAGGATGCCTTAAGCGTGTGTGCCCAAAGTTTCGCAAGGATGCGAAACAAATAAAGCACACACAGACCCTCACCCTACGAAAAACGATGGTGATAGTGCGGAAAATCTCATTGATGGTGGGGATGGAGAGCAATCCCCACCGTCACGGCTCGGAATAGTTTCAGAATTGTAAAGGCAGGACTATCTGAATACTGTACAGTAAGCCAAAAAATTATATCAGCCGTGCCACCTCCCCTTTTTCGAGGGGAGGCAAGTGTGATAGTGCAAGGCAAAGGATAGTGCGGTTTTTGGAAGGGCGGTGCTGGGCGAGAGGTTGGTGTGACAATCCCTCCGGTAGTCGCCCGAATTTTTTCGGGCGACAGCACCTCACCTTTGACAAGGGAGGCAAGTGTGATAGTGCTTTTCGAGGGATAGTGTGGTTTTGGGAGGGTTGGACTGGGCGCAAGGGTGGCGGTGCTTTTGAGAGGGCTGTGGGAATGGCAAGGTTCGATGCGGCAATCCCTCAGTCTTGCGACAGATAGGGTTAAGTGAATATTAACGTTGATGAAATCGCAAAATGTTGCAATTTATAATAAGAAGTAGCCTTGTCGCAATCCAGCTCCCTTTGACAAGGGAGCCAAGAATATAGTGCATGGCAAGGGATAGTGCGGTGTTGGTAGGGTTGGTGCGGAGCGAGGGATAGTGGTGAGGCAATCCCTCCGGTAGTCGCCCGAATTTTTTCGGGCGACAGCACCTCACCTTTGACAAGGGACGGGCATGGATGCCCGAAGTTGAACGCCCGGAGTTTCGCAAGGATGCGAAACCAACAGAGCGTTCATAAAGGGGCATGGATGCCCGAAGTTGAACGCCCAGAGTTTCACAAGGATGCGAAACCAACAGAGCGTTCATAAAGGGGCATGGATGCCCGAAGTTGAACGCCCGGAGTTTCGCAAGGATGCGAAACCAACAGAGCGTTCATATGGCAAGAATATAGTGCATAGCAAGGGATAGTGCGGTTTTGGGAGGGTTGGTCGGGGCGCAAGGGTGGCGGTGCTTTTTGAGAGGGTGGTGGGACGTTGAAATGATAATATCGTAAAATCGGTATATATATTTGCTTTGTATTTGTTTAATTCCACAAAAAATTCTATAATTATTTGTCGGTTTTGTTGAAAATGATGTGAAAACGTGTTTTGAATTTGACTTTAGTTGCACAATATGATAAGATAAACCTATATAAAGACGGTCAAAAAACCGTATTGTTTATCCTTTGTGCGAGGTAGCGGAATGAAGAAGAACAAGAATGTATATGACGGGGCTGAAATGGTTCCGGAGAACGTTGAAAATACACATAAGAAAGGGAAATCTCTTACCGGCAGAATATTCAGGTGGATGTGTCTTGCTGTCGGCGGTTCGCTTATGCTTGTCTGCATAATCAATATACTGCTGAGCAATACATATCTTAAGCAGGCGCTTGTGAATGAGATGGACGAGGTAGTGCATACCGCATCGAATACTATTTCAAATCAGCTTGAATCTGTTGTAAACGCAATAACGCAGATCTCTGCCGACGCCGATTTTTCTGACGTTGCAGATGTATCTGCGATACGCTCGAAGTGTATTTCTGTCGCAAGAGATAATTCTATGTATGTCAAGGTCGATATGACGGACAGGGACGGTAAGGGACTTAACGACGACTCTATCAACTGGTCGGACGATCCTGCATATCGTGAGGTAATAGAAACCAATAAAGCGGTTGTCGGTGAGCCTTATTACTATGAAAAGACGGGTAAGGTCGTTATGGACGTTACCGTGCCTATAATTTCAAACGATATAAATAAGCTGCTGAGAGCGGTGCTTCGTATAACAGTTGACGTGAATGTATTCTCAAATGTTATCGGTCAGATTTCAATCGGCGATACCGGCTATGCGATGGTGGTTGACGCAAAGGGAAATATAATCGCACATCCGGACTCGGAACTGATACCGCAGATGATGAATTATATCAGTCTTGCTTCGCAGGACGGCTCATATCAGACTATGGCTGATTGCGTTTCATCGGCAATTGCGGGTGAATCGGGATTCGGAGAGGTTACGCTTGACGGCGTTTCAAAATATGTCAGCTATGCGCCTATAAGCAATGCGAAGGGCTGGAGCTGTATAATGATTGCGACACCGTCTGAGCATACGCAGAGCATTTATAATTCTGTTGTTATCGGCATGATTGTAACGGTCGTATGCTTTGCGCTGTCGGTACTGCTTATAATAACGATAGTGAAAAAGATAATTTCGCCCGTAAAGCAGTGCTCGGACAGAATCGTTACGTTATCGCACGGCGATCTTCACCAGCAGGAGCTTGACTTCGGCAAGAAAATTGACAAGGAAATATCTCAGCTGAGCGAAAGCACGAACCTTATCAGCAAGAATATAAACGAAATCATATCCGACATCGACACTATGCTAAGAACGCTCGGAAACGGCGATCTTACATATAAGCCGGCTGATGTTTATCTCGGTGACTTTGCGCCTATCAGGCAGTCATACGAATCTATAATGATCTCACTTAATAAGACGATGGACAAAATAAGCAAGGCAGGTCAGCGTGTTGCTACAGGCTCTGAGCAGGTGGCATCTGCGGCAGGCAGTCTTTCGGGCGGTGCGGCAAAGCAGGCGGCATCGGTCGAGGAACTTTCGGCATCGCTTACTGAGGTTGCGGAAAAGGTCAACCGTAACGCAGCGAGAGCGGAAAACGCCGCTGAGAATTCGGCTCAGGCTACAAAGCTTGTTGAATCGGGCAACGAACAGATGAACGGTCTGCTTGGGGCTATGCAGGAAATCGGAGAAACATCCGGCGAAATCGAAAAGATAATAAGAACGATAGACGATATTTCGTTCCAGACGAATATACTTGCGCTTAATGCGGCGGTAGAGGCGGCAAGAGCGGGTGACGCAGGAAAGGGATTTGCAGTTGTTGCGGACGAGGTAAGAAATCTTGCGGGCAAGGTTGCTGAGGCGGCAAGCACAACGACAGAACTTATCAAGAACTCGATGAAGGCTGTTGAAAACGGAACGATGATTGCAAACAAGACGGCACAGACGCTGACCGAAATCGTCAATACGACAACTGCCACAACAAAGCTGGTAGGCGAAATCTCAACGGCTTGCGCAGAGCAGGCTGAGGCTATAGAGCAGATCAATGCCGGCGTTGATCAGATTTCTTCTGTAGTACAGACAAACTCCGCTACAAGCGAGGAATGTGCGGCTTCTGCACAGGAGCTTTCGGTACAGGCAAATCTGCTTGACGAGATGGTGTGCGGCTTTACAATCGACGAGGAGCTTGTCGAACACGAGGAAACGGCGGAGAACGAAGAACCGTCTGAGGAAGAGGAAAACGCTGAAAACGGGGAAGAACCCGAATATGTGGATGACGACCCGGACGATGACGAAAACTGAATTTCTTAAAACAGGCAACGATATATAACTGATCCCTCCCGTGTGATTACACGGGAGGGATCGTTTTGTCAGTATTCGTCTTTTATGCGGAATAAGGTTTCGTGGGGGTCGGGCTGACGGTCGGCAACGTACATATCGTTTATCACGATGTAGCGGCTGTCCTGAAGGGTCTGTACTACTTTGTCAATGTCTTCCTCAGTGCCTTGCGCCTCCATTTCGACCGAGCCGTCGTAGAGATTTTTTACCCAGCCTGTTACGCTGTAGAGCGAGGCGGCATTCTGCGCCCGGTAGCGAAAGCCGACACCCTGAACTCTGCCTTTGAAGAAAAAGTGCTTTCTGATTATCTTTGTATTCATTTTCGCCTCCGTCAGAATGTGAATATGTCTTTATCAAGCTCTTTCACAAGCTTATCGCTGTAAAGCTCCATTTCTTCGGGGCTTTGTGAGCTAAGAGGCTCGATTATGCCGATTGTCATCATACCTGCCTGCCTTGCGGCTTTGAGAGAAGCTGATACGTCATCGAGCATAATGCAGTTTTCGGGCGGTACGCCGAGCGTTTTTGCGGTATCGAGATATATGTCGGGGTACTGTTTGCCTTTGCCGAAAACGGCGGCAGAGCTTATCGTTTCAAACATTCCCCACAGTCCTGTGTGATGAAGCACGGGGGTGTAAAGCTCGGGGGTCTGTGAGGTGCATACGGCGGTCTTGTAGCCGTTTTTTATCGCAAGCTCAACCGTTTCACGAGCGAAGGGTTTTAGTTTTACGTTGTGGCGGTATTCGTCTATGGCGAGATCTGTCCATTCCTGCATAAGCTGTTCGGGCGTTTCGGGAAGATTGAAAAGATCTATGGTGTACAATGCTGTTTCGTAAAAAGAGCGGTGGCTGCATTGCCTGCCGTAATCATCGGGCGGAGTTATGCCACGTCTGCGCAGAAATTCCTCGTCAACGTACTGCCAGACGTACATCGAGTCGAGCAGAGTGCCGTCAAGGTCGAACAGCACGGCTTTTATATCGTTCATATTCTTCTCCTTTCTAAGCTTATATATTGCTATTGTATCACAATAAGGCGGTGGGGTCAATAAGATTTTACGGACGATTTTCGTGTATGCGGCTTGCAAAATGCGTGGATTTATGGTATACTGAATTAAAAGAAATACAGAGAAGAATAAAGGAAAGAAAAGAAAATTGGAACAGACAAAAGAAAACAAGATGGGCGTAATGCCTGTAAACAAGCTACTTGTTACAATGTCGCTGCCTATAGTTATATCAATGCTTATCCAGGCAATGTATAACCTTGTTGACAGCGTATTTGTGGCACAGATAAACCCGGACGCACTGACCGCTGTAGGTATGGCGTTTCCGATGCAGAGCCTTATGATAGCGTTTCAGACGGGGCTTGGCGTCGGTATGAATGCGCTTGTATCACGCTATCTCGGACAGAAGAAGCCTTATGAGGCGGGTCTTGCGGCAACTCATGCGCTTATTCTTACCGCTTTGAACTATGTTTTATTTTTAATAGTAGGGCTTACGGCGATACCTGCATTTTTCTCGATACAGACACATTCCGAAATCATAGCGGGATACGGTGTTGAATATCTGTCAATCGTATGCTGCGGCTCGCTTGGACTATTCTTCCAGATATACGGCGAGCGTATATTGCAGGCGACAGGCAAGACACTGCTTTCGATGGTGTCGCAGATACTCGGTGCGGTTATAAACATAATGCTTGATCCTGTGTTTATTTTCGGTGTTGATTTTCTCGGAATACCCGCAATGGGCGTTACGGGTGCGGCAATCGCCACTGTAACAGGTCAGATAATAGCGGCGGCGGTAGGATTTTTACTGCACCACTTCCACAACAAAGAATTAAGGCTTGTATTCAGAAAATTCAGACTGAATCTTGGTACGATAAAGACGATATATGCCGTCGGAATACCTTCTATTATAATGAGTGCGCTGGTTTCGGTGCTGACGTTCGGTATGAATATAATACTGAAAGCGTATGAGCCTGCGGCGGCTACGGTATTCGGCGTATACTTCAAGCTGCAGAGCTTCGTATATATGCCTGTGTTCGGTATGAATAACGGAATAGTTCCTATCATAGCCTATAACTACGGGGCAGGAAAGCCGAAGCGTATAACGGATACGCTGAAGCTCGGTGTTATCTGCTCGGTTGTGATAATGATAGTCGGACTGCTGCTGTTCCAGCTTATACCGGTGCAGTTACTGGGAATGTTCGCTCCGACGGACGATATGATAAGGCTCGGTGAAACGGCGCTCAGAATATTCAGCGTATCGTTTGTATTTGCCGGAGTGTCGATAGTGTTAAGCTCGGGCTTCCAGGCGCTCGGAAACGGCTTTTACAGCATGATAGTATTTATAGTAAGGCTTATTGTGCCGACACTGCCTTTTGCTTGGCTGTTCGGCATTATCGGAGGGGTTGACTGCATATGGTGGTCGCTCCCTGTAAGCGATTTGTTAGGACTTATTGTTGCGATACTCCTTATGCGCAGGATCTATAAGAATGTCATATCGAAAATGTATGACAAACAGGATGAATCCTCGGCACAGGTACAGCAGGCATAAGAATAAAGCACAAACGGAGGAATGATTATGGGAAAAATAATCACTATTTCAAGACAGTACGGAAGCGGAGGAAGCGAGATCGGCAGAAAGGTCGCAAAAGCGCTTTCAATCCCGTATTACGACAGGACGATAATTGATGTTACCGCAAAGGAGAGCGGATTTGATCCCAAATACATAGAACGTGCGGAGCAGACAACAACGACCAGTTTTCTTTACAATCTTGCGATAAACGGTATGTACACACAGCCGCTTACCGACCAGCTTTTCTCGGCGGAGTGCAGAGTTATCAAGGCTCTTGCGGATAAAGGTCAGTGCGTTATAGTCGGTCGCTGTGCGGACTATGTGCTGAGGGAGCAGTACAGCACATTTGATGTTTTCGTGCATTCTACGGATGATTTCAGATGCGGACGTATCTGCGAGCATGACAATATAAGCAAGGACGAGGCGCTTTCGATTATCAGACAGAAGGATAAGGCAAGGCGCAGACACTACAAGTATTATACGGAACGTAACTGGGGCGAATCGCTGAATTACGATCTGTGCATCAATACGGCTACATGCGGTATTGATGAGGCGGCTGAAATAATCGCTAAGCTTGCAGGCAAATAAAGACGTCGCATTCAGCGGCTGACGCCTTTAAGAATAGTAAAAAATCGGCTGTCAATGGTGACTTTCAAATCACATTGGCAGCTTATTTTTTTAAAACAGTTAAACAGAGAAAATATTTGAACAGAAGGAACGGTGAACGATGGAATTTGTAATGCTCTTTTTTTCGGCAATCATCATTGTCTGCATTGTAGGCAATAAGCTGTCGGCAAGGATAGGCGTACCGAGCCTGCTTATATTTCTGGCACTTGGTATGATATGCGGCTCGGACGGTATTCTGAAGATACCGTTTGACAACTATCAGCTCAGCGAGCAGGTGTGTACGGTATGTCTTATATTTATAATGTTCTGCGGCGGTTTTTCTGCCAACTGGAAAGCGGCAAAACCTGTTGCTTTGCGTGCGGGACTTTTATCCTCGCTCGGTACGATAGTTACGGCGCTTATTACTACGGCAGGCTGTCATTTCCTGATAGGGTTTGATGTAAAAGAGAGCTTTCTTATCGGTGCGGTTATTTCGTCTACTGATGCGGCATCGGTGTTCTCGATACTTCGTTCAAAGCAGTTAAACCTGCGTGGCGGTCTGGCTTCACTGCTGGAAATCGAGAGCGGTTCTAATGACCCGTTTTCTTATATGCTGACGGTCATTGCGCTTGCGATAATGGCAGGTGATGATATTTCACAGCTTGGTCTTCTTGCGGTGCTGCAGATAGTCCTCGGTGTTGCATTCGGCTTTGCGATGGGACTTGCCGCAGTGTTTGTAATGAAAAAGGTGAAGCTGTCGAAAAACAGCTTTGACATAATTTTTATGATGGCGATGATATTTGCGGCATATTCCGCACCTATACTGCTCGGCGGCAACGGATACCTCAGCGTATACATAGCAGGTATTATCATCGGTAACAGCAACATAGGAGAGAATAAGGCACAGCTTGTACATTTCTTCGACGGAATAACGGGGCTGAGCCAGATAATGCTGTTCTTCCTGCTGGGATTGCTGTCGAATCCTTCACAGCTGCCGGGCATAATACTTCCGGCGCTTGCAATATTTGCGGTGATGACCTTTATATCACGTCCTGCTGCGGTGTTTGCAATATGCTCAAAGGGGTATACATGGGCTGACAGGCTGTTTATAGCGTGGTCGGGTCTGAGAGGCGCATCGTCCATCGTTTTCGCAATAATGGCTACGGTGAGCGATGTGTACACGGACAGCAATCTGTTCAATATAGTAGTGTGCGTCTGCCTTATCTCCGTTGCATTTCAGGGAACGTTACTGCCGAAGGTCGCAACGGGGCTTAAACTCATTGATAACGAAAGCAGTGTATTAAAGACGTTCAACGACTATCAGGACGAAACTCCGCAGTTCAATATGATGCGTATATTTGTATCGGATACTCACACCTGGAACGGACACAAGATAAGCGAGATAGATTTTCCCGACGATTCGCTTGTACTTATGATAAAACACGGTGACAGCACTATCGTGCCGAAAGGCGATACGGTGATAAATGCCGGAGATGATGTTATACTCAGCATTCCGTCATACAGGGACAGCGGAAATATATTGCTCAAGGAATATGAGATAGGGCCAAAGCATTTATGGAAGGGAAAGACTATAAAGGAGCTTGATCTGCCGACTACGCTTCTTATTATAATGATAAAGAGAAACGGCGATATGGTTGTACCTAACGGAAGCACTGTAATTAAGCAGGGTGATATTCTTGTTGTCAGCGACCAGTCGCATATAGACGAAAAGAAGAAAAAGGATAAGCATGGCGGTGAAGAGCCGGATAAAAAGCCGGATAAAGCGGCTGAGAATAAAGAATGCGATGAAAAAGAGGGGGAGAAGGTGAGCGTGTAACAATTGACGGAAGAACGATAATGACTTTCGGACTTGAAATTAAAGGTCGGCTGTGATAGAATAAGGCTGACGGTTTTGTGAATATGAAACTGCCGTGTTATATATGCGGCAGTTGTTTTTTGGAGGAAAATATGAAACGCAGTAAGAAAATATCAGTGCTCAGAGAGTGCATGAAAAACAGTCATATATGCAGGTGCTTTTACGAATATGACAAAAGCTATTGGTATTACTATATCAATGATTTCAACGACAAATTTGTACTCGGACAGGAAGAAAACGACTTTGAACTTAACGGATATACGATCCGCAACTTTGACGAACTGCAAAAAGCAGAGATCAAGAATGATGTCTGTGAAGAGATAAACAGACTGAATGGGGTTGCAGAGCAAATCAAGGCTCCCAAAATTGATATAAGCTCGTGGCAGAGCATATTCAATTCGCTCCGTGAGTGCGGTGAATGGGCTATAGTCGAGAACGAAAATGATGAGATATTCCATATAGGGATAATCTTAAAGGCGGGGAAGAATAAACTTACGATGAGAGAGTTTGACGCAGACGGAAAATGGCAGGAAGAAACCAAAATTCCATACAAAGAAATAACAAGCGTCAGCTTTAAAACAAGATATATTGATAACTGGAGAAAGTATCTCGAAAGAACGAAAGAAGGATAAGCATGGACATTAAGGAAAACTTCAAGGGGCATTTAAGCACTATCAATCATCACAAGATGGAAGTAATGAGGCTGTGCTTCAAGGTCGGTCTTTATAAGCAAGGGCTTATGCATGATCTGTCAAAATACTCGCCGAAGGAATTCATAAGCGGCGTGGTATTTTACACGGGGGATAAAAGTCCGAATACGACCGAAAGACGTGTGACGGGAAAAAGCGAGGCGTGGCTTCACCATAAGGGAAGGAACAGGCATCACTTTGAATACTGGATAGATTACGGACAGGAGCCGGGTTCTGCGATGCAGGGAATGAAGATGCCTGTAAAGTATGTTGTGGAGATGTTCTGCGATAGGGTGGCGGCTTGTAAGACATATTATAAAGAGAATTATAACGACAGTATGCCGTTTGAATATTTCAACAAGAACAGAAAACACTATATGATGCACCCTGAAACTATGGAGCTTCTTGGAAAAATGCTGATAATGCTGAAAAGATACGGCGAGGAGGATACGCTGGTATACATAAGGGAGAGAATCCTTACCGGAAGGTATCCGAAAAAGACAGCGGTAAAAAGCTGAGAAAATACATTAAATAGCAGAAAAATGCAGCAAATAGAATATATAGACAGCTTTTTACGGCTGATTGTACAAAGTGCCTTTAAAAACGGGATTAAACGAGTAAGTTTTATGTAAATTTACTTTGAAAAAAACGTTGACAAATGTCGTTTTCCGTGATATAATAGACAAGCACTCAAACGAGAGGGCACAAAAACAGAGGGTACTTGAGAAAGCCTGAAACCGCTTGAACAGCGAGAAAGAGGGCCGTCGAGGGTACGAAGAAGAGCTTAAAAAACCGGAAGGAAGAAACGGCGGAAGCACGGTGGCCAACTGGTAAAAAGTTCAAAACTGTGAAAAAAGAAATTTAAAAAA
>UMBM01072713.1_pt1 | contig 15674 bp, 12 predicted proteins | sample 1963971 | NCBI WGS metagenome assembly UMBM01 (sample SAMEA4835942, study PRJEB28245) | human gut metagenome | biome: gut microbiome; material: fecal sample | place: Denmark | collected 2008 | reverse complement strand
TTCCGCGTCCGCTTCGCCATAAAGAAGTCTTTTGCTTTACAAGTGTATCATTCCAACAACTACAAACTTTTATGGATGATCCTAAAACGAACCAAAGCACCCCAGATTCTTTCCGGCGATATTGTCGCAATGACTTTCATTGGCAAACTGGTTTCTGTATTCGTCACAATCTACACGATCTTCGTTGTTGCAATCGTGACAGGTGTTGTGGTCAATTATTACGGACAGATCGTAGAGATGCAACGTCGTGAAACAGCAATGATGTTCCTGGATAAATTAGAACGTCTCCCGGAACTTTCCAAAGAAGACCTGGAAGACATCTCAAAAAGAGTACAAAAATTCCGCTGAGTGTTCACTCAACGGAATTTTTGCTTTCCACTTTTTCTTATCTTTATGTCTTCTATTTCTCGGATACTTCTGAGTTTGTATCTCTCACCTGCGGAATTAATGAAGCTGCCAGTTTCCCTTTTCCACGATGTGTCAGATATAAAATTCCAATTACAGAAAATACAACAGCTCCGACAAAATTCACCATAAGATCTTTCATTGTATCTACGATTCCAATGTCTAAATATCCGCCCAGATTCCAAGTCTCACCGTTGATCACAACGGACTGAACATCTACATTGATCGGGATATTTGCTCCTGTCGGATTCAGCTTTACTGAATTGATTGCCGGAACAATCCAGTCTTTCTGCATATCCATTCCGAAGAACCAATCCATACTGAATTCAAAGAACTCCCACAAAACACCAACTGTCATTGAAAAACAAAATGCAAAAAATGCCACGAAATATGGGGACATCTTAATTGAGAATCGATCACTTCGGTTGAATAAATCAATCAGTGCAAACCCGATGGCTGCCATCAAAAATCCATTCGTTGTATGCAAAATGGTATCCCATACCGGAATCTTTACATAAAATGCATTGATTTCTCCAAGTATCTCTGCCGAAAAGATAAAGATCAGAATCACCGTTTCCAAACCAACCGGAATTGTCACTCCAAGTTTCTTATCAATAAACTGTGGCACCATAAATAAAATCAATGTTAGAATCCCAAGAAACATATTGTGATAGTTTCCAAGAAAGAATTGTCTGATAATTGAGACAATAACCAACATTGTCAGTATCATCTGAACTTTTGTTCTATTTCTTGCTTTTTTACTTAATTCGCTCATTTCTTCCCCCTTTTTTCTCAACACATGCGGTCAAAAACACTTTTTATTGCATATTTAGGATATACCGCATCTTTTTTCAACAAAAGGTGGCAGGCCGAAGTTTAAAATAACAGCTTCCACATATGCCTGACACCTTTCTATCTATCGTTTATAGATTCACTTTTATTTTACTTCTGTTTTCTTCTTCTAATAACATAAATCATTCCACCGATCACTGCGATTGATCCTGCAATCATCAGAATCCAGATGTAGCTGATGCTGTCTCCTGTCTTTGCTGTTTTCACCTGTTTTCCTGACACTGAAGTTCCTGTTGGTTTCTTTCCGGCAGTACCTGTCGATGTTTCCTTCGAATCGGTTGGATTCTTTGTTTCTTCTTTCTTCACGATCTGATACTCTATCTGATAGTCTGTATCCTCTCCGTGAAGCACATAATTATCACTCTGTTCGCCGATCATTCCGACAATAGTGGCTGTATATGTTCCGGTCTTGATTTCATTTCCACCTTCTACAACCGCCTTGCAGTCATCTTCGAACAATACCCCTGTAAATTCTGCAGACACATTTGCTTCTTTCCCTGTATCAATCACAGTTCCGTCCGTATTCCATGCAACGCCCAGTGGTTTTGGCTGTACCTGCAGCGTTCCTGGTTTAAACAGTACTGTGTAATTCACATTATCTGCTGTCAACGGAGTTTTTTCTGTAATATCATAAAGACCGACCTTACAGTTTTCTTTTTCTGCATTTCCTGCTGTCAATGTGACATTTATTTTCAAATCCTCTAACTGATCATCCCCTGCCAGACTTCCATCACTGATTGACCAGGTATACTCTGTAATTGTCTGTCCATATTCTTTCTCCATACGGTCCGGTCTGATCGTAAGCTTTCTCGGCAATACAGTTACAGGAACTGATGACGTAACTGTTTTATAATTCGGATTAAATGGAGTGAAGATCATCTCCTGCTCACTCTGGTTCTCTGCTACCGTAAGCATTGCAGTATTATCTGCAAAACGAAATACACCATTACCTGACTGACCTGTACGAACTGCCTTTCTCAAGCTATCTCCATAAGTCACTTCTACTGTAGGGAAAGTCACTTCCGGATCTGCCGGAAGAATCTCATATTTCCATACACACACACGTCTCATGCCAGAAAAGATATAATTCGCATTTGTCAGTCCTATTGCAAGTGCTTTATAAGAGCCGACTTCTGTACGCTGTGCATTCAGCAGTCTCTTAATCTCACAGCTGTCATTTTCTAAAAGGCTGTCTGCTTTCACGTTTGCTTCTATTCCACATGCATTTCCTGTATATGTATACTGTGCTGCCGCATTCCATTCTATCTCTGCTTCCTTTTGTGATACATTAAGGAATGCTGGACGAACTACAACATCATAATTACTATTTGATGCATTATCTTTCAGAATAACATATTTTCCTGCATTTCCATAAGCACCAAGAATGTCATCTCCATCTTCATCCGTTGTACTTCCTGACAAAATATCTTCCTGTACGATTGTTGTTGCTTTCAGTGTCAGTCCAAGACTATCAACTGTATCTCCCGGAAGAAGTTTCTCCTTTTCTGAATCACTGATCGTAAATGTAAGATCTTCACTCGTCAATATCTCTCCGTATGTCTTTGCTTTCTTTTCTGCATTGACAACAATTCTCCGTGCACTGCTGCTTTCATCAATCGCTTCACTTTGCAACTGTTCTATCTCCTGGATTTCCATTTCATCTGTTGCATTTGCTGAAACGACTTCCGACTTGTTCACTGTTTTTACCGGAACGCACATAGTAACACTTTTGTATTTTTTATTATCTGCCGGCTGAAAGATCAGTTCAAATTTTGTCTGATCTGTCACTTCCTGATCTGTCACAACATGATCTGCATCTTTGAATACCCATGCCCCTGCCGGTGCATCTTCAATCCCTTTTAATGTAGCTTCTGCCAGTGTCTGACCATATTCAACTTCTACTTCCGGTGTCGGAAGCTTTGGTTCAAATATCATGTTGCTGTTTGTCTCATAGATCAACCGTGCCATTGGATCATCAATAAAGTTAAGCATTACTGTTCCAAGGAATCGGTTGTCAATACAATTGCCTTCGTCTTTAAATAATCTCGGATTAATTTCCCGTGTCAATCCTAACGGTGCTCCTCGTGAGCAAGAAGTATAATTAAATACCCAAGAATTGTACTCGATCGGATGGCTTGTATCCTGTCCTGTTGTTTGCTTCATTGTTTCTAATATATACGGCCACTTCTCACTTCCATATGTATTATATGCATCCTGAATATACACATGATTTTTTCCATCATCATATAATTTATACGCATATTTATAATCTTTATATTTTATGTCATCCCAATTCGCAAGGTTAAATCCCATCGCACGTTCAACCGAACTTTCGTAGTCCTTGGTTAGATTAAATCTTCGAAGAAATATGATTTTTCCCCTTGCTTCCTTCATTGATGGGATATCCCCTCCACTGTAGACCTTGTCCTTATTTTTTTCAATAAATTCAGCTACCGCATGCTCTAATCCAATTGTAGAACCGGCATCTGATTTTACTGTAAGAATGACTGTTTCTGACTTATGCTTCTCTAAAAAACCGAGGGAGGTATTGAGGATTGACTGTAATGTAAGATCACTTCCGTTTTTTTCCTGACACTGCCATAATTCGCCTCCATGTACTATCTTTACGTCTGCCACAGAAGCATCATCTTTTGTCGCATTTGCACGGATATCAAAGCTGCGTGCTCCCATATTTAACTGTTCATCATAATAAAGATTCTGACATGATGTAATGGATACCTGTGGTATATCATCCTCTACAACTCCTGCTGTTCCTGTATCATGTGTTGCCGGAATATTTACAGATGATAAAAGTGCATCATCCGGAATATTTGCCATCCAGTTTTCTGCATAATAGTACTTCGTCTTCTCTGTGTTTCCTGCCAAAATAGACAGATCTATTTTCGTTCCTTGTTCTCCAAGCTTTAATCCATTAACAGTCTCCAGAATGTACAAACCACTTCTTGCATTCTGAATCAGGTATGTTCCATCCGATTGTTTGAAAAAACGCCAAAGCTGGCTTGTATTTTGATTATGATCAAATTCTTCTTCTACCCACAAATTAATAGTGGTATTTATTCTTCCCGATTCTGATTGCACATCAAGAGCAAGTCCTGTATCTTTTTCTCCTTCTGAAATGCTTTCGATTTGATAAGCATTATAATCCTTAACCCAGGTCAGCTTCCATTTACTTGTTGTTCCCATTGTATAAAAATGAGGAAGTGCACCCGGAACCAGACTATCCGCCATTCTGTTTAAAGCTGCCAGTTCTCCGGCTTTGTGAATCTCACAGACGGCTGTTTTATCATCTTTGTGCAGTACCTGACTTTCCTTTCCCGTAAACGGAACCACGGATTTTGTAATCAACCAGACTTTTCTATTTTTCTCATCTGTCTGAATGATCTTTGGATTGTTATTATTCAGTTTTCCTTCATATCCGATCCATTTTCCACTGTTTCTATTTTTAATATAGTACCTCGCATTTCCATTTGCATCATTACCAATATAATAAAATGCAAACTGACGGTGATTGTTTCCCTTTACTTTACTGTCTGAAGACTCCCATAAATGAAGTACTGCACCGTTGTTTTTACTTTTACCATCTACATCTGCAAAACGGTCCGTTCCATCAACTTTAATATGTTTAATTCCATACCATTCATTTTCTATATGATCTAACCGAAAACGACAATTATCTCCTCCTGAAGTATCCAAATGAACTACACTGTTTTTTTCTGCACTATCGTTTACATTCCAGCGATATCTCGTATTTTCCTCAAGTGTAATAAATAATTCATTTCCTGTCTCCATCGTCTGTACACTTTTTCCACCGGAATTCTCTGCATTTACACTGACTGGTATTCCTGTAAGTGTGATTGTCATACATATGAGCACTGCCATTATTCTTTTGATTTTTTTCATGTATTTCTCTCCTCCTCATCGTATTTAGGCAACTCCATTTCTTTTTATTATATTTTTGATATCTTTTTTTACAATATTTCTGACACGAATTGCCCGAAAATGGCACGAATTGTCATTCTGTGGTATACTAGTTTTAGATTTTAACTTAACTATCTGCTTGTTATCGGTCATGTGTAGTGTGTAAAGTAATATTTCCTTCAAGCAGATACAACTCTGGGAGGATTTTCATATGACAATCGCTATTGTTGATGATATTAAGGAAGAACGTGTTCTGCTACGAACACGGTTAGAAAAGATTTTTCATCAGAAAGATATGGGATTTCATTGCTGTGAGTATGAGAATGGGGAGGCATTTCTTGAAGCTTCGAAGGATCAGGACATCACAGTTTTATTTTTGGACATTTATATGGATGGTGCAAATGGGATTGAAATTGCAAAGGAATTCAGGAAATCGAATAAAGACTGTCTGCTGATCTTTACAACAACATCCTCGGATCATGCGTTGGAAGGTTTTCAGGTTCGTGCCATGCACTATCTTGTAAAGCCCTATACCGAGGATGAACTTTCTTCTTTAACTGATGAGATTTTGTCCAGAATCCCCACTCCCGAGAAAACACTTCCATTGAAAGTAAATGGGAGTGAATTTCAAGTACCGTTTAAAACGATCGTCCATGCGGATCATTTTTCTCATATGATCCACATTCATACAACTGCAAAAAAAGAACTTGTCATCCGACAATCCTTCAGTTCTTTTACTGCTCCATTAAAAGAAGATTCCCGCTTTTTTGTCTGCAACAGGGGAACGATCATTAATATGGAACATGCAGTTGATTTTGATGGAACGATGTTTCTATTGGATGACGGAAGCAAGATTGCTGTCAGTCGAGAACTAAGCAAACTGGCACGACAACACTTTATGGATTATTTATTTCAAAGGGAGGATTTCTAATGCGTACAATAATTTTTCAGGCTTTGGAATTTACAGTTCTGATTCCGGGCATGTTGCTTGCATATCTCCCTGTGAACTCATCTTTAAAGCAAAAACCTAAGAAAATGATTGCCTGGATGCTTCCTCTTCTTGTCATAATTTCTTTTTTGAGTGGATTTGTATGCAACAGATTTCATTTATCAACAAGAATGATTCTTCTGCCGCTTCTGTTTCTTACGTTTATCCTGTATCAGGCAACACTGCGAATCTCACTATGGAAATCCGTCAGCATCTATCTTGCTGTCTGTGCAGTTTTTTCTTGCTTTAACAGTCTCGCAAGAGCAACGTCTGCTATGCTTAGCTTTAATTCTGAAGAACAGGCTTTTTCTGGATTCTCCGTATTTGCTGTCCTATATAACATTTTCTGTATCCTTTTTGTTATATTGATCTGGCATCCGGCTTCTCACGTTGTCAAGGACATGGTCGAGGATGAAAATCTTGCCCAGACATGGTATGTATTCTGGGTACTTCCGGTTCTTATCATCGGATTGAAACTTGTTCTCATTCCAAAATATAATACGATTCTGCACACACAGCGTTTCTTGCACGGATACATTGTGATTGTTTACGCCCTTCTTCTTATTCTCGCACTGTTTTACACAATGTTTCTGATGATGGCTAACATTTTGAATAAAAACCAAAAACTGCAGCAGGAAAATCTGTTTCTTTCTGTACAGCAGGAGCGATATGAGAATTTAAGATCTGCAATCGAAGAAGCAAGACAGGCACGACATGATATTCGTCATCATTTCGTTCAATTATCTGTCCTGGCCGAAGATGGCAATCTCGAGAAGATAAAGGACTATCTGCAGAACGCAATGGATAAAATTCCTGGCTTTGATTTTCATTTCTGTGAAAATCAGTCTGTTGATAATGTGATCGGATATTATTATGCGTTGGCTCAGAAAGAAGAGATTCCGTTTGATGCACGTGTCGATCTGCCTCAGGAGCTTTCTGTAGATGAAATGGATCTGTGTCTTATCCTTTCAAACCTTCTTGAAAATGCATTGGAAGCCAGCCGCAAGACTACAATGTCACGGCAGCAGATTTTGCTTGAGATCCGCCAGCATTCAGCTTCTCTTCTTTTAATTCGGGTTGAGAATAATTTTGATGGAATCATCAAAGAAAAGAACCATCTGCTCCATTCTACCAAACGGAAAGGTCTGGGGATTGGTACCCAGTCTGTCCGCAGAATGGCAGAAAAGAACGATGGTTCTTGTAATTTCACTTATGAAAATGGAGTCTTCACTGCAAAGATCATGCTTCGTGCTACTCTTTAGGTTGCTCCTCTTTAATATGTAAAGCGAAGGGCTTTTGATCAGTCTTTCGCTACTTCGAGTTTCTTTTTCCCAGAAAGCATTTTATGTCCTGAATAAATAGCCATCCGGCTTCTTCCTATTATTTTTAAATTTGTATTATTGAGTGGATACGCTGTGGAGTCAGAAAAAACTTCTTACTGCGACTGCCAGCGGAAAGCAGCGTGTTCCTGAGCAGGTGCATTAGCAGGGCTCTAAAGCGGGCCTGCACTGCGAAGGAATATCTCTGTTTTTCGCATCCGATTCGCCACAAAGAAGCTTTCTGATTTACAAGCGTATCTCTCCAACAACTACAAATTTAAAATACAACCACCAGCAGCATTTTAAATTGTTCTTGTCCATAAACTGCATGTGGATGTTTTGCAGGCATTACAATCGATTCTCCTTCATGAAGAATATATTCTTCTCCATCAATCGTAATCTTTCCCACTCCGTCCAGGCAGGTTACAAATGCGTCTCCACCGGATTCATGTGTGCTGATCTCTTCATCTTTATCAAACGCAAATAAGGTTACACTGAGATGCTCGTTCTGTGCCATCGTCTTGGAAACGACCTGGCCTTTCTGATAATCGATCTGCTCCTTTAATGTTACTACTTCTGCTTTTTCAAAATTTTTAATTCCTGCCATCTTTTTTCCCCTTATAAAATTCTTCCGTCAATCGAGATCGTTACGACCTGCCATGGAAGAAATTTTCCACTATTTTTTAAAGCTTTTACTGCTGCATTCTCCAATCCGCCACAGCATGGTACTTCCATTCTGAGTACCGTCACACTTTTTATATTATTCTCTGCAATGATCTGTGTCAACTTTTCACTGTAATCAATTTGATCTAATTTAGGACATCCGATCAATGTTATTTTTCCTTTCATGAACTCCTCATGCACATTTGCATAAGCATATGCAGTACAATCTGCAGCAATCAGTAATTTTACATCTTCAAAATATGGTGCATTAACAGGAGCAAGTTTAATCTGACACGGCCACTGCTGAAGCTGGGACTGCACCGTCTCCCGAGATACCTCTTCCTGTAAACCACGCCTGTTAAATTCGCGGATTGCCTGTCCAGGGCAACGATGCACAGCGGAATGAAGTTGATCTGCTTTATGGGTTTCTTTTCTTTCCATATTAGCTTTTACTGCTGCCTCATCATATGCCGCAGCTTCTCTTTCTATAAAACTGATCGCACCGGTTGGACAATTTGGAAGGCAATCTCCCAGTCCGTCGCAATAATCATCACGCATCAGTCTTGCCTTTCCGTCAACCATACCGATTGCCCCTTCATGACAGGCGGTCACGCATATTCCACAGCCATTACATTTTTCTTCATCTATCTGAATCACTCTTCTTATCATATTATATCTTCTCCCTTCAATTTCTATTGCAATTATATTATAATAAATTTAATATTTATGTGGTTATAACCACGAAAGGAGATTTTTATGAAACTTTTCCACACTCCGCTTTTCCTTGGAATCACAGAATCCGAATTTGAGACCATGAAAGAATTACATTCCATGCATTCTTCTTTTTTCTTCAAAAATGGAACTATCTTTCATACCGGGGACCTGATCCACGAAATCGGAATCATTGAATCCGGCAGCGTAAATATTGAAAATATTGATCTTTTGGGCAATAAAAGTATTTTAAGCAATATTTCACAGGGGCAGATTTTTGCCGAAACTTATGCAATCTGCCATGAACCGATGCTGGTCGATGTCGTTGCTATAGAGGATACACAAGTTCTCTTCGCTGATCTTGATATTCTCCTCAGCAATCGGTATGCTTCTCAGCCATGGCATGCAAAAATCATGCAAAATATCCTGAAGCTTTCGGTACAGAAAAATCTGGTTTTATCGAATCGTATTTTCTGTACTTCTGCCAAAACGATCCGCTCCCGCCTTTTAACTTATCTGTCCATGGAATCTGTCAAAGCCGGGAATACTACCTTTCAGATCCCCTTTGACCGACAGCAGCTCGCTGACTATCTAAATGTAGATCGTACTGCCCTTTCCAAAGAACTTGGGAAAATGCGGACTGATGGGATTCTCTATTTTTATAAAAATAAGTTTACGCTGCGGTCTTTCTGAATCCCTGACTGACCGCTGCATAAACTTTTCCTTTGTCTTTTCCTCTTCCGGGATACATTCCCGGCTATTTTTTAATCTTATATGTTCAGACTTTTATCTTTCTGCCCACTTGTTCTCCCAGCTTCACCAGCGTCTCATACCCGGCTTCTGTATTCCGGATCAGATCTTCATCCGGCTGTACTTTGCCCGGTTCTGTCATCAGGATCACAGTTGATCCCCCAAACTCAAACATTCCCTTTTCTGTTCCACGGCAGACCCTGCAGTTTCTCTGCTCATGATTTTTGATCTTTCCTACCATCAAAGCACCAACTTCCATCATCAGCACCGTTCCAAGAGTTTCTGTCTTTAACAGACAGTATTCCCTTGCATTCATTTTGTAGATCGGACAGGCATCATTCGCCACCGGATTAACTGTATGAAGGATTCCTTTTATCTTCTTCTGCGAAGACTTTATTCCATCTGCCACATAGCAATAGCGATGATAATCATCCACCGTCAACCGCAGGATATAGATCCAGCCACCATAATAATGCTTTGCCAGATGTGCGTCCTGAAGTAATTGCTCTGCTGTATAAGCCGTATGCTTGATCTCAAATTTTCCTTTTTCACAGATCGGATATACACTCACTTTTCCGTCACACGGACTGATCAGCACTTCTTCATCCATTTCCACCGGACGTTCTTCTGCTTTGATCTTTCTTGTGAAAAATTCATTATAAGAAGCAAACTCCTGCTTTTCATATTGACTGAGATTGATCTGATTCTTTTCAACAAATGGACGGATTGCCACTGCAGAAAGTCTTGTACTCAGAAACGTTCCGCCAAGCTTTGATACCCAGGGACTGAGAAAAGGACGGATCAGAAGTCTTGTCGCGGTATGCGTATAAATAAACTTCAGCAGCCTGTCCTGTCCCGTTGTTCCCTTTGTTCGGTTTCCATTTCTATCTACATAAATCATCGTTTTCTTTCCTCTGTATCCTGCCTTACTGACATACATGTAAAATTTTAAGTACTGCGGCTGCCACTATTACTACCAGCACTACCAGTGTTGCATTTTTCGGCTTTCTCAATTTAAAATCAGTAATAAATAAAAGTCCGACTACGAGTACCGCTGCATGAAGTGCTACCATAAACTCTTTTCCAAGCAATGGGCGGAACACTACAACCAATGGAAGAATGATCGCCATGGATGTAATCGGAAGTCCCTGATAACATGCACGCTTCTCATCGGTCTCTTTCTGTCTGCACTCTTCCGTCACATTAAACCATGCCAGACGGATCAGTCCTGCAAGGACATAGAACATCAAGATCACCATTCCGATCGGGCCTCTCATCCCAATACAATAACAGATGATCGCCGGTCCTACCCCGAAACAGACGATATCACACAACGAATCAATCTGGATTCCAAAGCATTTTTCTTCTTCGGTACGATCCTTTTTCGTCCGTGCGATCTTCCCGTCAAACATATCACACAATCCCGAAATTGCTAGACAAAGCACGGCCAGATTCAGATGTCCGTTTACTGACAGCATCATTCCCCCGATGGATACCATCAGACTTACATATGTAAGCACTACCGTATAATCATAAATTCCCAACATTTTCTCTCACCTTTTTCCCTTTTCCTATAGTAAAATTAGCCACGATCGTAAGTACTGCACTTACAAGCAGCTCTGTATAATATCCAAGTCCTCTGCTTAAAATCATTCCCGGAAGAAGCAGCCCCGTTCCAAAGATTGGTGCAAAGATAACCAGGAACAGCTTTTCGCTGATTCCCATTCCGCCCGGAAGTGGCAACATATCCACTGAAACCGAGATGGTTGACTGAAGCAGAATAATCAGCCACGCACTCTGACCTGACAATCCAAATGCCTTATATACAAACCATGTAGCTGTAAAAAGTGCAAATCTCTGAAACAACGTAATTCCAAATACATTTACCAGCACTTTTACATGATTCTTCAGATACACTGCCGTTTCCCGGTACTGATCCATGGAGGCATTGAGCCTGTCAAGCCTGGACTGCTTCCTTTTCATCAGATGCATCCGCTCAAGAAGTGCCATTCCTTTTACAAGGATTGTTCTTGCAAGTACCGGATGAAACACAAGGATCAGCATTGTCACCACGCAGAAAACGTTCAGCCCCGTTCCAAGATAAAAAACGTATCTGACATCATAAAGATATTTATGTATAAATCCCTGCCCGAAAAAAGTCACCACAACTCCGATGACAACCAGCACCAGCTTATACGTGATCGTTACGATCATAAGCACCAGTGTTGACACCGGAATCGGGATCTTTTCCTTTTTCATATAATAAATCTGTGCAGGCTGTCCCCCCGAAGCAGACGGCGTAATACAACTAAAGAAAAATCCAACAGACGAAAACAAAAAGCAGGTCCACTTTTTTCTTTTGATTCCAAGAGTTCTCATCATATAATAGATAATGATGGATTCTCCCCATATAAATACGATCACGCATATAAATCCGGGAATGAGCCACAGCAGATTCACGGTCTTCAATATCCTCGCAATCTCTCCAAGATCTTCCCCGTGGAAGACTCCATAAATTGTACCGGCGAATACAAGGATCAGAAATACCACATTAAACGCCATCTTTTTCTTATTTTCCATGATTTTATCGTCCTAATCTTCTGCTTATACCGACAGATATCTTTTCATTCAGTCTCTGATATGTCTTCCAGCCATTCGTCCGGTTGCTGATAAACCAGGTCAGCTCAGCTACCCCGATGCCTCCTGCCACATCCCATAATACATGCTGTCTCGTTGCAAGCGTAGAAATGAAGACCGATATTGCAATCAGTACTGACATCAGCTTATACCACTCAGGAATCTCCTTACACTTTCTAAGACCGATACAGCAGAACCAGCTCGCCATACAATGAATCGACGGAAACAGGTTTACCGGCTTATCAACGGTATATAAAAATCGCATTGCCCGAATAAAAATCCCATTTCCCGTAAGTTCCGGCCTCGTATTTGTCGTCGGAAAAAACACAAAAAATGTAAGACAGATCAGCCGTGCGTAAAAATCTGCCGTGTAAAATCTGTATTTATTCTCATCTTCATAAAACGCTACCATCAGATAATTGACTACCCAGAAAATGTAACAGCCAAAATAAATAATGATAAATGCAGGCATAAACGGAACCAGTTCGTCCAGGCCGCCGGACAGGTTATGCGATCTTCCCGTCCCCACGATCAAAGGTGCTCCCCAATAAACCAGTGAATTTACCACAAAGGTAAATAACGGTGGTAAAACGATCTTACATAATTCTTCTGAATTTTTTCCTTTAAGTAACTTTAATTTTCCCATGTTTTCCATTTTAGACGATAATTTTAAAATAACAACTATCTTTCGTATTTCTTAAAGAAAAACGTATGATTCTTTAAGATTTACGACATATCATCCTCCCTGTATCCAAAGTTTTTCATCATATAATCACTGTCACGCCAGTTTTTCTGCACTTTTACCCAAAGTTTCAGATTCACTTTGCAGTCTAAAAGCCGTTCAATCTCATACCGTGCTGTGCTTCCGATCTTTTTCAGCATACTTCCCTGCTTTCCGATAATAATTCCCTTATGTGAATCCCGTTCGCAGATAATCGTTGCATCAATATGGCATACTTTCTTATTCATCTTCATCTGATCGATCGCCACTGCAATTCCATGCGGAATTTCTTCATTCAGACAATGTAATGCCTTCTCACGGATCAATTCTGCAACAATCTGTCGCTCCGGCTGATCTGTGACCGTATCTTCATCATAAAACTGCGGACCGTACGGCAGATAATTCAAAATGACTTTTACAAGCTCATCCGTATTATCTCCTGTCCTTGCAGAAACCGGAACGATCTCTGCAAAATCGTATTCTTTTCTATACGTATCAATAAAAGCCAGAATTTCTTCTCTTTTTACCATATCGATCTTATTGATAACAAGAATAACCGGCGTCTTTACCTTCTTCAACTGCTCAATGATATGCTTTTCTCCCGCTCCGATAAAGTTAGATGGTTCAACAAGCCAAAGCACTACATCTACTTCATTTAAAGAACGCTCTGCAATATTCACCATATATTCGCCCAGTTTATTTTTTGCCTTATGGATTCCCGGAGTGTCCACAAACACAATCTGCCCCTCCTCCGTTGTAAGCACTGTCTGGATGCGGTTTCTTGTCGTCTGCGGTTTATTTGACGTAATTGCGATCTTCTGTCCGATCAGATGGTTCATCAAGGTTGACTTTCCCACATTCGGTCTTCCGATCAAAGTTACAAATCCTGACTTAAAGTTTTCTTTCATCTCTGCTCCTTCTTCTTTTCATCCCAGTATTTTAAAGTGTCCTGATCTCTCCAAACATTTCCTTCGCTTCTTCGATCTTCTCCTCGCTTCCGATCACACACAATTCTCCGGCTGCCAATACCGCCTCCAGTACTGTTGCCAGTCCACGGATATCCTCCTGCTGTGCATCCAGGATCTGTTCTCTTTCCCTGCGGATCATCTCTTCTGTAATCCGGTTCATATACAGATTCAATGAGCGGCTGCCCTTTGCCGCCGGATTCATCGGACGGTCTAAATTACTGATCGTACCGATAATAAACTTATTCATATCTCTGTCATCTATATCAAAATTCTTCAGATAATCTACGACTCCTTCGTAAATTTCCATCGTCTTTTCAAGATTCGGATCTCTGTAAGAAACTAAATACCCCTCTCCGATCCGGTTAAAGCCGCTCATACAGCCATACGCTCCTCCTTTTACACGTACATTCTGCCACAGATAATCATAACTTAAAATGACTTTCAGAATCTGCAATGCACCCGTATATTCTGCTCCACCATCAATAAAGTTACCGGTCCTTGCCACATACTGGACTTTGGAGGAAGTTCTGAAGCCCTCATTTCTCTTCTTACAGTGGATGATGCACTGTCCGTGGCTCTCTTTTTCTCCCGTATGAAGTGAATCTGCAAACTGTGGCACTGCTTTTTCCAGTACTGCAAGTCCCTCCTGTGCGGAAGTATAACTGAGCATAAGATTCTCTTTTCTGAAAATACGTCCTGCGATCTTTTTCAAATTTTCGATCAACAGTTCTTTTCTTTCTTCAAAATTCTCTTCCAGATCTTTTACAACTTCATAAAATCCAATTCCACTGGTAATATCCCTGAATCTTGCGATCGGAGAAGTGTAGGAAAGTGAACGCAGTACTGCTGTCGTATGTCCGGCTGAAAGGAAAGAGGTCTGAAGTCTTGTCTTCAGCATGGATAAAATTTCTTTCAGACGCTTTTCATCTCCCAGCTTCGACTCCATCAGGATCTCACGCATCATGGCAAAAAGTACATCCAGCTTCGGATAAAGTGCTTTTCCTTTGATTTCAAACGTTGCACGGAACTCTTTTTCTTTCACTTTTGTCACATCTGTATACAGCTCCAGTGAAGTTCCGATTCCACCGGTATGCACATTGATCTCATTGAAAAGTTCTCCGTATCCATAATGCTCTGTATCAATGATGCCGAGAACACTCTGCAGGATTCCTGCATATGGAAGCAGTTCTTCTTCGATTTCCGAAAGATCGAACAGAGCTGTCACATATCCGATTCCATTCGTCTCCACATCGTGATAAAGCAATTTCACTCCGTCTGTCTGACGCTCTTCATTATAAATTGGTGCAATCTCCCTTGAAATATCTTCCCGTCCGAGAACCGGTATCTTTGCAAGATCTTCCGGTGCAGACTCTTCTTCCTGATACGCTTCCAGCTCCTTCGTTGCTTTTACAAGAGCTGCGATTTCTTCTGCTGAAAGACCCTCTTTATACGCCTGCAGACGATCTGCCAGTTCCTTATCCATACGTGCCGTCATCCCCTGTTCCGGTCTGATGATCACGATTGAACCATGCGGATTGTCTAAAATGTATTCACGGATCAGCTCTTCAAAATATCCTGTCTCAACCTGCTCTTTCAGGAACTCAAAGGTCGGGATTGCTTTCATATGGATAAAAGGCTTTTCTTCATCATATAACCAACTGTCAAATAACTGGAGTCCATACATCAGTCCCCGCGGATAACTTCCGAAATCTGCCTCCCGG
>UMBM01070429.1_pt1 | contig 15933 bp, 21 predicted proteins | sample 1963971 | NCBI WGS metagenome assembly UMBM01 (sample SAMEA4835942, study PRJEB28245) | human gut metagenome | biome: gut microbiome; material: fecal sample | place: Denmark | collected 2008 | reverse complement strand
ATCGGGGGATGTAACAAATCCCCTGGTGTCCACCGCCGGCGCGACGTCGCCGCCTGACACCGCCGCAACCAGGCTGAAATCTGCCATATCCAACGGTGGAGATGTTCGGCTGACAGAGGATATCGAGATCAGAGAGACATTGTTAGTAACGAGAGATGTGACCCTCGACCTGAACGGCCATGTGCTCAAGATGACCGGTGACGGCAGTGTGCTCCGGGTGAAGAAGGACGGTCCGGATCGTGTGACCCTGATCATCACGGACAGCCGTCCCCAAAATCCGCATGGATCCTATGCGGATTTGCCCGCTGGCGGTGTCATCACCGGCGGAAAGGGAACGGACGCGGGGGGGAGTGTTCGCTCGGTTGGGGGAGCCGTATTCCTGGAGAATGGTACAACGCTGAAGCTGGAGGGCGGCACGCTTACCGGAAACAGCAGTCACGGCAGTGTCTTTATCAATGGTGCGACCTTCGTAATGACCGGCGGCACGATCACCGGAGAAACTGTCGGCGTACATAATAATGTGGGGACCTTCACAATGATCGGCGGCCGCATCACCGGGTGCAGTGACAGGGGCGTATATGTGTACAATGGGAATATGACCATGTCCGGCACGGCGTATATCGGTGAAAATCCGAATGCCAGAAGAGAAGATATTTACGTATATGAGTCGGACCATAAATATACCGACTTGTCCGTTACCGGTGATATATGCTCTAAATGACTTCTTAATCACGAAGTTTTCTCGTGGTTAGTGAAGAAGCATTTAGAGCATTTTTCATGCAAGGAGGACAACGCTATGCTGAAAACAAAAATCACCCCGCTGTATGAGCGCCTTTCCCGTGACGATGAACTGCAAGGCGAAAGCAACAGCATTTCCAACCAGAAAGCCATGCTGGAGGACTATGCCAGACGAAACGGCTTTCCCAATCCTACCCACTTCACAGACGATGGAATTTCCGGCACCCGTTTTGACCGTCCTGGCTTTACTGCCATGATGGAGGAAGTTGAGGCTGGCCGGGTGGAAGCAATCATCATCAAGGACATGAGCCGGTTAGGACGTGACTATCTCAAAGTCGGTCAGATCATGGAGATTTTACGAGTAAAGGGTGTGCGCCTGATCGCCATCAACGACGGTGTGGACAGTATCAACGGGGACGATGATTTTACCCCTTTTCGCAACATTATGAACGAATATTATGCGCGCGATACCAGCAAGAAAATCAAATCTGTATTCAAGGCGAAAGGCATGAGCGGCAAACACCTGACCGGCACTGTCATTTACGGCTATTTGTGGGACGAAAAGCGGGACTACTGGATTGTGGATGAAGAAGCCGCCGCTGTGGTACGGCAGATTTTCCGGCTGACTATCGAGGGATTCGGCCCTTATCAAATCTCACAGATTTTGAAGCAGCAGAAAGTGGAAATCCCCTCTGTCCATCTTGCCCGGTACGGCGAGGGCGTGAACAAGAATAAAACGGTCAAAGATATTTACAGCTGGGGATCATCCGCTATTGTTCAGATTTTGAAAAAGCGCGAATACTTAGGCCATACAGTCAATTTCAAAACCCGCAAGCACTTCAAGGATAAGAAAAGCCATTATGTCGATGAAAGCGAATGGACGATTTTTGAAAATACCCATGAGGCCATTATCGACCAGGAAACCTTTGACAACGTGCAGCGCATCCGGGCGAATGTGAAGCGTTACCCGGACGGCTGGGGCGAGGCGGCTCCGCTCACCGGTTTGCTCTATTGTGCCGACTGCGGCGCAAAAATGTATGTCCACCGTAGCAACAATGGCAAGCGTATTTCTCAATATACCTGTTCCAATTACAGCAAGACGCCGGTTGGCGTACTCTGCCCTACACAGCACCGTATCAACGAGAGCGCGGTTCTGACCCTTGTTTCTGATATGCTCCGGGCGATTGCAGAGTATTCCAGAAACAACCGCGCCGAGTTTGTGCGGACGGTTCAGGAAACACAGGCGGCACAGCAGGCCAGTGACATTTCCAAGAAGAAAAAACGGCTGGCAGCGGCGCAGAAACGCGCTGGGGAACTGGAAAAGCTGATCTGCAAAATTTATGAGGACAATGTGTTAGGCAAACTGCCGGATGCCCGCTATGCCGCCCTTGACGCGCAGTACGCGAAAGAGCAGAATGAGCTTGCCGGTGAAATTACAGAGTTGGAAAAAGCAATCAGCACCTATGAGCAGACCCGGAAATCCGCAGAGAAGTTTATTGCCCTGATTGATAAGTATGAGAATTTCGATAACCTGACGGTAGCCATGCTGAATGAATTTGTTGAGAAAATCCTTGTCCATGAGCGTGACCGGAAAGGCAGCATTGAAACCACACAGGAGATTGAAATTTACTTCAATTTCGTTGGGAAGTATATGCCACCCCACTTCGGGGAAGTCAATCTCACACCGGAGGAATTGGAGGCTCTGCGGAAGAAAGAGGAACGCAAGGACAAACTTCATCAGGCGTATCTCCGCCGCAAGGCCAGCGGAGCGCAGAAACGATATGAGGATAAAATCAAGGCAAAGAAAAAAGCTGAAATAGACGCAAAAAAAGCTGCCCTACGGGCGGAGGATATGGCAAGGGGCGTGTTTATCCCCGTCGGCCAGTTACCCAAACAGGAACCGCAGAAAGCACCGGCGCAGACCCGCGCCGCCGTTTGACAAGGAGGATTTCACATGAAAGAATTGACCTATACCCGTGTTGGAAATTATTATATTCCCGATTTGAAGCTGGCAGAGCAGCCGGACAAACCCATCGGCAAGTATGGACGTATGCGGCAACGGTATTTGAAAGAACACCGGCCCGCCTTGTATAGCAGCCTGTTATTGACAGAAAAGCTCTATCCTCACCTGTTGGAGATTGACGAGGCCGCAAACGAGCGCATGGACATCCTTATGCCGCAGCTTATGAAAGCTGCCGGTGTAACCGAGGAATTAAAAGCCACCGACCAAATGAAATGGGTGGGGCTGGCAAACGCATTGAAAGCGCAGGCCGAGGAAATCATATTGGAAGAATTGATTTTTGATTGAGCAAAGGAGGCAGTACAATGTTGACCTATAAAAAAGTATTGGATGTTTTTGGAGAGTATCTTCGGCAAGACCCGCTGTATGAAATTGTTTCGACCAGCCACGGCTATACGCTTCTTGCATGGGAACCGAACAGAGAAGAATGGTACAGTGCCCAGATTTTGAAAACGCCCAAAGCTATGCTGAACGCTCTGCTGGAAACCTATGCCAGCTATCTGGAGGACAAAATCACGCAAAATGAACGGGATGTAACAGCGCAGGAGCAGGAGCAGATCAACAGCCAGTGCAGGCAATTTCGTGAAAAATGCCTGACGAATTAAGCCAGACAGCGAAACGGAGGACGCGGTTATTCGCCCTCCGTTTCTGACTGTTTTTCGATTTTTGCAATTTCTGTTGCTGCTGCGGTCACAATCCGTATGCCGTTATCGCTCATATCCTCAAGGAGCGCGTCAAGCTGCCGCCGCTGCGTGTCCTTTGCTGTCGGTGTATCTAAAAGGAACTGGTCTACGGATATATTGTAACGGAGCATAAGCTCAAAGAAAATCTGCAAACTTGGGTGCTGCCCGTTGTTCTCAATGTTCGCAAGATAGCGGGGCGATATATACATCTCGTCACATACTTTCTTGCGGCTCTCTTTGCGCTCTTTTCGCGCGTCCTTTATCGCTTGCCCGAAAGCCTTGAAGTCGTATTTTTCTACTGGTCTTTTTGCCATATTCATTCACCCAGTTACATTTTACTGTTCCCCTTTCTCGTTGGATATGCCTACACAATTCCTACTATGAACTAAAATAATTCACAATCAGACACTTACTATTATTCGCTTGTCCGAGTATAATTATACTGATAGCATACAGAGAAAGGACGGGAGAATTATGGAATATATGTCTGCGCCACAGGCAGCGGAAAAATGGGGCATTTCAGAACGGCGGGTACAGATACTTTGCAGCCAGAACCGCATACCGGGCGTTTCAAAACTTGGGTATATGTGGCTGATACCAAAGGACGCCGAAAAGCCGGCAGACAAACGTAAAAAAGGATATTAGGAAAATCTTAATGTTTTTTTATTATGTCCTTTGTGAATTTGCAGAATAGATTTGATATACTTATTTGATATTATGAAAAGAGGCGAAATTATGAGCGAAAAAATTCTTGTCGTTGACGATGAACACGATATTGCAGATTTACTTGAAGTCTATCTGCAAAACGAGAACTACATCGTATATAAATATTACTCTGCAAAGGACGCTCTGACTTGTATTGAACAAGAAGAACTTGACCTTGCAATTCTTGATATTATGCTTCCTGATATAAGCGGATTTTCCCTCTGCCAGAAAATCCGTGAAAAACACACATATCCTATTATTATGTTGACAGCAAAGGACGAGGAAACGGATAAAATTACGGGATTGACCTTGGGTGCAGATGATTATGTAACAAAACCTTTTCGTCCGCTTGAACTTATTGCCAGAGTGAAAGCGCAGCTACGGCGATATAAAAAATATGCTTTAATTCCCACAGAGGAAAATAAAACAAAAGCTGTCTTGACCTATGACAAGCTCCAGTTAAATACGCAGACCTATGAGTGCCTATTAGATGGCGAGAATGTTCCATTGACACCCACCGAATTTTCTATCCTGCGTATTCTTTTAGAGCATAAGGGTACTGTTGTGACAGTCGAGGATTTGTTTTGCTCTGTATGGAAAGACGAATATTACAGCAAGAATAGTAGCACGATTACGGTGCATATCCGTCATTTACGAGAAAAACTGAAAGACACAGCAGAAAAGCCAAAGTATATTAAAACAATATGGGGCGTTGGTTATAAAATATAGTCAAGACCTTTTAAGCGAGGTGTTCTTATGAATAAGAAAGAAAGAGAAAATTATCTTGTACCATTCCTTTTTGTTGTTTACATGGTACTTTTAGTGTGGATTATTGTATTCAAACTGCAATTTTCAATTAGTGAATTAGATACTGTCAGGAGCATCAATTTAATTCCTTTCCATTATGACAATGAGATCGGCGTAAGATTTCATCTGACAGAAGTTTTGGAGAATGTCGCCATCTTTGCGCCGCTTGGTATTTATCTATGTATGTTCAAATATGAACCAAGGTTTTCTATTAAGCTAACGCTTATTTTAGGAACGAGTTTGGCTTTGGAAGTTCTCCAATATATCTTAGCAATCGGACGCTCTGATATTACGGACATACTTACAAATACCTGTGGCGGAATACTTGGAATTATTATTTACCGTGTATTTGCCAAACTCTTTCGGAGCAAAAAACGTGCAAATAAAGTCATTACAGTAATAGCCTTTATTGCAACTGTCCTTGTTATTGGTGGACTGGCTGTTCTGCTTATTGCGAATTAACGGAGGTAAAGCCCTATGAAGAATATTGACTATCCCATAGAAAAGAAACTGCGTTGTAAACTCTATATCACGCTGATTTTGTATGTTACCATCGGTTTTGTACTGACGTTATTACTGGGATATATTTTTACATTATCCAAAAATCCCGTTATAGCATGGCTGTATTGGCGTATGGATGCGCTTTTCATTTTTTATCTCATAATAGGCTTTTTTGCGATTTTTTATTACTATTGGAAAAAGCCTTGGGTATATTTGGATGAAATTGTAGAAGCTACGCAAACGATCTACGAACAGAACGACCACACGATTGCTTTATCTGAACCGCTTCTGGAAATAGCCAACCAAATGAACCAAATCAAAATGTCTGTTCTTTTAAGTAAACAGGCGGTCAAAGAAGCCGAGGATAAGAAAAATGAGTTAGTCATGTATTTAGCCCATGATATTAGAACGCCGCTTACAACGGTAATTGGATATTTGAGTTTATTAAGTGAAGCTCCCGATATGCCAACAGAGCAGAGAGCAAAATATGTGGGAATTGCTTTGGAAAAGGCGGAGCGTCTTGAAAAACTGCTTAATGAATTATTTGAAATTACCAGATACAACACAAAAACTGTTCCGCTAAAAAAGGAAAATTTAGATTTATCCTGCTTGCTGGTGCAGCTCATAGATGAATTTTATCCAACATTATCGGCAAGAGGAAATACCGCCGTCCTTGATGCAGACGAAAATCTCCTTGTAATGGCTGACCCGGAAAAGCTGGCGAGGGTTTTTAATAATATCTTGAAAAATGCTGCCGCATACAGTTATCCCAATACTGAAATTTCTATTGCGGCACACAAGCAAAACGCAAACATTGTTATTACCATTCAAAATCACGGGAAAACTATCTCACAGGAGCAATTAAAAGATATTTTTGAAAAGTTTAACCGTTTAGATGAGGCTCGTTTATCAGATACAGGCGGAGCCGGGCTTGGTCTTTCTATTGCAGAGGAAATTATACATTTGCATGGCGGAGAAATTACAGCTACAAGCCAAAATGACACGATTTGTTTTACTGTTACATTACCCATTTCCGTTTAGGAAAATATACACATGATATTAGGAATTTCTTAGGGATTTTCCTGCTGAAACTTTGAGATTGAAATGCCCTTGTTCGGTACAATGATTACTGAACAAGGGCATTTCCTTTGCTCTCGGCAAAATTCTAATATACCAAAAGGAGCGATGATAATGGAGCTAAAAATTGAACATTTAAGCAAACACTTCAAGGACAAAACTGCGGTTGATGATGTTTGCTTGACCTTAACCCCCGGTGTGTGGGGATTACTTGGTGCCAATGGTGCGGGAAAGACAACTCTCATGCGAATGATTGCAGATATTATGATACCAACCAGCGGGGCGATCTTTTATGATGGCACCGATATTCGCAAAATGGGCGAGACTTACCGAAATTTATTTGGTTTCTTGCCGCAGGACTTTGGATATTCCCGTGATTTCACAGTAAAAGATTATCTGGAATATATTGCGGCATTGAAAGATGTTCCCGCAAGAGAAACAACCAAGAAAATCAATCACTTGCTGGAAATCCTCACACTTTCCGATGTTAAGAACAAGAAAATATCCAAGTTATCAGGCGGTATGAAACGCCGTGTAGGGATTGCACAGGCAATGCTGAATGACCCTAAAATTCTTATCATGGACGAGCCGACTGCTGGCCTTGACCCCGGAGAACGGGTTCGGTTTCGGAATTTTATATCAGAATTTTCCCATGACCGCATGGTTTTGATTTCTACCCACATCGTATCAGATATTGAATATATCGCTACTCGAAATGCAATTATGAAAGCGGGACACATTATTGATGTGGGTACAACTGATGAACTGGTAAAGCAGATTGAGGGAAAGGTTTGGAACTGCACCGTTCCGGCAGAAAAACTCCCGGAGTACGAACTGCGCTTGCGGATTATCAATCAACGTGGCGAGGACAACAATCAGGTTTCTATTCGCTATTTGGCAGATCAAGCAGAGCTTGCCGAGGCTGTTCCAGCTTCCCCACGGTTAGAGGACTTGTATCTGTGGCTGTTTCCGCAGACAGATTTAGAAAAGGAGGGGATGTGATATGCGTCTTTTCAGATTAGAGGTTAAGAGAATTTTGAAGTCACGCCGCACTTTAATCTTGCTTTCTGTGGCGATGTTATTGTCTGTGATCATGGCATATTTGCCTATTAGCTTTGAGGGTATCAATCGCCCCAATGAAGATGGAACTGTTACTGAATTGGATGGTTTGGCGGCGATTGAATATAAGCGGGATTTATATGCCACTACGCAGGGCGAGGTAACGGCGGAAAAAGTAAAACAGGCTCTTATAACTTATCAGAGCTGTGTTAATCAATACGGGCCTGTTGATGGAGAAGAATTTCCGTTAGAAGTAAACATTGAGAAAATAGTACCTATTCGTCCATTGCTAAAAGGTATTTCGGAAGCATTTGCTGATCCGACAACAGGTATTGGTGCTGATTGGATGGACATTGACCCTAACGAGGTTGAACAGCACTATTATGAAAAGTGTGCGGAGCATCTCAATGATGTAATGAAAAACGAGCAAAAAAATCATCTCTCGGCACAGCAAAAAGCAAGTGAAAAATATGCAAAGGTTGATAAACCATTTCAACTGTATGCAGGGATGTCCAAGGATGCCTTTGATTATATCGAACTATATATCCTGATCCTTTCCATTCTATGTGTTGCGATTGCCGCCCCGATTTTTTCAAACGAATATCAAACGGGAGCTGACAGTATTTTACGAGCAACAAAGCATGGGCGCACTCGGTTAGCGGTTGTAAAAATTTCAGCTTCAAGCATGATTTTCATTTTAACCTTTGCCCTTGGAATAGCGGTACATTTACTGATATTGAATATGGCATTTGGAACAGACTGTTTGAAAACCTCGTTTCAAATGCTGTTCTCTATCATAAATCTATCCAATATTAACTTGGGGCAGTTAGAAATAATTTTGGCATTGGCGGGCCTGCTTTCTATGCTGGCAAGCATTAGTTGCACACTATTTCTGTCTGCAAAATGTAAAGACTCTTTGACAGCGTTATTGGTTTCGCTTGCCATTGTCCTTATGCCCATGTTTGCCTATACTGCGCTGGGCGCATCATGGATTACTTGCATTTTGCCATCAGCAGGAATTGGGTTACAGAATAACCTGCTTTACCAGCTTGCAAATTTTAACTACCTGCATATTGGTGGAATGAGTTTCTGGACACCTTATATTATTTTAGTTTCTGCGGCAGTAGAGGTTCCTCTATTCTTATTTTTGGCAGTCCGTTCTTATTGTAAACATCAGGTTGCTTAATATTGGTTAATCTGCCGGGCGACGGCAAAAGAAAAAAAGCCGTCGTGGAGCAGACGCATTTTCACGCACCTATCACACACTCGGCGGCTTTGATTTTTAGAGCCGCCGTTTCTTTTTGTCTGTTCAATGACCCTTAACCATGTAGACATGGCGGCTAAAGGAGGTAGCCGCCATGATGTATAAAGCATATCGACAAAATACGACCATTTCCTACTTATCAAAAAAAGCCCATATCCAACGGCGGATTATTCCGACCATAAGTATGAATACACAAATCATGTAAATACTTCTAATAATTCACTTGCGCTCGTCTGTATTTTTCAGATGGGCGCATTTTCATGTCCCCGGTGCCGCTCTCCGCCTGCCCCGTTCAGATTTTTTCAAAAATTTCTGAACGGAGGAAAGGCAGATGAAAGTCACCATCAATTATAACGGACAAGCCCTGTCCGTGGAGGTCACGGTTGAGGTCTATGAGTATCTTGACCGCGCCGACCACAAGGAAGAAAACCTCGCCCATGAGCAGCGGCGGCATTGGGACGGACGGGAGTTTGACGAGTACATAGCATTTACCGAGGGCGCAGGCGCTTACAGTGAAACACCGGAGGAATATCTTTGCCGGAAAGAAACGCTGAACGAGCTGCTTTCAGTGCTGGCTCACTGCACAGATACCCAACAACGCCGGTTTCTGCTCTATGCGCTGGATGGATTGAGCTATGCGGAAATTGCCGCCCGGTGCGGCTGCTCTAAAAGCTCTGTGCAAAGTTCCATTGAAGCGGTCAGAAAAATTTTTCAAACTTTTTTGAAAAACAGACCATACGATTGACCCCTTTTCGGGCTACCCAGTGAGAGGAAGATTTTTCCCTCACATTACCAGAGAGGACAAGCAGTTTTGAAGCTGCTTGTCCTCTCTCCATTTCAGGAGGTTAGCCCATGAAAACGATCAATCTAAGAACCTACTACTATCCCCACTATACCGAGGATGTATTTGTGGAGGTCAGCGACGAAGTGGCGGAGGTCATGCTTCTGTCTGCCCGGGAGATGGAAAACTACCGCCGCCAGACTTGCCGACACAAGGCGTACTACTCGCTGGATGCCTATGACTGGGCAGAGAACTACGCGCTGGAACACAGCCCGTCCCCGGAGGATATGCTTGTGCTTCAGGAGGAACAGGCCGCCCGTGACCGGCTGCTGTCTATGCTGGATGAAGCTCTCTCCCAGATCACGCCGGTGCAGGCACGCCGTGTCCGCAGCTACTATCTGCGGGGCTTAAATTTCCCCGGAATCGCACAGGAGGAGGGTGTCAACAAGGATGTGGTCTGCCGTTCCGTCCACGCCGGTTTGAAGCGCCTGCAGGAGTATTACAGCCGCCAGAACCGGACGGAATGAGGTGCGGCCTATGCAGACCGTCAACCTGAAAAAATACTATTATCCGCTGTTCACCAAGGACACATTTATTGAGGTTTCCGACGAAGTGGCCGAGGCGCTTCTACTCATGCACAGGGAGGAAAACAACCGCATCCGAAAGATGTATTACCACAAAGCATACTTCTCCCTTGACCGGGAAGACGGGATTGAGAATGACGCGGTGTGCGGGTTTGAGAAATCCCCGGAGGAAATCCTCATGGAGCAGGAGGAAGAACGGTTTTTCCGGCTGACGCTGGAACGGCTGGACGAAGCACTATCCTGCCTGACACCGACACAGCAGAGGCGCATCCGCGCCCGGTATCTGTCTGGCAGGACAATACAACGAATCGCTGCCAGCGAGGGTGTGAGCGTCAGCGTGGTTTCGGAATCCATCCGCAGCGGATTGAAGAAGCTGCGTACTTACTTTGACAAAAAGAAATGGAGGCCATTTGAAGAATGAACACATTGGAACAGGCGAAAGCCGAGCAGGAAAAGGTGCAGCGGGAAATCCAGCAGTTGGAGAACCGCCAGAAAATCCTGCTGAACAAGAAAACGGACTCAGAGCGCAGGGCGAGGACGCGCCGCCTGATCGAGCATGGGGCCATTTTAGAGAGCGTTTTTCCTGCCACAGTTACCATGATCGGCGAGGAAGTCAAAGCGTTCCTGCTGTCCTTTTCCCGCCTGCCGGGAGTACCAAAGCTGCCGGAAAGCAAGGCCGAAAGCCCGGAAACGGAGGCATTTTGAGAATCCAACGGCGCACTTATACACCGTTGCCGGTGTCGTGCGCCCTGCCGGGGGCTGTTGCGTACTTCGTCCGCGATGGGGAGCTACACTCCCCAAACCCCTTGTGCGCCCCGCGCAGCATGACACCCGCCTTGCGTCTGTCACGCTTCACGGAGCCTGTATATCCTCATCCGAAAGGAGGTCGTATCAATGGATTTCTGTCATTTCCCCGTTAAAATCGTCAAGCGCAGCGAGGGCCGGTCTGCCGTAGAAGCTGCCGCTTATCGGAGCGGGACGAAACTGACAAACGAATGGGGCGGGCAGACCCATGACTATACCCGAAAGCGTGGCGTTGTCCATACCGAGATTATGTTGCCGCCCCATGCCCCGCCCGAATTTCAAGACCGCTCTACCCTCTGGAACAGCGTGGAGCAGATCGAGAAAGCAAAGGACAGCCAGCTTGCCCGCGATATTGAAGTAGCCCTGCCCCGCGAGCTATCCAGGGAACAGCAGCTTGCCCTTATCCGTTCTTTTCTGAAAGACAACTTCGTGGACAAGGGAATGTGCGCCGATTTTGCCCTCCACGATAAGGGGAACGGCAACCCTCACTTCCATGTCATGCTGACAGTCCGCCCGCTGAAAGAAAATGGCGAGTGGGCTGCCAAGTGCCGCAAGGTCTATGATCTGGACGCACAGGGCAACCGCATCCCGGACGGGAAAGGCGGATGGAAAAACCACAGGGAAGATACCACGGACTGGAACGACAAAGGGAATGTGGAATTGTGGCGCAAAGCGTGGGCGGACTATGTGAACTGGGCACAGGCGGCCATCGGCCTGTCAGACCGGGTAGACCACCGCAGCTATAAGCGTCAGGGTATTGATAAGATTCCCACCATCCATTTGGGCGTTGCCGCTTTCCAGATGGAGAAGCGCGGCATCCAGACCGAGAAAGGGAACGTCAACCGCCAGATTGCCGCCGATAATAAGCTGCTCAAAGAGATCAAAGCCCGCATCACCCGGCTTTATAACTGGTCTAAGGAAGAAGCCATCAAGCCGCAGACCGGACAGTCCACTATGTCACAGCTATGGGCGGCACAGCAGGAAATGAGCAATCCCACTTCCCGAACCGGCAAGCTGAAAAAGTTGCAAGCACAGGCGGCTCTGTTTAATCTGCTGAATGGAAACGGCATTACTACCATGCAGCAGCTTTATGAGAAAATCGCCGCCATGAATACGGAATATTATGCCCTGCGCGGACAGATCGTCAGCGCCGAGCGCAGCATTTCTAAGCTGGAAGAACAGCTTTCCATGTGGGAGCAGTACCAGAAGCATAAAACTGTCCATAAGCAGTATGCCAGGATAAAGCCGGACAAGCGGGAATTGTTTGAACAGCGCCACCATGCGGAGCTTGCCCTTTATGATGCGGCAGAGCGATATTTGAAAAATCTGAAATCCAGCGGGGAACCGCTTACCCCGAAAAAGTGGCAGGCTGATATTTCTACCCTGACCGCAAAGAAAGATTTAGGCTACAAGAAAATGCGAGATATGCGGGAGCAGCTCAAAGCCATAGAAAGTTTGAGAAAAGCTGCTGAGAAGCTGGCAAAGGAGCAGCCCGACCAGAGCAAGAAAAAGGAGGATCACGAGTTATGACTATGACCGAATGTGTTTTGACTGTTACTATCACCATACAAATCCCGGTGTCGCCTATGCCGCCAGCGCCCGCAGGTGCAAAGAAGCCGGAGCCGGTTTTCACAAAAGAGCAGCCGCCGGTGTGTCGCTGCCATGTATGCTATGGCAACCGGGCAGCATGATAAAATCCCCGTCATGGACTACCGGCAATACCGCAGGGCGCGGCGTCTGGTGCATGAGTGCTGCAATTACGATTGCGGCAACTGCCTTGCGCTGGACGATGGGGAGGAATGTGTCTGTGTCCAGAGCATTTCCTACTCCCTGCTGTGCCGATGGTTCAAGGCGGCGGTGCTGCCGCTGGACAAGGAACTGGAAGCAGCCCTGTTTCACCGGCTGGACTGGAAGCGGTGCTGTGTGTGCGGCAGCTATTTTCTGCCCGGTTCCAACCGCGCCAAATACTGCCCGGACTGTGCCGGACGGATGAAGCGGATAAAGGCCGCCGAGCGCAAGCGGAAACAAAGGGCTAAATGTCACGCTTTAGGGCTGAAAAAGCCTTATAAATCAAGCACTTTTTCGTGGGTGTCAAAGGGTGCCTGATACATTTTACCTTTGCCCCTCAAAACAGCCCTCAAAAGGCGTACACGCGCCATTACAAACCCAAAGGAGCAAACCTATGTCAGATAACCGAAAATATTATTACCTGAAGCTGAAAGAGAACTATTTTGATGATGATTCCATTGTCCTGCTGGAAAGTATGCAGGACGGGATTCTGTATTCGTACATCCTGCTCAAGCTGTACCTGAAATCGCTGAAGCATGGCGGCAGGCTCCAGCTTGACGAGAACATCCCTTATACGGCGCAGATGATCGCTACCCTCACCCGCCAGCAGGTAGGAACCGTAGAACGCGCCCTGCAAATCTATTTACAGTTGGGGCTTGTGGAGGTGATGACGGACGGAGCCTATTACATGAGCAACATTGAACTTTTGATCGGGCAGTCCTCTACCGAGGGGGAACGAAAAAAACAGGCGAGAATGGCGCTGCAAGCGCAGAAAAAACGTAGTGGACAAACGGGCGGACATTTGTCCGACATTCGTCCACCAGAGAAAGAGAGAGAGATAGAGTTAGAGTTAGAGATAGAGAGAGAGTTAGAAAAGGGACAGGCCACACGCATCTATGGACGTTACCAAAATGTGGTTTTATCCGATAAAGACCTGTCGGAACTGAAAGAAGAACTCCCAGACTTGTGGCAAACCTACATTGACCGGCTATCCGAGTACATGGCATCCACCGGCAAGCGGTATCAGAGCCATGCTGCTACTATCCGGCGCTGGGCTGCTGAGGACAGAAAGAAATCTGCTCCACCCGCCCGGAACCGGGATTACAGCGTAAAGGAGGACGAAACCGTATGATTGAGATTACCGCAGAAATCCGCGCTATTATTGACAAGGCCACCGCCGATTTGATCCTTGCCGGGGATGAATACATAGACCCGGCTGATGGGCTTATCCACTGTAAGAAATGCGGCGGCAACCGCCAGACCGTTGTTCCCTGTTTTGGGAAACCCGGCTATTTCACGCCCCGCTGCATTTGTCCTTGTCAGGCAGAGGCAGAACGCCGGCGCAAGGAGGCGGAGGAACAGCGGAAACGTATGGAGAGCATCAAGCGCCGGCGGGCGCAGGGGCTTCAAGACCGCTATCTATATGACTATACCTTTGCCAACGATAACGGGCAAAATCCATTGATGAAGAAAGCCCGCGCCTATGTGGAGCATTGGGACGAGGCGTACCGGGAGAACACCGGCCTGCTGCTGTTCGGGGATGTGGGAACCGGGAAATCCTTTTTCGCCGGTTGTATCGCCAACGCGCTGCTTGACCGGGACATTCCAGTGCTTATGACGAATTTCCCCGCCATCCTGAACCGGCTGACGGGGATGTTTTCCGAGGACAGGGCGGATTTTATCGCCAGTCTTGGAATGTATGATCTGCTGATTATCGACGATCTGGGCGTGGAGCGTAACACTGAATACGCGATGGAGCAGATGTTTACAGTCATTGACTGCCGCTACCGCAGCCGAAAGCCCATGATTATCACAACCAACTTGAAGCTCGAAGAAATCAAGAACCCGCCCGATCTGACCCATGCAAGAATCTATGACCGCATTTTGGAACGGTGTGCGCCCGTCCTCTTTTCCGGCAGGAACTTCCGGGAGGAACAGGCAAAAGCCACGAAAGCGGCGGCAAAGGGGATTGTGTCCCAAAATTGAACTGAAAACCCTATTGTTTGGACGTTTACCCCGCCGCCACCGGCGGGCTGTCCGGGAAAGGAGTATATGACCCTATGAGCAATGAGAAAATGACCAAAAACGCCACAGCAGCGCCCGCGCCGGAGGACAGACCGGCGCTTGTGAAGAAGATCGGCAAGACCACCTACAAAGTGCGCGTGCATTTCAGTACCACCAGCACTGAAACCATGAGCGATAAAATCAAGCGTATGCTGAAAAACGAGGTACAGCAGATGTAAAAACAGCGGAGCCAGGAACTATAGTTGTCCCTGGCTCCGCGCTTTTTTCAGTATTGGAGAAATTCAGCCGGTGTCATAATCTTTGGATTTTCCACGCCGGATTCTAAAAAATCTTTATCGCCGGTCAATAAGACATCAGCTTTTGCTTCTATGGCTGCCCGAAGAATCGGGCGGTCATTCACATCACGGATTTGTGTTTCTGAAATATCTTCTTCTGTTGGGATTGGAACTAACTCTAAAGTTAGGAGCGCAACGGAAAGAAATTTATCCAACGACGCCAGCCGCGTTGGAAATTTCTTGTTGAATATCCGCTTCATTTCATCCACGTTCTGCTCACAGATCAGCCCATGATTGGGATAAGATGCTGCTTTCACATAGGCCCGGAAAGGAACGCCATTTGCATTTAACGCAGCAGAAATCAGGACGTTTGTATCTATCAAAACCCTCATGCGTTCTCGTCCTCATTTCTCAATTCTTTTACCAGCGCCATGACATCATCATCAGAGGTTAAGCCAGCGCGTTCCGCTTCGCCTGCCATTTCTCTTTGAAGCACCTGCATAGCATAGACCGCAGAATTGACAATGCGGACAGTATTTCCCTCAACGATGAATGTAATACGATCACCGCTTGCCACTCCAAGGACTTCACGAATATCTTTCGGAATCGTGACCTGCCCCTTTGCCATGACTTTTGCATTATCTACAAACGTATTTGCTAACATGATTTTACACCACCTTTCAAAAATATGGAAAGTAGGGATTTCCCTACTTCTATTATACGCAGAAAGCAAGGAAAAATCAACTGCAAATATTGGCAGTGGTAAAAGCAAGGCTATTTTGTGGATTTTTTGTGAATTTGATTAAAAAGTCCTTGACAATT
>UMBM01001478.1_pt1 | contig 16372 bp, 21 predicted proteins | sample 1963971 | NCBI WGS metagenome assembly UMBM01 (sample SAMEA4835942, study PRJEB28245) | human gut metagenome | biome: gut microbiome; material: fecal sample | place: Denmark | collected 2008 | reverse complement strand
GGAGATAAACCGGCACCTGCCGCCGAGAAAATACAAAAAGGACAGCAAGTCCGGATACTGAAAAAAGATATTCCCACACTGAGTCCCACAGAACTGGAGGTGGTTGACCTGCCAGAAGGTGCTGTGATGAATGGCGTGGATATGCCAAAGCCGAGCGATTACTTGTCGGCAAGGCAGAAAAACGGTATTCCACTTGGTGCGGATGAAATCTACAAAGAAACATGGCTGTGGCTGAAGGAACGCAACTGCGAGAAACTGGTCAATCCCAGACTTATCGAAGCCTATGCTCAGGCATTTGCCAGATACATTCAGTGCGAGGAGGCAACAAGTACATACGGTCTGCTTGGCAAGCATCCGACCACGGGCGGAGTGATTACTTCTCCGTTTGTGCAGATGAGCCAACAGTACCAAAAGAGTGCAAACCTCATCTGGTATGAGATTTACGACATCGTAAAGCAGAACTGCACTGAGGTGTTCGAGGATAACCCAAATGATACAATGGAGCTTCTGCTCCGAGCGAGGAGAAAAGGATGAAAACAGAACGAACAAAATTTAATAAAAATAGACTGAACAAACTACTGGGAAGAAGGTGAGGAGAATGAGCAAAACAACAACCGAGATGCAGTTGGTGGACATCAATAAACTGATCCCCTATGTGAATAACGCTCGTACACACAATGCACAGCAGATTAACAAGCTCCGTTCTTCTCTACGGGAGTTTGGTTTTATCAATCCCGTCATTATTGACAGGAACTTCAATGTAATTGCCGGTCATGGCAGGATCATGGCGGCGAAGGAAGAAGGCATCAGCAAGGCACCTTGTGTATTTGTGGATTATCTGACCGAAGCACAGAAGAAAGCATACATTATTGCCGACAACCGAATGGCAATGGATGCAGGCTGGGATGAGGAGCTTTTGAAGGTGGAAATCGAAGCGTTGCAAGCAGAAGATTTTGATTTAAGTCTGACTGGTTTCGATGAATCGGAACTGTCAGGCTTTTTTGATACTGCGGACGATGCGAAAGATGATGATTTCGATGTGGATGCGGAATTGGAAAAGCCGCCTGTCACAAAAAGCGGTGACCTTTGGCTGCTCGGAAACCACAGACTGCTCTGCGGTGACAGCACCAAGGAAGAAAGCTACGCCTTGCTGATGAACGGCAAGAAAGCTAATCTTGTGGTGACGGATCCTCCGTATAACGTGAATTATCAAGGCACCGCAGGCAAAATTAAGAATGACAACATGGAAAACGAAAAGTTCTATCAGTTCCTTTTCGATGCTTTTACCTGCATGGCAAAAGCAATGGCAGACGATGCCAGCATCTATGTATTCCACTCTGATACCGAGGGTTTAAATTTCAGAAAAGCATTCGCAGACGCAGGATTTTATCTTTCCGGAACGTGTATCTGGAAAAAGCAAAGCCTTGTTCTTGGCAGAAGTCCATATCAGTGGCAGCATGAGCCTTGCCTGTTCGGATGGAAGAAGAACGGTAAGCATCAATGGTATTCCGACCGCAGACAGACTACCATTTGGGAGTTTGATAAGCCGAAGAAAAACAGTGACCATCCGACCATGAAGCCAGTCCCGCTGATTGCCTATCCGATTAAGAATTCGAGCCTGAGCAACTGCATTGTGCTTGACCCGTTCGGTGGCAGCGGCAGTACCCTCATTGCCTGTGAGCAGACCAATCGAATCTGCCACACCATTGAGTTGGATGAAAAATACTGCGATGTTATTGTAAAACGCTACATTGAGCAGGTCGGCACTGCGGAAAATGTGTCTGTGGTGCGTAACGGCAAGACCATTTGCTTTGATGATCTGGAGGTGCCTGCCGATGGAGAATAAAAACTTAACACTGGGAAGTCTGTTTGACGGCAGCGGCGGATTTCCTTTAGGCGGCTTGATTTCCGGCATTACCCCTTTGTGGGCATCGGAGATAGAGCCGTTTCCTATTCGTGTCACAACAAAAAGAATGCCTTGGGTAAAACATTATGGAGATGTTTCCGCAATCAGCGGTGCCGTTCTTCCGCCTGTGGACATCATTACCTTCGGCAGTCCATGTCAGGATATGTCGGTAGCGGGAAAACGTAGCGGTCTTGACGGGGAGCGTTCCTCGCTTTTCTATCAGGCAGTGCGAATCGTAAAAGAAATGAGGTGCAAAACCAATGGAAGATATCCGAGATTTATCGTCTGGGAAAATGTACCCGGTGCGTTCTCCAGTAACAAAGGAGAAGACTTCAAGGCAGTCCTTGCATCTGTATGCTCGGTCAAAGCCGATTCCGTTTCTATCCCTGTCCCTCCGAAAAGAAAATGGACAAGCGCAGGACACATTGATGTGGCAGAAGGATTTGATATTGCCTGGCGAACATTCGATGCGCAGTATTGGGGAGTACCCCAGAGAAGAAAACGTATCTACCTTGTCGCAGATTTTGATGGCGGGAGTGCCGGAAAAATATTATTTGAGTCCGAAGGCGTGTCAGGGTATACTCCGCAGGGCTTCCGTTCGTGGCAAGGAACTGCCGGAGGTGCTGAAGAAAGCATTGGAGCGTCAAGCCTCTGCCTAAATGACCAAGGCGGTCAGCAGATGAATGTGACAGAGGATCTCACCGCAACCCTTCGTGCAACATCCAATCATCCACCCCTTGTATTTGAAAATCACGGTCAAGACACCAGATATAAAGGTCCTCTTTATGTGGCACAAACAGTGCTTTCCGCTTACGGAACAGGCGGAAACAATCAGCCGTTCGTATTGGAAACGCCGAAAACGCTGAAAATCCGTTCCGTATGTGATGGCGGAGGTAAAGGAGCGTTGATACAGGAAAATAAATCTGCAACGCTCTCCTGTAATAATGACCAAACGGTGTTCGTACCCAAGTGCTATGGTATCTGTTCCAAGGACAGCAACTCTATGAAATCGGACAATCCGCACAGCGGCTTTTATGAAGCGGAGACTTCAAGATGTTTGGATGCCAACGGCAGAAATCCGTCATGCAATCAAGGCGGCATGGCTGTGGTGGTGGTGCAGGGTTCCATGATCGGCAGAGCCGAGAAGAACGGTCCTCAGGGCAGCGGCATCGGAGAAGATATCAGCTTTACGCTTAATACGGCAGACCGCCATGTGGTGGCATTCTGTGAAAAGACTGCCACCTTATCTGCCAATGACGGCCCAAAGGGTCATTCCAGTCAGCAGCTGAAGAATCCAGGATTCAACTTCGTATGCGAGAAAGCCTACGGCATCGACAGAGCGGCATTCAACCAAGGGCAAAATGCAAAATTCGGCTTTGCTGTGGAGGAAGAACTGGAACCGACTATTGTGGCAAAGGGTCCCGGTGCGGTCGCACATTACACCTATTCTTCCAGCAAGGCATCTTTTTTCATGGAGGTTTCTGAGGAGATGGCAAACACACTGGTGGCTACGGATTATAAAGATCCGCCTATTGTGAATGATGAAAATGCTATGGATTACATTGTTCGCCGTCTGACTCCAACGGAATGTGCAAGGCTGCAGGGATTTCCCGACTGGTGGTGTGATGATCTCGGTACGGAAAACCCAACTGATGAAGATATTTCGTACTGGACTGAGGTATTTGAAACGCACAGAAAGCTTGTTGGAACTTCAAAAAAGCCGAAAACGGAAAATCAGATAGTAAAGTGGCTGAAAAATCCACATTCCGATTCTGCGGAATATAAGATGTGGGGAAATGGTGTGGCACTTCCCAATGTTTGCTTTGTGCTGGCAGGAATTGTGTACTACGCACAGTTTCCTACAGAATAATTTGCAGATTATTCTACACCTAAAATGCTTGATATATGTGCCTTTTAGAGTGATATATGTAGTACCGAAAAAAACAAAGGAGGTACTCAGAATGAGAATTGAATTTAACAGAACGGGAGCAGAAAGAAAAGCACTGGTTACGGCTATTGCGGAAATTCTTAGAACAAAGCCAAAATATATGGGAATGCCGACTGCGTCATATGACTTCGGAGGACTTATCGTTGATAAAAACGGAGCATTGGAGTTTGAAGACAACGTGTTCCCAAAGGATATCAATGACCTTTTGTATCAGCTTGCCGAGCGTGGCTTTACAACCGCCGACAGCAAAGAAAAAGCACTTGCTGAGAAAGTGTCCGAAGAAACGGATACCGAGCCACAGGGCGAAAGTACTGCGTTGACAGTGGCAGTTCCGCTTGAAACAGTTGCAGTCGAAAACCTTACAAAGCTGCTTGATGCCAAAGGCAGTCTTATTAAAAAGGCACTGGGCATTGCGGAGCTACCCATAGAAGTTACCGAGGATACGGTTTCTTTCCCTTGGTTTTCCATATGTTCAGATGCGGAAACGGCAAAAGCCTATATCGACTTCATTTCCGCACTGTGCAGAATGAGCAGGGAACAGAAACGCATAAATTCTGCCGAAAAGGAAGTCACCAATGAGAAATACGCATTCCGATGCTTTCTCCTGAGACTTGGCTTCATCGGCGCAGAGTACAAGGCAGACCGAAAGATCCTGCTGAAAAATCTGACCGGCAGCAGTGCCTTCAAAACGGCAAAGGAGGAAACCGACAATGAGATTTCCGAGTAAAGAGATTGTAGAACAGGTACGAAAACAATATCCTATCGGCACAAGAGTGGAGCTTGTAAAAATGGATGATATACAGGCTCCGCCCGTTGGCACAAAGGGTACTGTTGAAGGCGTGGATGATACCGCATCTCTCCTTGTTGCTTGGGACAACGGCTCTCATTTGAATGTGATTTACGGTGAAGATGAAGTACGCAAAATATAGCGAGCCGACAACAGATATACACAAGATGCTGCGGAAAACATTGTGTAGTAATCGTATTGCTATATCTGCCAAAAAGAGCGAATATGTGTACAACAAAAAGAAAAACGGAGGTACACACAATGAACGAGAAAATCGCAAATCAGATTTCAGAGATGAAAAAGCAGACCATAGGCGTTGAAGTAGAAATGAACAACATTACAAGAGAACAGGCGGCAAAGCTTACAGCCGACTTTTTCGGAACGGGACGATATAAGAATACGGCATCAATAAACGGTTACTATACATGGTCGGCTTGGGACAGTCAGGAAAGAGAATGGAAATTTCAGAAGGACGTCAGCATTTCGGGAGACGATGCCCATAAATGCGAACTGGTAACGCCAATCCTTAAATACGAGGACATGGAAACCTTGCAGGAACTTATCAGAAGACTTCGCAAAGCAGGGGCGAAAAGTGATGCCACAAGAGGGTGCGGAGTTCACATTCACATTGGAGCAAAGGGACACACACCACAGACAATGAGAAACCTTGCAAACATTATGGCAAGTCACGAAAGCCTGATTGCAGATGCTTTGAACCTCGACCGAGGCAGAATGCACCGCTACTGCAGAACGGTAAACCCTAACTTCCTTGAAGAAGTCAACAGGAAAAAACCGAAGACAATGGCTGATTTCGCAGACATTTGGTACACTGCAAACGGAGCAGGCTACGGAAGAAACCATCACTACAATGACAGCCGATACCATATGCTCAACTACCACGCAACCTTTACAAAGGGAACAATAGAGTTCAGACTTTTTCAATTTGACGCTCCAACAGCAGACAGACAAAACGGACTTCATGCAGGACAGCTGAAAAGCTACATTCAGCTTTGCCTTGCACTGAGCCAAATGGCAAAAACGGTGAAAACGGCAAGTCCGAAACCACAGCAGAACGAAAACCCTAAATATGCCATGAGAACTTGGCTTTTAAGACTTGGTTTTATTGGTGACGAGTTCAAAACGGCAAGAGAAATTCTTACCAAAAGACTTGCAGGGGATACGGCATTCAGAACCGCAAGAGTATAGCCTTGTAAAGCCTTAATAAACCGACCGCTTCGGCGGTCTTAAGGCGGTAGAAGGGTATGCTCTTCGGAAAGGATGAAGAATATATGAAAAGAAAATACTACATTGCCTACGGCAGCAACCTAAACAAGGAACAAATGAGATTCCGCTGTCCGCAGGCAGAAATCATCGGAACATCGGAAATCAAGGACTATGAACTGCTGTTCAAAGGCAGTCAGACAGGCTCTTACCTTACCATTGAAAGGAAGAAGGGCGGCAGTGTTCCTGTTGCTGTGTGGGCAACTACAGCCGCAGACGAGGCATCACTTGACCGCTACGAGGGCTTCCCGACCTTCTATTACAAAGCGGAAATGGAACTGCCTGTAAAAAGTATTCATACAGGAAAAGTCCAAAACAGAAAATGCTATGTTTACATCATGCACGAGAACAGACACCTTGGCAGTCCGAGTGAGTTTTATGTCCACACCTGTTTGGACGGATACAGAGACTTTGACTTTGACGAAAAAATCCTAATGAAAGCTATTAAAAACAGCAGGAGGATGAGTCATGAAGAATAAAAATACAGATGATTTGAAAATCTGCCCACGTTGTCATAACGCCTATCATGGTGTGTCGGCTCTTTCGAGAAAAGACGGTCGGACGCTGATTTGTCCGGACTGCGGTACACGAGAGGCATTGGACAGTATCGGCATTGAACCGACAGAACAGGAGAAGATTTTGGACGCCATTCACCGTTCCATGCAGTTATAAACTACACAAATTCCTCCGCAGATATTTGGTACATATATGGCTCGGATATGACTTGCTATTATGTGCTTTTAGAGCGAATATGTGTACAACAAAAAGAAAAACGGAGGGTACACACCATGAAAAAGAACACGATTTGGGTAGTAAGAGCATTGACGGCAATCGAGCCGGGCAAGCTGGTCTGGATGGATTTCAAAACTTTCAAGAACGCAAGAATCGCAGACGATTGGATTTGCGATTACTGCAGAAAGAATGGCTACAGCATTACTGATTTCAACCTAGTAAGAAGGGAGGCATAAACCATGTAGGCAGAAGGCAGCATCAAGGTTCATAACAGCATTTTCCATTACTGGGTCAAGCACTACGAAGAGCCGAGCGAATACTACGGCATTGACGGTGGCAGGATTTCCAAACTGATGTTAAAGCGTGACGGTGAAATCACCTACAGCTACGACAGAGGGCTGGACATCGCCCCAACTGACAAAGCAACCGAGACGGCACTTGCCATTTTGATGAAGGAATACAACTAAAGCAGAGGATTCCCGAAGAACCGCCCGTAAGGGCGTGTTTTTCGTTAACGAGAAGGTGAGATTTTTGAGAAAACTGAAGAAATACATACCCACCAAGTTCAAAGCTGAGGACAGCATTTATGATAAGGATGCTGCTGATTTTGCGGTAATGTTCATCGAAAGCCTGTGCCACACCAAAGGCACATGGGCAGGAAAGAAATTTGAACTTATCGACTGGCAGGAGCAGATTATCCGTGACCTATTCGGTACGCTGAAACCAAACGGTTATCGACAGTTCAATACCGCCTATGTTGAAATTCCAAAGAAACAAGGCAAGTCAGAGCTTGCGGCGGCTGTGGCACTTTTATTGTGCTGCGGTGACGGTGAGGAACGAGCCGAGGTCTATGGCTGTGCGGCTGATCGTCAGCAGGCAACCATCGTGTTTGATGTGGCGGCTGATATGGTGCGGATGTGTCCGGCACTGAATAAGCGTGTGAAAATCCTTGCATCGCAGAAAAGAATCATCTACACGCCAACCAACAGCTTTTATCAAGTGCTTTCTGCCGAGGCTTATTCCAAGCATGGCTTTAACATTCATGGCGTGGTGTTTGATGAACTGCACACACAGCCAAATAGAAAACTGTTTGATGTTATGACCAAAGGCTCCGGTGATGCCCGTATGCAGCCATTGTACTTCTTAATCACAACAGCGGGAACGGATACCAATTCCATCTGCTATGAAACGCATCAAAAGGCAAAGGATATCTTGGAGGGACGGAAAATCGACACTACCTTCTACCCTGTGATTTACGGTGCGGATGAATCAGATGATTGGACAGACCCAAGGGTATGGAGAAAAGCCAATCCGAGCCTTGATATCACAGTTGGCATGGATAAAGTCGAAGCCGCCTGCAACTCGGCAAAGCAAAACCCCGGAGAAGAAAATTCTTTCCGTCAGCTGCGTTTGAACCAGTGGGTAAAGCAGGCTGTCCGTTGGATGCCTATGGACAAGTGGGATGCCTGTGCATTTGCGGTTAATGAAGATGAATTGGAGGGGCGTGTCTGCTACGGAGGGCTGGACTTATCCAGTACAACGGATATGACGGCATTTGTTTTAGTGTTTCCACCGCAGGACGAGGATGATAAATACATCATCCTGCCGTATTTCTGGGTGCCGGAGGATACGCTTGACCTAAGAGTACGAAGGGATCATGTTCCTTATGACTTGTGGGAGAAAAAAGGGTATTTGCAGACAACAGAAGGAAATGTAGTGCATTACGGATATATCGAAAAATTCATTGAAAAACTGGGTGAGCGTTTCAATATCCGAGAGATTGCCTTCGACCGCTGGGGTGCTGTTCAGATGGTTCAGAATTTGGATGGCATGGGATTTACCGTTGTGCCTTTCGGACAGGGCTTTAAGGATATGTCTCCCCCGACAAAGGAACTAATGAAACTTGTTTTGGAAAAGCGGATTGCACATGGCGGTCATCCTGTACTCCGTTGGAACATGGACAACATTTTCATTCGTACTGACCCGGCAGGAAATATCAAGGCGGATAAGGAAAAATCAACGGAAAAGATAGACGGTGCTGTTGCAACGATTATGGCACTGGACAGAGCAATCCGCTGCGGAAATGATGCGGGCGAAAGCGTGTATGACACAAGGGGACTGCTTGTTTTTTGAAACAAAAGTATACTTTATATATTTATACTTAGCTTGATAGATGTGAAAAAAGATGCTATTATGGTAAAAATAAAGCAAGCGGAAATGGCTAAAAGGAGTGAGTTCAGTGATTACTGTATTGGAAAAACACGGTGAGGATGATTATTCTGTTTGGTTTTCTGAAATTCCTGAGAATGACCCACTTTGGAAGGAATTAATGGAAAAATACTGCAACACGGGAAGTTCTCTTCGTGGAACACTTGCAGATGTAACGGAAGAAATCCGAGATAATATGTAACAAATGAAATAGTAAATCGAGAAAGCATCTCTTCGGAGGTGCTTTTCTTATGCTATTCATTTATGTGATTTTAGAATAATTACCCTTAAAATAGGCATGATATTAATGGAATATTCCCTTAACACATTGATTTTAACCTTATTTTATGGTATTATTTAAGGGGAAGGGGGGTGAAATAATGAGAACCTTTAATTATTCTGAAATCAAAAATCAAAAGTGGGATTCGGACATTCTTGGTTTGATTGCCGCAATATACAAAGAAGCCGGAAAACAGGAGATGTATCTGAAACAGCGTCCGGAGGAATTGGAGAAACTGGTTGAGATTGCAAAGATACAAAGTACAGAGGCATCAAATGCCATCGAAGGAATTGTAACAACAAGTACTCGTATCAGACAATTGGTGGAAGAAAAAACAACACCTAAAAATCGTGATGAACAGGAAATTGCTGGTTATCGTGACGTATTAAATATTATCCACGAAAGCTTTGATGCGATTCCTATTTCACAGAACTACATTCTGCAGCTGCATAAGGTTTTGTATAGTCATATGAATAATCCGATGGCAGGCAGAACTAAAAGTGTGCAGAATTATATCAGTGCCACATATCCTGACGGTCATGTGGAAACATTATTTACTCCGCTTGCTCCATACGAAACACCGGAGGCACTGGATAAAATCTGTGAGGAATATAACAGAGTAATCGGAAATATGGAAGTTGAGCCGCTAATAGCAATTCCTGTGTTTATCCATGATTTTCTCTGTATACATCCTTTTAACGATGGAAACGGAAGAATGAGCCGACTGCTGACAACTCTTTTGTTGTATAGAAATGGGTTTTATGTGGGAAAATATATATCCTTGGAAGCAAAAATTGCAAAAAATAAAGATTTATATTATAACGCACTTGGTCAGGCACAGATTGGCTGGCACGAAGGTAAGGAGGATGCAGTTCCTTTTATCAAATATTTGCTTGGAACAGTTCTTGCGGCTTATAAAGACTTTGAAGATCGATTTGCTTTAGTGGAAACAAAACTTCCTGCTCTTGAAATGGTAAGACGTGCCACTCTGAATAAGATTGGTCGATTTACTAAACAGGATATTCGTGAACTTTGTCCTTCACTCAGCATTAGTTCTATTGAAGGTTCACTTCGAAAGTTAGTATCATCAGGTGAATTGAAAAGAGAAGGAGCAGGGAAGAACATTTGCTATTACAGATTGAAATGATTTCCGTAAATATTCAATTATTACCCTAAAAACAATATAAAAATAAGGAAAAGAATATATAAATAAGGTTAAGCATCTCTTCGGAGGTGCTTTTCTTATACCGTTTTTTCAGAAAGGAAGGTGATTCTATGGGACTTTTGAGCGGATTATTTCGTACCAGAGATACTCCAAAGAACAGTACGGCAGGCAGTGCATACCGATTTTTCTTAGGCACAAGCGCATCCGGCAAGAACGTAAATGAGCGTTCTGCCATGCAGATGACGGCGGTGTATTCCTGTGTGCGAATTTTGTCGGAGGCGGTGGCAGGACTGCCCCTTCATTTATACAAATATACAGACGGTGGCAGTAAGGAAAAGGCAGTCGGCCATCCGCTGTATTTTGTACTGCATGATGAGCCGAATCCTGAGATGACAAGCTTTGTGTTTCGGGAAACGCTGATGACTCATCTGCTTTTGTGGGGCAATGCCTACGCACAGATTATCCGCAACGGCAAGGGCGAGGTTGTGGCTCTGTATCCGCTAATGCCAAATCGCATGACGGTGAACAGAGATGATAGAGGTCAGCTTTATTATGAATATCAAACCTCGACTGATGAGGCAAAGACCATAAAGGGCGGTATGGTTCGTTTGAAACCGACAGATGTACTTCATGTTCCCGGTCTTGGCTTTGACGGTCTTGTGGGATACAGTCCTATTGCAATGGCGAAGAATGCTATCGGTCTTGCCATTGCCGCTGAAGAATACGGCAGTAAGTTTTATGCAAACGGTGCTGCACCAAGCGGTGTATTGGAGCATCCGGGAACACTGAAAGACCCGTCTAAGGTGCGTGACAGTTGGAATGAAGCCTTCGGCGGTTCTTCCAACAGTCATAAGGTGGCTGTTTTGGAAGAAGGTCTAAAATATACGCCGATTTCCATTTCACCAAATGAAGCACAGTTTTTGGAAACAAGAAAATTTCAGATTAACGAAATTGCTCGAATTTTCAGAGTCCCTCCTCACATGGTCGGTGACCTTGAGAAGTCGAGCTTTTCTAATATTGAGCAGCAGTCACTCGAATTCGTGAAATACACCTTAGAGCCTTGGCTTGTCAGATGGGAGCAGTCCATGGCAAGAGTACTGATTTATCCAAGTGACAAATCACAGTATTTCATCAAGTTCAATGTAGACGGCCTTTTGCGTGGGGATTATGCAAGCCGCATGAACGGCTATGCCACAGCAAGACAGAACGGTTGGATGAGTGCAAATGACATCAGAGAGCTTGAAAACCTTGATCGCATTCCTGTTGAGGATGGCGGTGACCTTTATCTCATCAACGGCAATATGACAAAGCTTGCCGATGCAGGCTTATTTGGAAAGAAGGTGCAGAAAGAAAATGAAGAAGTTCTGGAACTGGAAGAACAGGATAGTGACGAATCAGGAAACACAGACGGAAACAATGGAGAGAACACTGTTTCTGAACGGCACAATCGCAGAAGAGAGTTGGTTTGATGATGATGTAACGCCACAGCTTTTTAAGGATGAACTGAACAGCGGAAGTGGTGACATTACTGTCTGGATTAACTCACCGGGCGGTGACTGCGTTGCGGCGGCACAGATTTACAACATGATGATGGAATATCCCGGCAATGTAACCGTCAAGATTGACGGAATAGCAGCATCGGCGGCAAGCGTTATCGCCATGGCGGGAAACAAGGTTCTGGTATCACCTGTTTCTATGCTGATGATACATAACCCCGCAACAATGGCATTCGGTGATTCTTCGGAAATGCAGAAGGCTGTTTCTATGTTGGATGAGGTGAAGGAATCTATCATCAACGCTTATGAAATCAAAACAGGCATGAGCCGATCCAAGCTTTCACATCTTATGGATGCGGAAACTTGGATGAATGCAAACATGGCTGTTGAACTTGGCTTTGCAGACGAGATTATGAAACGTTCGATTGATACCGAAGATATGGAAGTACCACAGGTCAGCAATGTATATTCCCGCACCGCTGTTACAAATCATTTGATGGATAAAATTGCCGCAAAGTGCAGAATTGAGCAAAAACCCAAAACAACGGCAGATTCCCTTATGGAACGCTTGGATTTAATCAAAAACTGGAGGTAAGAAGTATGACGATTTTAGAATTGAGAGAACTCAGAAATAAGGCATGGGAAGGTGCAAAGGCATTTGTGGAGAGCAGACGAGATAAGGACGGTTTGCTTTCTGCGGAAGATGCGACAGCCTATGCCTACATGGAAAAGAAAGTAAAAGATTACAGTGCCGAGATTGAACGTATGGAGCAGATGGAGGCAATGGAGAATGAACTCAACAGACCTGTGAATACGCCTATCGTGACTAAGCCTGTAAGTGATAAACAAATTTCCGAGAAAACAGGCCGAGCGTCTGATGCCTACAAAAACGGTATGCTTACGGCACTTCGTACCAACTTCCGTCAGGTATCCGACATTTTGCAGGAAGGCGTGGATGCTGACGGCGGTTATCTTGTTCCGGAGGAGTATGACAGCCGTTTGATTGATACCTTGGAAGAAGAAAACATCATGAGAAAGCTTGGTCGTGTCATTACCACCTCCGGCGAACACAAAATCAATATTGCGGCAACAAAGCCTGCCGCCGCATGGGTTGAGGAAGGCGGTGCATTAACCTTCGGTGATGCCACATTCAGCCAGATTTTATTGGATGCGCATAAGCTCCATGTAGCTATCAAGGTGACGGAGGAACTTCTCTACGATAATGCTTTTGGTCTTGAGAACTACATCATTGACCAGTTCGGGAAAGCACTTGCCAATGCCGAGGAGGACGCATTCCTCAATGGTACTGGTGTCGGTCAGCCATTGGGACTTTTTGCAAAAACAGGCGGCGGCACAACAGCGGAAACATTAACCGCAGCATTGAAAGCGGATGATATTTTAAACTTAATCTATGCCTTAAAGCGTCCTTACCGTAAAAATGCGTCCTTTATTATCAATGATAAAAACTTAGCTGTAATCCGAAAATTAAAGGACAACAACGGTGCTTATATGTGGCAGCCTTCCTATCAGGCAGGAGAGCCGGATAAAATTTTAGGCTATGATGTTTATACTTCTGCATACGCACCGGAGGACGCCATTGCTTTCGGTGATTACAGCTATTACAACATTGGTGACCGTGGTACTCGTTCCTTCAAGCAGCTCACTGAGCTTTTTGCAGGCAACGGTATGATTGGCTATGTGGCAAAGGAGCGTGTAGACGGAAAGTTAATTCTTCCTGAGGCAGTGCAGATTTTAAGATTGAAAGCAGACTAACGGTGGTGAAATAAATGCTTGTAGCTTTGGAGGAAATGAAAAAATATCTGCGGGTGGATTTTGATGATGATGACGCTTTGATTGAAAACCTAATAATAACAGGGCAAAACCTATGTACAGACATAGCCAGATTATCGGCAGATGAATTTGAAAAGAGCCATTGCTCTAAGATTGCTGTCATGTATGCTGTTGCTTATTTGTATGAACACAGAGAAAATGCCGACTATAAAGCCTTGACACTTTCTCTGCGTTCTCTGCTTTTTGGCATCAGAAAGGAAGGCTTTTGATGGATATTTCAAAACTAAATCAGCGGATTTTGATTCAAAAAGGAAGTACACAAACAGACGATGTGGGAAATGTATTTCGGCAGTGGCAGGATTTTTATTTCTGCTTTGCGTCTGTTAAAACTACAGGAGGAAAGGAACAGCAGAACGGAGATACGGAGGAACAGCACTCTGTAGCCTTTGCTGTTCGCTTTTGCAAAAAGCTTTCAGAGATTTCTGCTGTGGATTACCGTATTGTATTCCGTGGTAAAACCTACAACATAATTCAAGTTGACTTTGCAGACTATGACGGCAAAACAATAAAAATAAAAGCGGAATCGGAGGAATCCTATGGAAGTATCGGTACAGGAAATGACGAATGAAATTTTAAACTGCATCAAGCAATACACCGAAGAAGCATCCGAGAAAATTGCCGAGGTCTGTAAGGAAGAAAGCGAAATTCTCAAAGAAAATCTGAAAAGAGACAGTCCAAAGGGGAAAAGAGTCGGAAACAAAAAATATTCCCGTGGCTGGAAAATCAAGAAAACCTCTCGCAGTGGCTATGTACAGTACGAGATTTATAATACACAGGGACATTTAACACATCTTCTGGAAAAAGGACATCAAAACTTTGTTGGTACAACAAAGGGAAAGCAAAAACAGGTACACACCAAAGGCGGAAGAACCGCCGCTTATCCGCATATTAAGCCAAATGAGGAAAAAGCAAAGGAAACGGTAGAACGGCGGATTAAGGAGGTTTTGCAAAATGGATGAAAAAGAAATGAAAGCATTTTTGGATAAAACAGAACTTCCCGTTGCCTACAGCTATTTTCCGGATAATCAAAAGTTGCCTTTTATTTGTTTTCTCGGCAATAAAAAAGCGGAAGGCTGTGACAACAGGAACAACCTGTACCGCTATAATTACAGCATAGAACTGTATACACCAAAGAAGGATATACAATCCGAACAAAAACTGGAATGTCTGCTAAATGAGGCAGGCATTCCTTTTTCTTCGGAAACGGTCTGGCTTGATGACGCAGATTTATATGTAACCTATTATAACATCAGCAATTATAAAAAGATTGGAGTGTGAAAAATATGAAAATACCCGAAACAGCACAAAAACAGACAGAGGACATTGCCATCGGCTCCGGATATATGTATATCAAGGAGTATGAAAAAGGCAGTGCCATTCCGAAAATATCGGAAGTTGCAATCGAAGAAAACCGAAAGGGCTATCTCTCCGGCGGTGCGTCCATTTACTATACACCAACTATTGACACCTATAAGGACGATATGGAGGAAATCACAAGAAAGATTTTATCCGGTGAGGATATTGGCATCAAAGGCAGTATCGGTACATTTATGCCCGACACCTTCGGCATTATGGCCCCGAACTCGGAAATTACAACAGACAACACCGATAAAAGTTCCAACATCTATATTGGTGGTATTAAGAACTTCAAAGATAAATATTACGCAGTTGTCTTTGCTGCGGCAGACGGCAGTATGTCCGCTATGATTATCGGTCAGTTGGAAGGCGGCTTTACCCTTGAGCGAAAGAAAGACAGTATGACTGTCTGCGACCTTGACTTTAAGGCAACGGAAAAGCTTGATAGCAAAGGTCATAAGCTTTTAATCAACTGGGGTGTCGGTGCAGAAAACACAGAAGAATAAAGGAGAATTGCCATGTACGACTTTACAAAACCAAAGCAGAAAACACTGCCTGTTAAGCTGAAAAACGGAAAAGTGATTGTTCTTCTTCCTCCAAACGGATATGTATTGGAGGCCATCTCCGAGATGCAGGCGGCGGAAGAAACGGAGGCTGTGAAAAATATTTATTCCGTATTTCAGCAGCTTTTAAACCAAAATAAAAACGGCTTTAAAATAAGCCGAAATGATGTTTTAAGCTATGATGTGGAAGAAATCCAAGACTTTATTGCAAACGAATATATGGATTTTGTGCTTTCCATTCAAAAAGACCCAAACTAATGCTGCCCTATTATCCCATAAAAGATAATGGGGCCTTTCATTGGGAGATTTACAGCTACAGCAACAAAATGATTGCCGACTACTGCAACATTCCCGTTGCCGAAGTAAAAGCACTTTCCCTTGATGAATGGCTGATGTACCGCAGGGATTCCTTTATATTCAACTGTGAACAGACGGAAAAAGGGCGAAGGTATCTGAAAAACGCTTATCTGATGACACAGACAAAGCCGGATATAAAAAGATTGAGGGAAGTGTTTGGGTGAAATTTATTGTTGAAATGTATATGCTATAAGGTTCGTCTAAAAATATAAGAATGATAAATCGTAGTTTGTAACGAAGATATTTGCGATGAAAGGAATTAAGATTGAGTTATTTGGGATTGCAATAATACCTTTAGGAATTGCTGTGACAACAAATAATTTTTGGGGATATGTCCTAGGTGTTCTTGGATTTGGTGTCGCTGTAGTTGGCTATTTTCTAAAAGATAATCACTGATAACTTCTTGTTTGAAAAATTGAGAAAACGTAATATTGAACAAAAA
>UMBM01049652.1_pt1 | contig 16545 bp, 9 predicted proteins | sample 1963971 | NCBI WGS metagenome assembly UMBM01 (sample SAMEA4835942, study PRJEB28245) | human gut metagenome | biome: gut microbiome; material: fecal sample | place: Denmark | collected 2008 | reverse complement strand
CAAATCAATCATAACTGTTTCTTATATCTTTTCATATCCCTTAGCATTTCTTTGTATAGGATAGTTTAATCCAACCATCTTTAGTTTTACCCCAACCATTCTTAACAGCTTTGATTGTAACTGTTGTGCCTTTCTTATAAGCGTCTCTGACAATAGCAGCCGTTGTAGATGGAGACTTACGTACATTAAGAGCAGAAGCAGTTACTTTTACTTTGTAAGATTTGAACTTAGAAGATGCTTTTGGTTTTACTACTGTAGAACCAGAAATGTCTGCTTTGAATTTAGCAAACCCTTTGCTATTTGGAGAAGCCCAAGGTTCAGGACAAATTTTCCCGCAAGTCCGAAAATGCGTGGTAATATGAGAAACAGGGATTCCATATTTCTTCATATAATATTTTGTCAATTCAACTGTTTGCTTATACACATTATCAGGCACTTTACCAACAGAATTACACATCTCGATATTCAAACTATTTGCATTTGTGCATTTACCCCAATCAACAGCATACTTTCTTTCATATAATTTACCAACGCTCCATGCTACATTAGACAATGGAACAGATTTATATACATATTTACCGCCATCAACAAATACATGTGCGCTTGCATTTCTATTTGGAGACTGGAAGTATTTACAATTTGCTTCACTGGTATCTCCTTTGTTGCCTGTGTAATGAATTACGATCCATTTAATATCTTTTAAGCTTCTCTTGGCACCATAGTTGTCAGAGTTGCATTTTAAAGTTTTAAATTTTAATGCCATATTGATTCCTCCTATTTTCATGCAATAAAAAAGAGAGACTCAAATGCCTCTCGTTCTGTACAATTGTTTATTTCTATATATTCTGATAAATACATCCAATGATGGTTTGCGACTCTTCGTTTCTTATCTTTTCGTGAACACAAATAACTAATAGAGCACGGATTCTTGATTTGATATTTGTTGGCAGCCTGCTTAGAAGAAGAAAACAATTCATGATTATCAGTATTTATGACTGCATTCTTTCCACCCTTTTTAGCTAAATACAATTTATATTTCAAATCGTTCGGAGATATATTATTAAAGTCTTTTTCAAACATCCAGAGAAGATTATTTCCATCAGTGTCTTGTCCACCGTGAGTGGTATGATTATTGCAACACCTAGAAATAGCGTCTCTTGAGATGTTATATTTTTTCATCGCATAGATCATACAACCAAATTTTTCTCCTGTGTTTGCACATACTATTGGACGAGCATTATGATTTTCTGCTTCATATAATGATTCTCCTTTTCTGCCATAACACCAATGATTTTCTCCACTATGTGCTGCTCTATAATCAGGATCTTCCCATAAAAGTTTATTTTTTTCAGAAATTCGTTTGACGTAATCTGGATCATTCATGCGCTGCTTTGAGAAGTTGATCATTTTTTCTCTGTATTGTGGATCTCTCCATGCCTTTTTCATCCGCTCAGATGTTACTTTCTTTTGTAATTCAGACGATGGGCAACCACTTGCTCCACCTTCTCCTCCAGATGAGATGTTATATCCAAAATGATAGTCGTTACTTTTCAATTCTTTAATGAGTTTCTTTTCCATTTGGCAAGCCTCATTTTTGGTTAAATGATCTGCAATTATTTCATGATCAAAATTACTCCATCCATATTTTTGAATAGCTCTATAAAAATGATCGTTCTTGATATATCCTTTGCCATTATTTGCTCTAAGCGCAATTGTTCTTTTGGTTATCCCCACATACATTTTTCCACTAGGACTGGTATGTACATAAACTTTCCACTTAGCCTCATCACGGAAATCTACTTTTGTATCCCAAAAATTACTCTCGATAATATTTCCTCCAATTTAAAAAGAGCAGTCACCATAACAGCAACTGCCCCAACAACTAATTATTCAATTACTAATTACTCACTGAGTAAATTATCCAACAATGTCGTCAGACTCTTTACCTTCTGTGGCATCATCTAATTCTTTCTCAAATAAATCCTTATCAACTTTTACGATCACGTCTTTTTGACCAATCTTATTCTTGATTTCCTCAGCCTCTTCAAGAGTTAATCTACCGTCTCTCAGAGCGTAAGCAATTTCATCTGCAAACTGAGCTGTCCATGTAAAACTATGATTTTTCCAATCTCCATACAGAGATGTTCCAACTACAAAAGCAATACCAACTACTTGGTTAATTACATCTTCATGTACGTCAATCACTGGTTTGCCTGCCGCAGTTAATCCCATATTGATCCAAGCTAACACCTGTAAAATCAGGCTCACAACAGTATGTGGTTTTACTTCACTCCAATTAATACTTGCCAAAAATTCTTTAAATTTGTTCATAATGCAATCCTCCTTTGCAATTAAAAAAGACCCATCAAAATGATTCTTCATCTTTAATGGGCAATGCTTTAATCTCGTTATACATTTTTTCTCCAACGCCATTTTGATGTAATTGATCGTGATACACTTTGTAAATGGCATTGATATTTTCAAGTCCCGTAGGGGAAATACACCCCTTTTGTTTATAATATCTATGGGCTTGTTTGATTCTATCTCTGAGCATTGCAGCAACTCCGTCAGATAAAGCAACATCCATCACACAGGCATCGTCTAATTTTTGAGCTAACTCAGCAGTATGAGCAAATAATCGTTCCATACTTACTTTTTGGGCTGTTAATAACGCAGCCTGTTCTCTCATCATATCTTTAATAACTTGAATATCTTTGTTCTGATTATCCAAAATCTGTGTTAACTTATCCAAAGTTTCTGTATGCTTATCTATCATTAAGCGTTGCTGTTCGATAACTTCTTTTTGATGTTTCTTTTCTAGTGAAGCTCTGGTTTCAAAACCGAACTTCTCATTTAGTTTAGAACTAACATCAAAAAATTTATCTGCAAACAAAAGAACTGCAAAGATAAATACTATCAATGCAGCTCCATTTTGAGATAAGAAGTTAAATATAATATTCCAATTTTCTATCATTGTCTTTTACCTTCCTAATACATAAAATCACTCCTCTTTCTCAACTAAAATCACCATACATATTCTGGTTTTCCATTCATTTTCATTAAATATCTCAGCCAATCATCTGCAACGATGCACACTGCACTCAATAGAATCCATAAGATTGTATAAGGTAAGCAAATCTGTCCACACAGATTAAAAGGCATCTGAGAGTAATCCCAAATGCCTAAGCCTAGCCATAAATTTAAAACACATCCTACAATGAATTCCATTACGGTAACAATCAGTCCTCCGAGAACCATTTGCTCACGAAAGGGCATAAGATGGTAGAAGAAGCGACTGTTATTAATTAATCCAATATCAATAAAACAAACGCCACCTAACACTCCCATTGTCCAATGAGTATATCCTCGCCAGATGATCTCAATACCGCAGTATGCGAACGCCCCAATCAGAAACAGGATGAGATATTTACATGATTTCTTTACATGCAACATGTCTATTCACCTTCTTTTTGATCTTCGTTCTCACTTTCATCTTTACAAATAAGCTGTAAAATCATGATGTCTCCCTCAAGAATTCCTTGACAATTCTCAATAACATCACAAACTTCGCTAAAAGTCATTCTCATCTTATGGAACTCAACCCCTGAGTTTTCCATGCTTAAAGGATTAAACTCTGCTAAGAATTTCTGCCCGTTCTCTGTGCTATTGATCTGGGCATCAGTAGTGATATCATATTTCTGTAAGAGTTTGTGTTTTTCTTCAAAATATTCCTTCAGCTCTTCTTGAATCTTTCTAATATTCTTGGCAAGCCCAGCACTTAAAGTACATGGTACTAATTCACTGTTTTTCATAAGGAATGCATAAATTGTATTTAACTGTCCTAAGATCATATCTGCCTGCATATTTGTCATTTCCATATTAATTTTCTCCTTTTCTCTGTTAAACTAATTATTCTTCAGTCGTAACTGAATCTTTTCCTATTTCATCTGTCTTATCAGTCGTAACTGAATCTTTTCCCTCTGAAGGAGTAGTAGGTTCTGTCGACTGTACAGGAATTACTTCATATTTAATTTCAATCTTGTCCAATTCTTCTTTGCTAGCAGAACTAAAAATCTGTTGTTTGATGACATTCATCTGCTGAAAGTAAGGATAGACAAATGCCTTGATCATTGCTGTTAACTGCACAAATTCCTCAGCAGTGAATGTTTCACAAGCACTCTTCTTACTATGCCATTCAAGAGTTACTTGCTGACCAGCAGTAGTAAGAGCTTGATATTGCATAAAGTTCAGAGCCATTTCATTCTGATCTTCTTCAGATACTCCATAAGGCTTACCATTGAATTCTACACTCTGACTTGCTAAGAACTCAGCGAGAGCAGCTTTGTTTTTCTCCTGTAAATAGTTCTTGTACTCGTCAAGAGTCAAGGTATTAATATCAACAACCTGATTGACTTTTTCATCAAGTCGCTGTACCTGTTCTACAATATTTGCTCTTGTAAGAGATACGATCAGCGCATCTTCCCATTCTCCGTTTGTGTTGTTATATAATCCTTGTTGTAAAGAGATTTCTTTATAATTGTTAAAGCATGTGTAAGTTGCAATCTGCGCATCATCTCTGTAGATATCTAATATTTTAAAGTTTGTAAATGCTGATTTAACCGTTTTTAGATCATCTGTGCAAACGACAAGTTTACATTCCATGTCAAATACAGAGGGATTAAACTGCATAAGTTCAAATGTCTTATCATCACTGTTATCTAACTTAACTATGTATACCATATGTATTTCACCTTTCTTTCTGTTTTTGACATACAAAAAGAGCAGTCCGAAAACTGCTCTATGTATGTTTTGTTATTTAGTTGTTTGTCCGTTCTTAAAGTCCAAGTTTTGCTTCGATTGCTTGTAATCGAGTTTCTAGGTCTGCTTTTTCTTGTTTGACTTTGGCAAGTTCACCTTTTGTTGATTCTAATTCTTTATAAATATGCTGTACCATATAAGTAGTAGGAGCGATAAGTTCGTCATAACGAAGTCCATATTCTTCTGTCATGTCGTCTACACCATATAGTTCCTTTGCCTTGTCGGGATCAATAGGTCGAGAAGTGCAAATATCAAATGACTCATTGTAAATGTCTCCATAATCACTGAATACTTTATCAACATGTTGTGCCTTAAAACCAAAGTGATAATTATCATTGGAACTTTGTTTGAGTTGATATTTTACTGGTTCGATGTTCATATAAGCATCAATAATATTATCATCAAAAGATTCAAAATTCTTTTTGATACGTTCATCTGAGGTCTTTGTAAAGCCTACACGAGAAGTAACGCCATTTGTGTTAATATACATCATTCCCTGACCAGAGTCTTTATTCACGTAAAATGCGTGATAATTCGCATAATAATAAACGTTATGTCCGTTATAGTCACCACAACTTATATATGCATCATCTCTATCTTTCCATGTATAATGCCCACCTGAAGCATTATAAATCCAACCATCTGCAATAAAATCTGTTGCATACAAATTTCGATAGCATTTGACCCCTTCTGAAACTGACATTAAATAATAGTCCCCATCAATACCAAATTTAAATCCAGTTGAATAAATTTCAACATTATTTGACGTACCTTGTATTCCTATATGTCCGTTTATTATAGAGACAGTATCTCCTTCATCTCCTAAATTTCCAGTTTCGATACTTCCTCTTATGGCGGCATTTTCTGCCCACAAAACTCCATCATACCCAACTCTAAAAGGAGCAGAATTGCTATCTTCAGCGCCAGCCCAGAAAGCCTGATTTCCACCAATACCAGATGCATTACTTCCGCTGTTTGTCATCAGATATGTTGACGTAATATCATAGCGACCAATCTTACCATTCGTAGCAGTAATTGTTCCCGTAATATCGGCATTGCTCGAAGTTAATTTACCATCATACCCAACTCTAAAAGGAGCAGAATTGCTATCTTCAGCGCCAGCCCAGAAAGCCTGATTTCCACCAATACCAGTACACGTAGAGCCACTTCCAGTGGTGAGCCATTGATCAGTAATCTCATATTTACCAATCGTACCTTTCGTAGCAGTAACCTCACCACTCAAGTTCGCATTCGTGGCAATCAAATTACCATTTGAATCCCAACTTAAATTAGGACTTGTAAAGCTACCATCGCTCAGATTTAAGAATGATCCCTGCGTACCACCAGAAGAGATATAGTTGCGAGATTTAATAGCATCTGTTGCGATTTTATCAGATGTGATAGCATTAGCTGCAATTTTGTCTGCTGTGATGGAACCAGTGTAAATCTTACCGCCATCAATCCAAGTAGAATTAGTTGTCCAATTTGATACAAGATTTGCTTGCGGTAAGTAGTCTTCTGGAGCAGGTGTCCAGTCGGTTGGTTTATTACCTTTTTCAAGCTTAAAATTTCTTACATATAAATCAGATTGGTAATGACCGTGGATTGCTAACCACATATGATTTTTAGTCAAACCTGTTGGTGTAGTTATTGTCACAGAAATTCTTTGCCAATCTTTGGTAACACTTACCCATGTATGCTTTTGTATAACATCCGATCCATACCAATTATTATCTGAGATGTGAATACTTACAAACGGAATATGTGAATCACTCGTTCCTTTTATATCACAGCTAAAAGTTATTGTATCTCCACCATTAATTCCTAGTATTGTAAAATTATCAAAACTAAATGCAATTCCGTTATTTGCATTGCCTTCAGTTGGCGTTATGATATGAAATCCCTCGTTTGTATATTCTTTCGTATCACAGTTATTACATCCAAAATAATTATCACATACAAGTTTTTCGCCAATCATAGAAGAACATTTCAGTAAATTCCTACCACCAACCTCAATTCCATCAACTTTACTCTGTGCTACTTTTCCGATCTCATTTTTGGCATCGCTGCTTAAACTCTCAAAAGTAACTTTCCCTTTCAAATTTATCTTATTAGCAACAATATTCAAAAAATCATCTGTAAGCACCATGCTAGATGATTTATCTCCGCCCTTAACAATCCATTCAAACTTTTTAGCGGTCTGATTAGCAATAGTTTCGGCATTTACGATCTTTCCATTTACATCTTCAGGCGCAAGCGTGAAAGGTGTAGCAGAAGTACCACGTTCGATTTTTAAGCAGATTTGCGAAATGTTGGAAGGAGTAATGACTGTAGAGCCAGAACCCCAACGAAGAATGATTGCCATGTATTTTGCGTCACCACAGTTGATTATTTTGGGGCTTGTTAGTGATTGCCACTCACTACCACTAGCTGGAACACCAATCGCTTTTTTGTTTACATCAAACAGCACATAATAGAAATTCAATTCTTCTTTAGATGAATTGGTGGAAGTACCAGCAGAAATAGTGACATTCCCAGACACAGAAAATACATCTTCTGTGCGAAGACGTGTAGCTAGAACTGTTTTAATTGAAGCATATGTCGAATTTGCAACATAGCTTACTGATCCTTGCTCCCAATTACTAGACAAATTACTTACTAAGTTCTGACCATTAATTTCTTTGTCTTCAAGAGCTGGAGTGTAATCGGTTGCTTTTGTTCCACGCTCAAGTTTAGGACATGCATAGTAGACCTTGTCATCTCCAGACATAGAAGCTGTTTCTTCGAATCCAATTTCGGTCATATATGTATCAGTTGCCAACATATCTTTTGTAATTGTAAATGTGACAGAATATCTTGTCCAATTTGTACCAACATTAAAAGCCGAACCATTGAACCAATAAGCATTTGCATTCCCTTTGAATCGGTACGAACAATTAATGCTTTTTCCAGATGCGTTATTTGTTTTGGCGTATAGAGAGTATGTCAGTGTATCTCCAACTTTAACCAATCCTCTATCAATAACATGTGATTTGAACAACCATGTCAACCTTCCCCACTGATTTTTAACCGACCATACAGGACATCCGTTAAATGTTTCGACTTCGTCTGTTAACCAACCAACGCCATAATAATCTTTATGTGCTCTAATAGTTTGAGAATACAGCAATAAATTTCTTCCACCAATTTCAAGTCCATTAAAATCATCCTTAGTCACATAAGTTTGACCAACAGTCGTTTTAAATCCATTCATTGTCTGCTTAAAATCACTGTACTCATTCTTAAAACTTGTGAAGTTCTCACCGCCCTCACCAATTACGCTCGTGACCTTACTGACTTTCGTACTAATACCCTTAATATCAGTAGTATTCTGGACTAACTGATTTGTAATGTGAGATTGTCTTGCAACAGGTGTACCGTAGTAACAATTCATGAGTTGACATTCTGAGATAGCAGAAATAGTAGTACCTAATTTAAATCCTTCTGTAGAAGCGCCTTCATTTACAACAACTTCAATACAGTTCCATCCTTTTACAAAACCTAGTGTCAAAGATTCGCCAGTTTGACTGTACGCATCACTACCACCAATCAATTTACCATTCAAATAAATATGTGCTCCATCATCATGTGCAAATGTAATTGCAACGCTTTTAGCAGCAGAGAATTTTGCGAAAGTAAGAGCATAGCCGATATAGTTATTATCATAATTCCAAGCAATACTTAAATCCATGTCATTAATCAACACACTCTGGCTAGGTGTAAGATTTGTATTCTTAGCAAATACATCCATTGTACTCTTGCCTTGATATTCGCTTGCAAACAAATTTTTAGGATAAATCTCATATTTCCATTTATTCAATCCTTCGTTTGCTTTGTTAATATCACCTTTGACCAAATTCAAATCTTGCTGATAAGTAGTCTTTTCCACTCTTTGTTCAATGGCTTGCTTGTTTTTATCTACCTTTAAACTCACGTCAGATATCTCTGATTTGGTAGATAAAATCGCTGTTTGAAGATCCTCTGGAGCAGTAGAATAACCTGTTGCAGAAGAGCCTTTTTCAAGTTTAAACTCAGAAAACCAAACAGTTCCAGCTGTTAAAAGCTTAAAGATAATGGTTATACTATATGCACTTGTTGCTTGATGTAATTTGATTTCATACTTTTGCCAATTGGTTGTAAGTGTTCTTGTAGTATCCGCACCATAGGCATCATATCCCCATCTAACAATAAAATCAGTCGTAACACTCGCCTTTGCGTAAAATGATAATGTATAATTTTGATTTTTGGAATGAAGATTGTCAGAAGTCCTTTCAGAAATACCCCATGCAAACCATTCGAGGTCATTACTTGAATTCTTATCGCCATTGGCGGCACTAACAGTCTTTAACGTGTTGAACCCATTATGCTTTGTTGAAGTGTCAATTGAAGCAACAAGATTCGTTCCTCTAGTATGTAACCCCCAACTATTCGTTGTTCCAGTAATGGCTTCATCAGTCTTAGCAAAATTACTATTCCAAAGCAAATTCCTACCATCACCAATATCACTCACATCATAAATCTTAGCAATACTACAAGTATCATAAAAGCTACTATCACTAGCCACAGCTCTGAAAGTGACCATAGTAACAGCATCACTATATAAACTACTATCTTTGCTAACAGTCAACACATTATTACTGATCGTCAATCCTTTCTGTCCACTCACAACATCAGCGAAGCTAACTCCGCCATCAATACTGTACTGCCATTTACCAAAACTGATTTCTCCTTGGATAGTAGGTCTGATTGTAATTGTGTTTGGTGCAAATGTTTTGCCACCATCTGTAGATTTGAAGTATTGAGATGAAGGTGTGATTGTGAGGTTTTTGGCATTTTGACCCTTATCTCCATAAGTACCACAAATAACAGGACTCGTAATACTTCCTCTAGTTCCATCATCATATACAGTTTGCTTGCAATTCCAAAGATATTTCTTTTCTGCTGTTAATTTCTGCGTTGTAGGATCAGTAGACCAACCACTTGTTGAGGTTGTGACGCCTGTAGAAGCAGAAGTAGCAAGGTAATATTCAATTACGCTTTGAACTGATTTACCTTTGTCTCCAGTTGCTCCTTTGAGTTCATCTGGATGTAAACACCATGGAGATTCTTTATCCTCTTTTGCGATTTTAAGATTGCTGATCTTGATTTTTCCAGTACCGTCAGTATTGTCAAACCTAATACCAATTTCAAAAATTTTCTTATCAAGTAATGATTGTTTCATAGTGCAAACCGCAGACAAGTGTTTCTTACCATCAGAAGCAAGAATTTCTGCTTTTGTAGGTTGTACTTTCTGTAATCCTTGTGTAAAAATGTTATCATATGACCAGCTATAATCAACAGATCCTTGAAACCAATAATCAAATGTACCACTTGTGCCTTGTGTAAATTGAGTCCATTCAAGGTCACAAGAAATAACAAATTTATCTCCTTCTTTTAGTGTTTGACCAGATAAATCTAATTTATTAAATAACGTTGTTTGATTTGTTAAATTTCCTTTAGGTGTAAACTCCTTAGCAGTTCCAGTACCTTTTAGTAAATTCCAAGCAAAATTACTTCCGTCTTCACCCTTAACACCCTGAGGTCCTTGTTTCCCACAACTCCAGGAAAACTGTTTCTTAACAGTCTGCCCATCAAGCGTAATAGGAATCTCGATTACTCCCGTATCGGCACCGATAGTAGTACCAGCACTCACACTAAATGTAACTCTTTTACTGCTCTTACTGACAGTAATCCCACTGCCAGAAGTAATATTTCCAATTGTGTAATCAGTCCGCTCCTGACTACCACGAATAACAATAATGTCTGTATAGTAACTTTGTGCGGAAGTTACTTTTCTATTTGAATCTGTAGCGAATTGCTGTGCTTCGTTTGTTAACATGACTGTGAAAGGTTCTGTCATATTAGCAACAGTAATCTCGCCATAGCCTAAAGTTTTACCCATTCAAATATTTCCTCCTTAACGATAATTAGGCGTACATTAAAAAAGACAATAATGTACGCCCTGACATTATTGCCTATTCACTATCGTCAACGACTTCACAGCCGAAAATCATTTTCCCATTTACAACAGATGAATCTAAGAAAATTGCTTTTCCAGATGCATAATTAGAAGCTGTGTCCAATTCCACTCCTTTTTTATCTCTTCGAGTCCAGTTGTAAGTATATTTTGGAAGATCGTTACCAGTAGCTGCTGACCAAGCTGTTCCATTATATTTCATTAAAGTAACTGTTTTAGCAGAAGCATCTACCTTATAATAAAAATCTCCACTTGCAGGCTTTGTAGGAGCAGAAGTAGAGAATGTTGTAGATTTCAATGTATCAATTTCTTTTCCGTTTCTTGTAACGATTACATATAAAGCACCTGCACCCTGTCCGTTAATCAACTGATCTCCTAAAGAACTCAATACATTAATTGAACATGGATCGCTCTGATCAATAACACTAACATATGCAGAATATGTCTTACCACCATAAACAGCATTACATCTGAACGAAGCAACAGAATCTACCATGCTAGGCGTTACTGTTAAATTCGCAGATGTAGCACTTGCGATATTTTGGTAAGCTCCGCTAACATATTTACTCCATTGATATGTAACACCAGAAGTGACAGTAGTTGTACCATTTGTTAATGTCGTTTGTAATAAAACCGTGTTGCTATCATTGATAATATGATTTCCATTAGGTGCATAAGCTTGGAATAATATAGCATTTACGCCATTTGTAGCTTTCGTATTTTTGCTCCAATTAAATTTATGCGTAGATGTTAATCCTGCTGCAACTATAGAAATAGTAATATCTCCACTCATAGCACTTGCCAAAGAAGCACCACTAGCAACAGCTAAGATAATTGATCCTTCGGCAGAAGCAGTTGCATCTGTATTGGATTTTACAGTTATTCCACTTGGTAATGTTCCTACAGTAGCTTTACCTGCGATTCTTGTCGTTCCTTTATAGCAAGAATATGGAATTGTAATATCTTTAGCTGCACTGGCAGTTCCATTAGGGTTGCAAGGAATTACTTCGCTGTAATTTCCAAGAACTGTACTTACAGCAGAAGTACCGTTTGTACCATTTGTACCATTTTTACCATCAGCAATAATTGTTACGGTCTGAGTATCCAATAATGTAGTTGTACCACCAGAAGCATATAATTCTGCTTTGATTGTCTTAATACTCGTACTAGAAGGTGTATAGTCAACACTGGTCTGATCAGAACTTGATGTGTATTTCACTGTATATGTATTTCCATCTGTGCTTTCAGAAATCTTAAATCTTCCAGAATAAGCTGTAGCAGCTGTAGTATTTCCAATTCTCTTATAGGCACTGAACTTAGCCTGTGCTGGACTAAGTACATTAGAAGCATTTAGTTTAAGAATATTACTTTCAGCTGTTACCTGATAAATAGTTGCATCACTACCAGATCTGTCTTTATTTAAAGAAAATCTTTTTGTAATATTTGCCTGACCTGATTTAGTACATACAAATTCAACATAGCCAGAATCAACAGTAATTCCTGTAACAGTATATTTTCTTGTGTCTCCATCCCATGTACCTGTGATACCATTACTTGGAGTAGCTTTGATAGTCCAGTTTGCTGAGTCGTCAACTCCACCTTTGTAGATAGTAATTGTAGTATCAGCACCTGTAAGAGATGAACTATATAATCCGCCATTGGCGTTACAAGGCACAGATTGTGTATCATTACTTAATACACAACTATAAACATCCTTACCTGCCGCTCCGTCCCTTAACTTAACAATCTGATGAATATCATAAACATTATCATCATTTGTAAGTAATTTAATAACTGCCACATCATTTACAAACACTGCATCATTGTGATTTACAGTAAGAGTAGTAGTTGTGCCAGCGCTAGGATAAGCAGCGAATGTCCCATCTGATTTTTTATATTGCCATTGTTTTACAGAAGTATTTGTTAACACAGCAGTTAATGTGATAGAAGAAGCAGAAGTAATTGCTCCATCTCCATTGTATTTAAATGTCGTATCTCCAGTAATGCTACAGTCGGATAATTCAGTAGCTTGTTTCACCAGAGTAAAGGACATCTGACATCTTGTTTCTGCTTTAATTTGTGTGTCTGGATCGGTATAAGCGATACTACAAATATAAGTGATCATTTCTGAACTATTCGGTACTAACATACTTTTGCTAACACTTAACACTCCACTAGATACATTTTCTCCTGTGACAATATTTGTAGATGCTGCTGATCCAACCTTTCTCTGCCAAGTAATGCTTAGCCCAGTCTGAGTTAATGACACCTGTTTATTATCAATAAAAATGACTGGCGTAAGTACCAATTTACTTGCTGACCAGTCAGGGTTATATTTTGTAGTTGTATTGGGATCGTATGATACAAAATTTGGTTGGTTCGATGTCACATATGCTTGTATCTGCTTCCCATCTGTTAAGTCTGTAATTGTAATCTCGCCATAGGCAAGTACTTTTCCCATATAATTTTCCTCCTTAATTTAAAGTCGTTGCTAATGTTTCCCCATCAACAACAAAAGAGCAACCAAAAGTCGCTCCATTCATAATATCTTGTCTATTTACAACAACACTTTTCATACCAGAGTGCTGTTCATTCCAATAAGTATCCCCATCTAAATCAGATGATTTTCTGCACCATTCAAAGTGATCTTCTGACCAGTCGTTTGTTACATCTGTACCATTTTTTGTTAATGTGATACTTAACGTAGATGTTCCGTCTGCACCAAGTCTTGCTCCTGTAGAAGAAGTAAGAATGATATTATAACCCATCTCATTCATTTGAGAATCAAAATCATCCAATGTACTATTTACACTGTTCTTAAAAGTTGTGTACTCAACTCCCCACAAACCGCCTTTACCATCATAAATTTGTTCAATATTAATACCGCCTTGTTCGTTCGCCTCAACGATAGGAAAATTTAATTTATCTTTAGAAATGGATTGATCTCCAAGCATATTATTCACGATCAATCCATCAGCAATCGCATCCTTAGTGATACCTTGACTTGTCATAACTGTTGCGCCTTTATTGTCTTTGATGATAATGCTTGGATTCTTGTTCGTATCATAACCGATCTGGATTCCAACATTTCCTTCAGTATCTAAAAACTGCATAGCTGACCCGTTCATGATAAAGTTGCCGTTCTCAGATAGGATACGCATTGTATCAGAGATTGTAATATCGCCTGCGGCTAAGTCACCGATCGTCATTTTCCCTGCGATACCGTTTATGATCCATGCAGAGTCAAATTTAGCATTTGCTGAGGATAGGTTGAATACGATACCCGTTTCTGTAGAAGAAGCACCGATGATTGCACTTTTAATGTTTGCCACTTCAGTTGTTAAATTCTTAAACTCACCAACATTAGCAATAACAACTCTTGCATTAATATAATCGGCATCAATATACTTAGAAAAGAATTTCTCAAACTCAGCTTCTGTACCAACAATTTTCTTTACATTTGTTTGGTTTGCTGTAATATTTAAAACACTGTTAGGCTGACATTGAATATATTCACATACATTCCCTACAGCACTAGAGAAACCTGGAGAAGAAGCCAATTGTCCTGTCAAAGCTTTTAATAGCTCTGGAGTAAGAATTGCATTGATACTTTCGTCTACGCCTGTGTAGGTGTTAGATTTAATAGAATTCCTGCTATTCTTTGTAGAAGAGTTTAATAAGAATACTTCATCATCTCGCTTTGCTTGAGATTTGATCATATTGGTAAATGAAATTTCAAACTTTTCAGATGGGTCTTTAGGATTAAAACTAAATGTGTACAATCTAAATTTCTCTAAATTACCATGACCACCAAATTCATTCCCATCGTCAATTTCTAACCAGATATAATCTCCAAGAACCAATTGATCTAAATAAGGAGAGAAATTCTCATCACATAATAGATTCTCAATCTGAGGAGAGTAGATATATTGTGGCTGGGCCTGTGAAGACAGTTCCTTAACTGCAGCCTGATATAAATCCTCAGCCCGATCAACATAGGCTTCAATATCATCAAGGCTTGTGATTAAATAATTTTCATTTACATAATCAGTTGTAACATAAAGGTTTAATACTGTTTTCCCAAGGGTATTATAATTTTCTGTACTATCTATAAACCCAAAACTTTTATTTTTCTTTAGACTACATTCGTCAATTAGGGAAGTACGAGCATTTAACTTATCTTCAACTTTTTTATTTGCGGTTTCATATTCGGACTCACGCTCTTGTAAAGCAGCTTGAGCATCAGCCAAATGCTGACTGTACTCTTGATAAACTTGGTAATAATCTGTTGTGTTTTCAGAAACTTCGTAGGGTTTATTATAGCCATTTTGTTTTAGGGTATCTAATGTGTTCTGATAAGATTTGATTTTAATCTTTAACTCATCAACTCCATATAATTCCCACTGAGTTTCCCATTTGTCGATCGGCTTTACCTTATCATCATCAGACTTGTAAATGTTATCAATGGCAATCTTAATGTTAGGAATAACTCCATCAACATAAGCAGTATAAGTATACCAGCAACCATCTTTTCGCATCTGAAGTTGTAATTCATCACCTGTTAAAATGGTCTCATATGTGCCATCTTCTTTTTTAATGGGCTCACCATTCTTATTCTTTTTAGCATATCCATACTCTAATAAAATGAAATTAACAGCATCTATATAGATGTCAAGTTGCTTTTGAAGTTCATCTTCCTTGAATGTATCCCAATCAGTTTTTAAACCATCATTAGGAACACGACTTTTAATTTCATCAGCAACTTTCTTGTATTTGCCCCACATTCTAGTGAGATAAGAATAATACTCTCTACGAGTCATTTCTTTTGAAGTTCCATCATCAAGAGTATAAGTTACTTTTTCATTCTTGGTACTATCCCAATGTGTTCCTCTATATTTCAAATAAGCTTCATATTTGTCAATCAGATCCTTAGAAACCAATGGTTCTTTAAGAACATATGATAAATTATCAATGGTAATTTCACCAAAATTTACATATTTAATATCAAGATTCTCTCCACCGGCCACATTAAACTGTGTATATACATCATTTGTTGCACCAGTTACACTTAAGGAATCAATATAGTTTGTTGTACTTAAAGAAATACCCGTGTCCTTACCAAGTTGACTAATATGGTAACAATTGATCTTCCTATTTAATATGTCAAATGTGAACACGCATCTATAAGCCTGTGCTACTTTCTGAGTTAAGAAAGCATAAACATTAATAGACTCTTCTTCAAATGTACCTCTTACGAAGAACCATTCGTCTTCTCCGTTCTCATTTTGTCTCTTATAAGGAATAAGCCATTTGGTATTTCCCTCTTCATCAATATAAGACTCATCAACATGTCCAACAGACCACCCCGGCAATTTTTCAAGGACTAAATCTAATAAACTTAACTGACGATTATCAGGATCATATAAAGCAACATAGCGTTTTAAGATCTTATTACCTGTTAATTTATCTTCGATAACATTCCCATCAGCAGTATATTCTTTACTTCCTGTTTTTCCTGTATTAACATAGAAAGTAACTAAATCTTTATTCTCTAGCTCAACATCACAAGACTCAGCTTTGACAGTCTTCATCTCTGAATATCCATCAAACTGAACACTTGGGACCTCAGTGATCACAAAGTATCCGATACGATCTATATAAATTTCCATTCC
>UMBM01023688.1_pt1 | contig 17407 bp, 20 predicted proteins | sample 1963971 | NCBI WGS metagenome assembly UMBM01 (sample SAMEA4835942, study PRJEB28245) | human gut metagenome | biome: gut microbiome; material: fecal sample | place: Denmark | collected 2008 | reverse complement strand
GATAAATATATAACCCTCCCGCTGCCGCGGGAGGAATAGTAAAGATTGTTTTTCTGCGGGGGCTTCTTTTTGCGCTTAATTATCTCTGGCCTAACGGCCAGAGATAATATAGATGATTTTTCTTTTTGGGGTGCTTCTTTTTTGCGCTTAATCAGCCCGCGCCTGTCGGCGCGGACAAAATAAATATTCCTCCCGCTAACGCGAGGATATAAATGCTTCCGGCCCAGCGGGGGCTTCTTTTTTGCCTGCGGCAGGGAGGGTGTTGCGCCTGCGGGCGCAAGCTGCTTTCTTTCCGTGTCGAAAGAAAGCAGCCAAAGAACGCCACTTAAGGAAAGGGGGATTTCGAATTTCCCCCTTTCCTTAAGGATCCTATCCCCTTGAAGCGACAAAGGAGGGGGCTCCGGCCCCCTCCTTTTGAAACCTCCCCCGGGGAAGACAACCGCAAAAAAGAACCGCCGGAGGCTATGTTTTCGTAAGTACACATTGTGGCACAAGGGCGGCTGATGCAGAAGCCGGCGCAGGAAATTCCTGTGCCGGCTTTCTTTTGGTGCCTTCAGGCGTGGAAATAAACCCCCGGTTCTACCGGGGGAAGAAAAATAGCTTTAGCATGAGTAAAACCTCCTATTGCGGTATACTGGTAAAGGTTTGGCGACCGCATTACCAGAGCAATAGGAGGTTTTATGCAGATAAAGAAAGACGAAAGAAACGAGATAAAAAGCACATCACATTCAAGATACCGTTGTCAGTATCACATCGTATTTGCACCGAAGTACCGCAGGAAAGAAATCTATGGACAGCTGAAAAAAGACATAGGAGAAATACTGCGGACATTGTGCAAGCAAAAGAATGTGGAAATACTGGAGGCAGAGGCGTGTGTAGACCACATACATATGCTGGTGAGTATTCCACCGTACCTGAGTGTAGCACAGTTCATGGGATTTCTCAAGGGGAAGAGCAGCTTAATGATTTTCGACAGGCATGCGAATTTGAAGTACAAGTATGGGTCGAGAAATTTTTGGTGTAGAGGATACTATGGGCCATATTTATTAGGAAAACTCACAAACCGTTGTCCTGCTGTGGGGGTTAACCCACAGCCAGTTGGGAATTAAGTTCGATATATTCGGCCATGCGGCGAAATTCATCGGCGTATTTGAATTTCACGCTGATGTTCCCGCCCTCGTAAACCTTGATATGGTCGATCAGCTCAATGAGTATATCTCGTGTCAGCTTTTCAATGTTCTGATATTTGAGGAACGCCGTCAAAAAGGGGCTTTCCGCATCCATTCCATTTTCAAGCTGATCCCGTTCTTCCCGCAGGGTGCGGAGAACGGTATTGATGGACTCGGCCTGCTGTTCATAGTCCTCGCTCATGTGCCGGTAGTCATTATGCGTAATCTCGCCGTCTTTCCAGTCTTGATAAAGAGCTTGCTTGTACCGCATGATTTTGGATAGCTCTTTTTCCTTAACCGCTATCATATCCTCCAGACGGTGGGACTTGCTCTTTTTCAGCGGGGCGGCGTTGATACGGGAAACGAGCTCCGAATAGGTGACGGCCAGATGTACCTGCTGTTGGATGGCGAACAACACGCCAACCTCCAGACGGGTATTTTTTATGGAGTGCATCGTGCAGGCAGTTCTGGAAAGGCTCTTGTAAGTCCCGCATTGATAATAGACATATACCCCTTTGGAGGCGATCCGGGACATAGCCCTGCCGCAGTCGGCACATTTCAGAAAACCGCTGAACAGGTAAAGCTGCTTCTGTTTGGGGGCTGTGCGGGTGTCCCGCTTTAACAGGCCCTGCACCTTATCAAAGGTTTCCCGGTCTATGATGGCCTCATGGGTGTTTTCCACGATAAACCATTCTTCCTCCGGCACACGCTCTTGAATGTGTATCTTGTAGCTTTTCACACGCTGGCGGCCCTGCACCATATCCCCCACATAAACACGGTTTTTCAAAATCGTGTCGATGGTGATAGTGCTCCACATTGGATTGCCCTGTGCGTTGGGGGCGTTGTATTTGAGGCCCTGGCTCTGCTTGTAGGCGGTGGGACAGGGTATGCCGTGATCGTTGAGGTAGAGGGTAATCCCCCGCTTGTTCTTTCCCGAGAGGAACATGGAAAAGATACTTTTCACAACCTCGGCGGCCTCCGGGTCAACCAGTAAAGCGTGCTTGTCCTGCGGGTCTTTGATGTAACCGTAGGGAGCGTAAGAGCCGATAAACTCACCGTTGCGCCGTTTCATATCAAATACCTGCCGAATTTTCTTTGAGGTCTGATAGCAGTATTGATCGTTCATAACATTGGTGATCGGCACAATGATATTGGAAACGCTGTCCGGGTTACGGTAGCTGTCCACGCCTTCGGCCAGACTGATAAAGCGAATGTTGAGCCGAACAAACAGGTTTTCTATCAGATTTCCCGCATCGGTATAGTTGCGGGAGAGCCGGGAAAGGTCTTTCACAATGACACAGTTGATTTTCCCGCTATACACATCGGCCAGCAATCTTTGAAAATCCTCACGGTCAGTATCCGTCCCGGTTTTGCCGTCGTCAACATATACATCGCTTTCGTCCCCCTCATAGAACTCGTCCATGTGGGTCTGGTGATACTGCTCCAGCAAAAGCCGCTGATTGACTACGCTGTTGCTTTCGTCACGGCCACGGAGCAAGTCCTCCTTGGAAAGTCGGATATATTTCCCCAACCGCCAGCGCATCATTTTATTAGAAGTAGGGGAACTGGCGAAATTCATTCCCCGGTTTTTCGTCCTTGCCATTTGTCCTCCTTCCCTATCACATTACACCTATATTATACCTCTGTTCCCGTGGGACAACAAGGATGCCTTTGAAAGCCCCCGCCCTCGGGACAATCTGTCTCGAAGTTGAAAACGGAGCCGTGACGCATCACAGCCCCGATTTCATACGGAGGAAGAAAGAGGTCAACAGGTCTTGCAGGGGCGGGCCATCGTCAGCAAACTCCAGCTTGATGACCATATCCCCATGACGGAAACAATACGGGTTTTTCATAACAGCCAGCATATTTGCCGCCCGCTGCTCCTTCGGGAGCGTGTTATCAAAGGTCATTCCGCTTACATCAACAAGAGTGTCTTTGTCGATGTTGGCAATATCAATACGGCGCATGGACTCAAGCTGCGCTGTTGTCATTCTCATATAGCACCCTCCTTGTCGTTGAATTTGATTGTTGCGGTTTCCCGGTGTTCGTGGGGAAACAGGAAAGGCCAGCACACGGAAGTGCTGGCCCTTCGTCTTTCTCCACCTCGGGACAATCTGTCTCGAAGTCCGATTTTAGGATTGGGAGCGCCGAGCTCATTTTTCTTGCCCCGTCATAAGACAGCGATACTCGGCTCGGCGCTCCCACACAACGGACAGCGGCGGCCCGGAGGGACAGGCGGCCAGCCTGTCCTCTTGCGGATCGTGGCCATGGGGTGGCCAGTCCCATTTGCGGCGCTGGTGTTGTTCGCTCGTTCCCGTGGAGGAAGTCACAGCGCACCCGCCGCTTGGCTCCCCGCACCATGCTCGGGGCCGCCCGCTGTTCCGTTATGGAGAGAGAAAACCTCCTCTCATATACCACCAGAAAAAAGGGGGTGAATGGAGATGCTGATTACAGATTTTTTCTCAAATATTTTTTCATGGCCTCAATTCCGCACAAAACAGAATGACGGACGGCGCTTTTATCCACGCCTTCAGCCCGAGCGATCTCCCGATAGCTCTTGCCGAGGATGAGATGGGCATCCACCCGGCGGCCCTGGATCTCAGGCAGGGAGTTGAGGGCGTTCCACAGATGATAGAAACGCTCCATGCGTTCCACCAGTTCCTGCGGGGAGGGCTCATGCACACAGGCGGAGTACTCGATCCCATCGTCACAGTCGAGGGAATAGTATGCCTTGTTATAGCGGACACGCTCGGCATAGGCGGCCTCGGCCAGCCTGCTGGCCCGGAGCTCGGCGGCCACTTCATCGGAAACCTCGATATATTCATCGTTCATGTACCAAGGGTAAAAGTCTTTCAAATTGATGGTAGTCATTATATTTTCCTCCGTTCAGATTTTTGTGATGGGTAGCGATCTGAACGGGGGATGGCGGGGATCGGCAGCCAGGGCCGCCCCTACCTACCTCGGGACAAAGTGTCTCGAAGTCACAGCAGAAGGAACGCAAAACGCCCGCACAGCACGAAACTGTACGGGCGCACGAAACATTATTGCGGTAAATATACTGATATACTTCATATACAAAGCCAGACGATCCCGGAGGGGGAGCTACGCTTTTTTTAGCTGGTGCAGATCATGGGTACTGTAAAAAAAGGCAAAAATGGACACGGCGTTACCTCCAAAATTCCGCCGTGTCCTTAAAAAAGGGCGACTTTAATACGCCCTCCGTATTTCCATTTTTGAAAAGAAAACGGCGGCTTGAAATCTGTTATTTCAAAACCGCCGCAAGGCTACTGTATTTTGTTTTGACGCATGGAAACTCAGCCGCCGAAACAACGGTTTTTTTATTATCCCGTTGGGCGGCTTCGGTTTCAGATAATGTATATCAAATATAATTATCTCAAGGGCAAATATATATCTGTTTCATATCTTGCAGGATTTCCGGCCATTGTTGTACCGTATCCTTTCTGATATATTTCGATTATTGGAGCATGATATATCAAATCATTTTTATTTGCATAATCAAATAATGCTCTATATGCAAGTTTTAATCCGCTATATTCGCCTATGTATTTTATGTGTAAGGCTCTGCTACAAGGTATTTTTCTTGTAATAACTTCGGAAGATTTAATTTTTTTCGATACAGGTACGCAAACTTCAATATCCGCTATTTCACAAAATTCCAACGAATGATAACAAGTAATTGGTAAACCATCGGTTTTATTTTGAACGATCCTATACAGTTTCTCAAAATATATTCCTATTTCGTGATATTGACCTTGAAAACGGATACTTGCTATATTTATAGATGGTAATTCCGTTTCTGTAACAATAAGCGTTGGATTTAACGTAGCCATATAAGTTACTGCATGATTTTCTAAATATAATTCAATTTTACTAATCAGTTGTTGGTGGCGTTCAATCAATCCTTTTGTTATAATTATTTTTTCATCTAAATAATCAATGAAGTCGTCATCATCTCTGATATTTCTTAACGCATCTTTCATTTCAGAAATGGTAAATCCGAAATTTCTCATTTCCGCAACGATTTCTGCTTTTTTTATATCCTCCGGTGAGTAGAGACGGTATCCGTTTGCCTTATTACGATAGGAAGGAGTTAAAATTCCTTCGTCGTCATAATATCTCAAAGTTTTAGTTGTCATCCCCACAATTTTTGAAAATTCACCTATCCTATAAATAGTGACCACCTCCAAACTCAACAACCCTTAAACAATAATGAAAACTATTAACCACTACGCTCACTTAAAATGCTCAATGGTAATGATCCCGAAAAAAGGGCATAATTCTGATTGATCAACTACCATTAAAGAACACTCAGCTAACCATTCCTTTAATTCGGCTAAAGAGTAAAACCAATTATCTTTTGGCGTATATCTTTTCATATCATCCCATGTATAAATGTAATCTTTTTGCAAATATGGAGCAATATGATTTTTATAAATTTCAGCAGGAGTGGTTTTTTCCAAAAGATAACGATATACCATGTCAAAAAATTCTGGTTCATTCTCTGCATCAAATAAAATCATCGTATCACATAAGACAAATCTACCATTTTTATTCAGCAAATTTTTTACATTTTTTAATGCTGTCGTTTTATACGAATATTTTACTTGATGAAACGCCAGAGAACTTACTACCACATCTATTTTCTGAGAACAATTTAAACTCTCAAATGCACCTTGCAGATATTCTATGGAATATGCTGTTTTGATAGATTTTGCTGAGTTAAGATTATTCAAATCAGGCTCAATTCCAATAGTAAGTGCTGAATAGGTAGCTATTTCCCGCGTAAGATTTCCCCATCCACAACCAATGTCTATGACCGTGTCGTTTGAAGTGATCTTAGCTTTTTGTAAAATAGCCTTGACGAGTTCCGGTGTACTCTCAAAAGTGTTTCGTCCATCGGGACTTACTAAGTTATGAATATATTTCTTTAATATGTTATCCCATGTAGATCTCATTTGGCTACCTCCTTATTTATATTTTAACTCTTCCTGTGCGCTGGAATGTCAACTTGTTTTTATTATTATATCTCTGTTTTGGCTTTACAACAATTATGCTTTCAATATGGTATGAAATTAAATAGTCAATAGTATGAAAATTAAAATCGTTCAAATAATATCACCTGAAATGTAAAATCATATTAGGTGATATTATGAAAATAGAGCAAGACAAACGACGGTTTGATTTTCATGCCATAGGCAAAGAGATCAAAGAAAAACGGAAAGCCAGAGGGATGACGCAGGAGGAGCTGGCTTATATTGTTGACCGTGCTCCGCGCACGATTATGTATAACGAAAATGACGGCCAGCATCCCAGCCTCAACACGTTTTATCAGATGGTCACGATGTTTGATATATCTGTGGATCAGTATTTTTACCCGTCCCAAAACAGAGGGAGCGAGTGCAGGAAACGCATTGATGCCATGCTAAATTCGCTGGACGAAAAGGAATTGAAGATTGTGGAGGCCACCATCCAAGCGATGAAAGCCGCCAAGGAAACGGAGGAAGTGTAACGAGCACAGACCTCCGTTTTTTCGCGCCATGTTTGGGGCTTTCACGAAACGGCAAGCAGGGCAAGTGTATTGACACTTGCTATTTTTGCGCCCCGAGGGGCCGCAAAAATGCTTGTTGGGGAGCCTCCCCAAACCCGGCTAACTTCGGGACAAAGTGTCCCGAAGTGGCGGCGCTTTGCGCCTTATGTCTGCGGCCCAGAGCTAACGCTCCTGTGCCTTATTCTCACGCCCGCCCGTCACGCCGAGCAGATGATCGATATTGGTCTTGACGGCCACGGCCTCCCGCATTTCCCGCTGGGCCTTGCGGTATTCTCCGTAAAGGGCCTTTTTCTTTTCGGCCAGCTCCCGGCGGGACTTTTTGAGGGCCTCCATCTTGGGGAGCTTATCCCCAGCCAGCAGGTCATTCATGGCCGCCTTCGCCGCCCGGTAGGTGGCGAGCTCGGACTCGTGCTCGGCAAGATATTTCTTGCTATACCGGGCCGCTTTATAGCCCTCGAACACGGGGCGGGTCTTGGCATAGTCCACCACGACGGCCATGAGCTCGGTGGACTTGGCAAGGGCCGCCTCGGTTTCCCGCAGCTCCCCGGCCAGCGCATGAAAGCGATCCACGGCCCCGTTGGTGGCGGCCTCAAGCGTGGCATAGTCCCCCAGCCCATGCTCCCGGAGATATTGCAGGGCGGCGGCCATCTGTTTGAGGTTATAGACTTTGGCCCAGCGTTCATATCCGGGGCCTTTGCCAGAGCGCAGACGCTCCTGTATATCTACAATGAGGTTGATGCGCTGGGGTGGCGGGGCCTCCTCCCGGAGCGCAGGGGCGGGGTGTTCCCCGGCGATCACGGCCCGGATGTCGGCGGGATCGTAGCCTTCCCCCAGCGTGGATGCCCGGAGCCGGGTGGGTTTATCCTGTCCCGGAACGAGGAACGAAATCACGCCGCCCCGCCCGCATTTCACCGCATACCCGGCCCCGTCCATCAGGCGCAGGAACGCCTCGAAATCGGCGGGCTTTTTCGCCAGCGTCTCCCCGATGGCAACACGGAGCCTCTGTTGTGCGGACGGGGGACGCTCCCCGATCCATTGGCCGTAATGGAGAAAGCGGCCTTTACTGTGGAGCTTGGGATTGACGATCACGGACAGGTCATTTTCCAGACACACCCGGTCAGAGAGTCGCCGCAGGGCGCTGGCGGAGCGAAAGAAATCCCGGAACTTCCGGGTGCAGTCCAGCGTGATGGGGTTATAATAAATGTGGTTATGGATATGTGCCTTGTCCGTATGGGTGGCAACGAAAAAGGCGTGTTTGCCCTTCGTCCAGCGCATGGCCGTCTCGTAGCCGACACGGTTTGCCTCCTCGGGGGTGATCTCACCGGGCTTAAAAGATTGGCGGATCTGATAGCAAAGTACATCGGCATCCCGCCGCTGCTCCCGGCCCGTGGTGGCCTTGTACTTTGCCTTGGATAAAAGGAACTCCGCATCGGCTGTCATGTGGTCGCACTCATAGGAAGAAATGAGCTCCCCGCCTTCGGTTTTCTCCGGGTTTTGCCCGTAGTCAAAACGGTCTTTGAGGGACTGCGCTATGCTTTCCCCCTTGCTGATATGGTGGGTTTTTAGGTATGTGGTGGCCGTAGCGATCCCTCCTTTCCCGTGTGGTACTTCGGGACACTTTGTCCCAAAGCCCTCTGCGGATCATCGGCTTTCCCCACCTCAGGACACTTTGTCCCGAAGTAGGGAAAACCGGGGAACAGCGCAAGGCCGTTCCCCGGATCGTCAGAGCTCTGTCACGGCGGACAGCTTTTTGAGCAGGTCGGACAGCGGCCCCCACAGGGCCGCATAGTCCTTCTGGAGCGTGGCAATCTCCTCGGGGTAGATGCCCCCGTAGGTATTCGCTTGGATTGCCACTTGGTTTAGATTGTTGGCACAGCGCCTTTGCAGGGACACCAGCTTCCGGATGTCGGAGAGGTCAACATGGAGCACATACCCGTTGAGGGCCATCTTGCGGACATAGGCGCTGAGGTTTTGGATGCCCGCCTCGGCCATGCGTTCCCGGATCGCCTCCAGCTCCTCCGGGCGCACCCAGACATAGATCGGCACACTGCGGACACGCTTTTTCGTCATCGCTCCTCCCGTTCCCGGCTGCGGTGTTTGCGGGGCGGTTCTTTCACCCTGTCCAGCTCTTTCTCCCGTTCCGGGGGCTGGGCCGGGAGCTGGTTATTCAGCATCCCATCAATCATGTTGTAGTTGTGCTCGGCGGCGATCTCCGCACTTTTCATGTGGTTGTAGGTTTCGGGCATAAATCCTCCTTTCAGATGGCCGCACTTCGGGACAAAGTGTCCCAAAGTACGGCGTATAGATGTGGAAAGCATTTTGTGAAAACTGGGGTAAGCCATAGAAACATACGGCCCACCCCGAAGTGGCTCTGGAAAGCCTTGCTATCAGCGGCCTTTTGGGGGCCTAATTTTCCACACATCACCCCCGCTTTTTCCGCATATAATCCCGTTTCTGTTTCCGCAGGGCGGCCCCGGCACAGGCCGGGGAGCAGTAGCGCATCCGCCCATCCGCAAGGACGGCCCCGCCGCATACCGGACAGGGCCGGGTTTCGGGGGCAGCCCCCTCCGCTGTCAGCGCCGCCTCCAGCACAGGATCAAGGGGGAGCACGGCCTCCCGGAAGTATCGGCAATAGGCACCCGTCCAGCATTTCCCCAGCATATAGCACTCACAGTCCAGCGGCAGGCAGCCGTATTTCTTATCGTAGTTGGCGCACCACTTTGTCACCAGCTTACGGATGGCCGCCTTTTCCTCACGGGTCAGCTCACGCTCCACCGCATCACCTCCCGCCCTTGCCGGGAGGTTTCAGCAAGTCCCGGTAACAGGACAGGCAGACGATCCCCCGCCAGTAGGGGCAGCCATAGCACTGGGAGCCCTTGGGGGCCTGCGTGGGAGCCGGGGGCTGGATATGGCCGGGTTTCTTCATCATGGCCTCATAGGGGCTTTTGGTAAAGTTCATGCCTCGTCCTCCTCTCCGGGCTCGTCCTCGTCCCAAGGCGGCCCATCGTCATAATCGCCGTAATCGTCCAGCTCCTCGGAGTAGTCCTCCTCGGGCTCGGCGGCCTTTTGCTGTTTGGGACGGTAAATCTTGAAATACCACCCGGCCCCGCCGCCGATGACAAGGATGGCCAGCAGGGGAATCAGCATCCCGGCCCCGCCGCTTTTTTCAGGCTCGGGCTCGGTGGGCTCGGGTTCCGCCACAGGCTCGGGCTCGGGGACAGCGCCCACGCACTCGGTCATGTTGGTGGCGCATACCGGGCAGTCGGTATTGACGGCTCCAGCCGCACAACGATCCGTACACTCGCAGACAGGCAGCTCCCCGCCAGCGGCCTCCAATGCGGCCAGCAGATCGGCTTCATCCACCATATTGAGGAAATAGGTGTAATACTGCTCGCCCTCCTCGTCCACGGGCTTGTCATAGTCAATCACGATGTAAAAGGTGTTCCCGCCCTTGGTTTCCACCGTGATAAACTGCTTGTTGGTGTGCTCGTCATAGAGCAGGTCACGGGTCAAAAGGTTGCCTTCCTCCGTAAAGCCTTCACCCGGCTCTATGGTGGGCTCGGGCTCCGTCACAGGCTCGGGCTCGTAATAGCCCGCATCCTCCATGTACTCATCGCCGCCCCCGGCGTAGGCCGTGACGGACATTCCGCATAAAAGAACGACGGCGCAGAGCGCCGCCGCCATCAGTCTAAATCTCTTTTTCATTCGCCGTCCTCCTTGTCCGCAGGCTCAGACTTCGGGACACTTTGTCCCAAAGCGGCCCCGCCGCCTTTCTGGATGGACTGGAGCAGCAGGGGCAGATCGGAGAGGGAAATGCTCATGCCACGCACGATGTCCACGATCTCGGTGTTTTCCGCCTCGTGCTTTTTCTGCTCCAGCTCCTTGAGCCGTGCCTGCTGTTCCGCAATCTTGCCTTTGACCTTTTCGATCTCGGCCTCGATTTTTGCGCTCTTGCTGATTGCCATAATTCAAAATCCTCCTTGTCAATATAGTTTTCCGTAGGCGTAGAAGTGGGACTGCCAGTAGCTGCTGTTTAGGTTGGCGTACTGGATGGGATCTCCACAGTGGAGCATCCAACCGTCCCCCACATAGATGCCACAATGAGACACCCCCGGCGTGTCATAAGTCCCGGTGAAGAAAACAAGATCGCCGGGTTTGGGGCTGTTCGTCCGGCTGGAGATGTTGTAGAGCCCTTGCGCCCCCAACCGCCCGAAGTCCCAGCCGCACTGGTTGTAAACATAGGAAACAAAGCCTGAGCAGTCAAAAGAAGTGTTCGGGCTGGAACCGCCCCACACATAGGGAAAGCCCACATATTTCTCGGCCTCCTCCAGAATTGCGGAGAAAGTCACATCGGCCAGATACCCCTCGGGGACTTCATACTCCGTGGGGCCGGTTGTGACATACTTTGCGACATAGGCCGAGGACGGGAACAGGTCAGGCCGGTTGCCCAGCGTTGACATATAGAGGGCGTACCGGGAAAGCTGCTCCTCGCTCATCATGTAGACAGGCACATGGGAAAGGTTGAAGTTTTCCAGCGTGACATAGCAAATGTAATAGTTGTACGGCACATCTACATCATAGTCGTTGCCCTCGCTGTCCGTCCGGGTCACGGTGCGGTAGCGCACCTCCACCACCACATCCTCGGTCAAAATGTACTGGCGGTCAAAGAGCATTTGGAGTGTTCCCCGCACCTCGTCCAGCGTCCACGCCCCCTCATGGAGCGCCGAGAGCATGGAGATCAGCACATAGGGGTCATGCTCAATGTCATCAAGGTCAAAGTGATATTCGTCATAATCGTGGGTGCTCTCGTAGGTGTCGAGGTAGTTTTGGAGCTCTGCCTCCAAGTCGCAGTAGGCGGCCTCGGCTCCCCGGATGTCGGACTCCTCGGAAACATAGGTGCTGGCCCCTACCGCCCCCACAAGGCCGTTGCCCACCGTCACCATAGAGGAAACGCAGGACTGCAAAGAGAACACCAGCAGGACACAGAGCAGGGCGATCAGCATCCCTACGGGATGCCGTTTGACAAAGGCCACCGTCCGGGTCGCCAGCTTTTCCGTGGTGACTGCCGTTTTTTCGGCGGCCCTTGCCCCGGTCTTGGCGGCCTCCCGTGCCTGTTTCGCATACTGGCGCTGGATGCGCCGCTTTTGCAGATGCCGGGAGAGGGCGCCGCCCTTCATTTCCGGGTGCTCCTGCATGGTCGTGCGGTAATGGTAATCCGCCGTGGCCTTGATATGCTTTGCCTCGGCTTTTCGGACGGCCTTCTGCGGATGCTCCCGGATGGCCTTTTTTGTGTGGCGTAGCCCTTGCCGCAGGGCGGCCTCGCCCACCAGCTCCGTGCGGTGTGCGCCCTCGGTGCCTACATTTTCATGCTCCACCTCGTAGAGCTTGCCATGCACAAAGGCGTGGACTTCGGCCCCCGCCGCCTGTCCCGCCCGCTTTACCGGGCCGGGCTTTTTCGGGGGCTTTTGTTTCGCCAGCTTCTCCCTGGCCTTATCCAGCTTTTCGCCCCGCTTTTCCATGCGGAGCTTGGATGCGGCGGTTTGTTCCTGCTGGCTTTTCTGCCTAAATTTTGTTTTCGGGGACTTCGGGACACTTTGTCCCGAAGTGGCCCCCTTACTCGTCTTTTCGCTCATGGGCCATATCCTCCGGGCGGGTAGTTAAGAGGTCATAGATCTCCCCGCGGGGGAAACGATCCACAAATGGGATGGTCACATTCCCATAGAACAAAAGCCCTTCGCCCGAATTGCTGTGCGTGATATAGGAAAGCTGGTGCTCCGAGATACCAAGCTGTTTTGCGAGGATGGCCCGGTCGCTTTGGGCCTGTGACAGCAGCACCATGAAATCCGTGTTATCGAGGATGTTCTCGATCTCACGGCTGGCCAACAGGTCTTTCACATTTTGGGTCAGGGCCGATGGTACGCAGCCCTTTTTGCGGAGCATCTTCCAGACGGCCACAAAATAGCTGGCCGTCAGCGGGTCACGGAGCAGAACATGGAACTCGTCAAAGTAGCACCAAGTCGCTACCCCGGCCCGGTAGTTATCGTCCACTGCCTGGGTAACAAACTCGTTTGTAATGTGCATGGCGATCTTGCGGAGGTTTTCACCCATGCCCTTCAGCACAATGCACACCACCCGGCTCCGGGTTTTTGCATTGGTATGGTGGTTAAACAGGTTGAGGGAGCCCGTGCAGTAGAGCTCCAGCGCAGTCGCCACCCGCTTTGCCTCGGGCTCGGGCTGTTTCAGCAGTTCCTCGTACAAGTCCTGCAACAAAGGCGTTTGCGCCGTTTCCAGTCCCAGCGCCATTTCCCGGTACACCAGCCGCACACAGCGGTCAATCACCGTCCGTTCAATGGGCTGTAAGCCCTCCTTGCCCCCGAGAATGAGCTCGCACAGGGATAAGAGGAAATCCGCCTTCATGGATAAGGGGCTTTCGCCGCCGTTCATATTCAGTTGGATGTCCATAGGGTTTAAGTGGTGGGGGCTGTCCGGGGCAATCTCGATCACCTGCGCCCCCAACCGCCTCGCCAGTGGGACATATTCGCCCATAGGGTCAACGATCACGATGCGGTCATTTGTGGCGAGGAATACATTGAGCAATTCACGCTTGGCCGCAAAGCTCTTGCCCGACCCCGTGGAGCCGAGGTACATCCCGTTGGCGGACTTCAGCTTTTTGCGGTCTGCCATGATGACATTGTGGGAAAGGGCGTTCATGCCGTAGTAGAGGGCCTGCCCGCCCATGCGGAGCTCCCTCGTCATAAAGGGAATAAAAATCGCCGTGGAGCTGGTGGTCATGCCCCGCTGGATCTCAATGCTGTTATAGCCGAGGGCCAGCGAGGACACAAAGCCCTGCTCCTGTTGCCAGTCAAGCCGCTTTAAGGCGCAGTTGTATTTCTGCGCTATGCCGCCCACGGTGAACACATCATTTTCCAGCCGCTGGCGGTTGGGGGCGAGGTTTACCACCGTAAAGGTCAAAAGGAACATTCTTTCATTTCGGGACTGGAGATCGGCCAAGAGCTCGGCGGCGTCCTTGGAAAAGGTGATGAGGTCAGGCGGCAAAATCTCCATGTCGTACCCGGCCCGGACAGCCTTTTTCTGCTCCTCGGCTTTCATGCGGCCAATATCGGAAATTTTGCCCTTGATGGTCTTAATGGCCTTGAGCTGATCCACCGTCTGGATGTGCATGGTCACGGTGAGCTCCGCATCCAGCTCCAGCATTTCCGCAAGCAGCTTGTCGGAGAGCTCCGAGGCCAAAATCTGCAAGTAGGACACGGCTCCCCAATAGCGGCCCACCCGGAAAGTGCGGCTGTCTCTAAAATCAAAGCTGTCCGGGGCGATATAGTCCTTTGTTCCAAGCCCGGTCTTGGGGATGTCCTTCCACGAAAAGCGGAACGGCTCGTGATGGCCGGGGTGCATCTGGCCGTGGAGCAGGGCCAGCCGATCCCGCCCATCAAGGGGGAGGGACTGAACGCCCAGCCGATGGAGGTTGCCCATCACATCGGCCTCCACACGCTCCAGACGGGGGCGGGCCTCGGCCACGCCCTCGGCGGGGAGCCCAAAGGTGATATACTTGGAGCGTTCAATGCCGTTGTTGCTCTTGGCGATCTGATTTTTCAGCATCCCGGTAAATTCCTCCCGGACGCTGTTGTACTCGTCCTCGGCGGGCGGGATATTCACCTTGTAGCGGCTGCGGTCACGGGATCGGCGGTTGATAAAGGAAAGCTGGAATGGCAGGGAGCTGTCAAAGTAGTTGAGGAACGAGCTCCAACCGCCGAAAATGGCCGTCTGATCCTCGGTGGATGCCACGGAATAATTGATGTCCTCATATTCCACGGTTTTTGTGTAAACGCCGCCGGGGAGCTGGCACACGCCGTCCGGGTGCATGGCGATATAAGGGATGGTCTGCTGGGCCGACAGTCCGGCCCGGCCTTTAGCGGCCCTTCCGGGGCCGCCCCTGGGTTTTCTTTTGATCTGCAATAGCCTCCTCCTTTCCCACAAACAGGGCGTAGATATTCTGCGTTTTATAGGGCCGTATGCCGGGGCGGGTGAATTTGGCCCGGACGATGTTCCGCACCACTTTTTCAAAGGGGAGCCCGTCACGCTCATACATGGCAAGCAAAAAGGCCGGGAGCATCACTCCCAGCATCACAAACATGGCCCCGGTGTTGCCGATGGCCCCACGGGTCAGCAGATAGGCCGGGATGCCTAACAGCGCCCCGCCGCCGAAACACACAAGCTGGCGTTTGGTGAGATTAAAGGCAACCTTCGTCTTGATTTTGGATAGGTCGTTGGGTACATTCACATAGGGCATAATTAACCTCCTTTCTGGACTTCGGGACACTTTGTCCCAAAGCCGTGGATGGTGGGCTCCACCTCGTTCCCCCACACGGCCCATCCCGGCGGGGTCTGCCTTGCGAACAGCTCCACACGGGGCAGATCGCCCATGAGGGCCACGATCTTGTCACGGGCCTCGTCAGGCTTTTTGCTGTGATGCTCAATGGGGGAAATAATGAATTGGTGGACATTGGCCGCCTGCCGCTTGGGGTGGCCCCGTGTTGCCAGCAGGCAGATCTCTGCGTTTCCCCTCGTCCAAAAGCCCAGCCCGTAAAACCAGCTATCCGCCTTGCGGTTTTTCTTCAGCCAGACAAAGGCTACGCTCTTATAGGTAAAGCCCCACGCCTCAATGAGCCGCAGGGCCTCGGGGAGTTGAGGGAAAGTCGCCCACAAAAAAAGTGCGCTGTCCGGGGCCGCTATCTCAGCCACAGGCAACGCACATAACTCGTCAATGCTCATAGTTGGGTAATGGTTTTCCGCCGCCCCCTGCACCTTGCCGCACTGGTACTGCCACGGGGGATCGGCGTAAATGATAGGATATTTTTCGATAGTTAGACTCCTTTCTCGCCACGGGCCACGGCCAGCCTCGCCTGTTCAATGCGCTGGGCGGCGGGGCCATAGATGGCTGGGGCGGTTTCAAAGCAGACGAAACGGCGGCCCGTGTTGAGGGCGGCGATGGCCGTTGTGCCGCTCCCGGCGCAGATGTCCGCCACCACCTCGCCCTCCCGTGTGTAGGTCTTGATGAGGTACTCGCACAGCTCCACCGGCTTTTGGGTGGGGTGCATGGTATGGGCCACGGTCTGCACGAACAGCACATTGGAGGGGTAACGCCGCCCATCGCTGGACTCGGAACCCTGCCGTTCAAATTTGCCATAGTTGGGGCTTGTGCCGCTGCGGGCGTGTACCTTGCTGTACGGCTCCCCATAAGTAAACTGCGGGAAATAGGCCGGGGCCTTTTGGTAGAACACCAAAATGTTCTCCGTCTTTTTCAGCGGAGCCCGGTTTGCGTTGAGAAAGCCCGTCCCTCGCTCCTTGTACCATATCCACTCATAGCGGAGCATGGCGAGGTTGGATGCCCCCAAAATCTTGTCATAGGGGCATTGTGCAAAGAACAGGGCCGCCCCATTGGGCTTTAAGGCCCAGCGCACAGCCTCCCACAGCGCCTCCAGCGGCAGGGGGACATCCCAGTAATTCCGGGTCGTGCCGTAGGGCGGATCGGTCAAGATCATATCCACCGAATGTCTCGGCAAAGACAGCAGGCCCTCGATACCGTCCATAAGGAACAGGCCCTCCCGCAGCTTCGGGACACTCTGTCCCAAAGTGGATGTATCGGTCATAATCACGCTCCCTTCTCTCTAATGTGCCGCAAAGATACTCTTGCTGATCGTCCCGGTTTTGAACAACATAAAGCAGAGCAAAACCGTGTACCCCACACAGCCCCAAATGGCCCCGATGGGGTCGCCGCTGATGGCGATGCCCTGCACCAGCACACCGTAGATGCCCACGCAGAGCAGGATCAGCAAGCCTTGAAAGCCCACGGCGAACAGGGACTTGATATAGTTCTGGCCCATCTGCCCGGTTTCCCGGTTGGAGAGGGTCGCCACGGGGATGGGGGCCAGACTGGTGAGCATATAAATTTCCAGCATACGGCCATAGACAAGGACAAAAATGATGATGCCCATGATCTCCATCGTAAGGCCGATGAGCAGGGACTGCATGAACAGCCCCAGCAGGGGGCCGAGCTCCATTGTTTCAAGCGTTGTCTCCAGCGTTGCCAGCATATCCGGGGTAATGTCGGTGGAGCCCTGGATGATACCAGCGGATCGGGCAATCACGCTCTGGGACACATCGAACACGGCGTTTACAAGGTTGAATGTGTTGGAGAGGATGAGGATGGCCGCCGCCGTTTTGAATATCCACTTGAAAAACATCCATGTGTCAATGTCATGGAGATTATTTCTGTCTACGAGCATCTGGATCAGCTCATAGGTCGCAACAAAAGTTAGGATCAGTCCGGCAATCGGTAAAATCACCGTTTCGGATATTTGCCGTATGAGGGAGAATACCCCGGCGTTCCACGCCGCCGGGGTTGTTCCCACCTGTACTGCGATCTCTCCGACTCGGGTATTCACCGTGTCAAAAAGCCCCGTGAGGTTGCCCATGATGCCCTCAATCAAAAGCCCTTTGAGCCATTCCGTGATCCATTCGGTGAGAATACCCATAGGCCCCGGCCCTTAAAACAGGGTGGAGAGGACGGGGATCAGGGTCGTACCCAGCAGGATGATGCCGCCGCCAGCCATAAGCTGTTTCATACCAAAATAGGTGTAAAACTCTGCTC
>UMBM01019255.1_pt1 | contig 17646 bp, 15 predicted proteins | sample 1963971 | NCBI WGS metagenome assembly UMBM01 (sample SAMEA4835942, study PRJEB28245) | human gut metagenome | biome: gut microbiome; material: fecal sample | place: Denmark | collected 2008 | reverse complement strand
CGAAGTGCGGAGCAATCGACTTTCATGAATGGTGATGTCTGCGACAGCAGACATGCCGTTCCTTCTCTATAGTTGTCTGAGAAGAACCTCAAGTTCTTCATAGGTTTCAATTTCATTAATGGCTGCCCGAAGTCTGGCGGAGTGAGGAAATCCGCTGGTATACCACGCTACATGTTTACGCATCTCCCGGATACCAGTATAAGTTCCCTTACATTCTAACTGCATCCTTGCATGACGCAGCATCATGTCCACAACTTCCTCCTTTGACGGCTTCGGCAGATGCTCTCCTGTTTCCAGATAATGCAGCGTCCTGGAGAAAATCCACGGATTTCCCTGAGCGCCACGGGCAATCATAACACCATCGCATCCGGTCTCCTCCATCATCTGCACTGCCTTTTCCGGTGTATTGACATCGCCGTTACCGATTACCGGGATAGACACTGCTTCTTTTACCTGACGGATGATCTCCCAGTCCGCCTGACCTGCATAATACTGTGCCCGTGTCCTTCCGTGGACTGCAACCGCAGCAGCGCCGCAATCTTCAATGATCCTTGCAATCTCCACAGCATTTACACAAGTATCATCAAACCCCTTCCGTATTTTGACTGTCACTGGTTTTTGTATGGCTTTTACCGTCTTACTCACAATCTCGCGCACCAATTCCGGGTTCTTCATCAATGCCGAACCTTCCCCGTTATTAACAACCTTCGGAACGGGACATCCCATATTAAGATCCAGGATATCAAACGGACGTTCTTCAATCTGCTTTGCAATCTCACTGATAATATCCGGATCAGAACCAAACAACTGCAAAGACACCGGATGCTCGGAAGGATGAATCTCCATCAGACTTTCCGTATTTTTATTCCTATAAAGAATCGCCTTTGCACTGACCATCTCCATACAGATCAATCCTGCCCCCTGTTCCCTGCATAAGACACGGAACGGCAGATCCGTCACCCCTGCCATCGGCGCCAGTACCAGCGGATTCTCAAGTGTCAGATTACCGATCTCCAGCGTCTTCACAATTCTCTCCTTCTTCCAGATTCTCTCCCAGGAAAAACACTTTATAAAATAATTCCAGATTCTCAAACAATTCCTGCTTCTCCGACTGAAGCTGCTTAATCCTAAGCGCACCTCCGATATCATCATACATCGCATCAGCGTCCAAAGCTTCCGTACTCATCTCAAGTGTGCCGTCCTCCGTGAAAAACAACTGAAAAATACCGCCGATCTCTACCGTATACATGACACACATCACATGCAGCTCATCCTGTATCGACTGCGGCAGTGAAGAAAAATCCGGATTAAAATAATACTTTTGCTCATATGCATTCGCTGCACATAAAACCACTTTATCAGAATACATAAACTGACTACTCTCCTCTTCTACATTATTATCTTACACATAGCTGTACAGTCCACGCACGGAAACTTCACCTGCATAGACAGCAATAATCTCCCCATCCTGCCTCTCTACCAGTAATTCTCCGTGTTCATTGATTCCCCTTGCAATACCCTCAAATGGGTTTTTAGTATCCAGGACTCTTACCTGATGATCCCGGTTTGCAAGTATTCGATTATACGCCTCCACCAGTCCCTCAAGATTCTCCGTCTCCAGAAAACATTCATAATTTCTGGAAAATGCGTCCAGTACACCTTGCATGACCGTCTGGCGATCCAGTATCTTTCCGGCAGCTATACGAAGAGAAGTTGCCACACTTTTCAATTCCTCAGGAAATTTCTGATTATTCACATTGATTCCCACACCAATTACGATATAATGAATGCCGTCCATGCCGGCGCTCATCTCTGTCAGAATTCCGCAGATTTTTTTCCCGTCTACAACCACATCATTCGGCCACTTAATCTGCACAGGCAGGTGCAGGACATCTGCAACACCTTCTGCCACTGACAATCCCATAACCAGAGTCAGTTGGGAGGCATGTTCCGGTAAAATCTTCGGCCGCAGCAATAGTGACATATAGATCGATTCCCCTTTGGGCGAATCCCAGCTTCTTCCGCGCCGCCCTCTGCCTGCTGTCTGTGCATCAGCCAAAGCGAGGGTGCCTTCCGGCGCCCCCTCTTCAGCCATCCGTTTTGCATAGAGGTTGGTGGAATCAACTTCTTCCTGAAAACAGATCTTAATATTCATAATTTTATGCTCCCAACGTCGCCGCCATCACTGCCTTAATGGTATGCATCCGATTCTCCGCCTCATCAAATACCTTAGACTGCAGAGATTCAAACACTTCATCGGTAACTTCCATGTCTTTGATACCGAACCGATCATAAATTTCTTTACCGATCTTCGTCTTTAAATCATGGAACGCAGGCAGGCAGTGCAGGAAAATTGCCTCCGGTTTTGCAAGTTCCATAACACGCTTCGTAACTTTATACGGAGTCAGCGCCTTGATCCGCTCCTCCCATACTTCATCCGGCTCACCCATGGAAACCCATACATCCGTATAGATCACGTCTGCACCTGTAGCTGCCGCCGCAACATTTTCCGTAAGTGTAATAGTACCGCCGCTCAGACTCGCCCATTCTTCACACTGGCTTACCAGTTCCTGATTCGGGAAATAAGCCTCTGCAGTACATGCCACAAAATGCATTCCCAGCTTTGCACAGGCAATCATCAGGGAATTGCCCATATTATAACGGGCATCACCCATATATACCAGTTTAATCCCTTTCAGTTTTCCGAACTGCTCCCGGATGGTCAGCATATCTGCCAGCATCTGTGTCGGATGGTATTCATTGGTCAGACCATTCCAGACCGGAACACCTGCATATTTTGCCAGCTCTTCCACAATTTCCTGTCCGTATCCCCGGTATTCGATCCCATCAAACATACGTCCCAGAACGCGGGCAGTGTCTTCGATGCTCTCCTTTTTACCAATCTGGGATCCCGACGGATCCAGATATGTTGTACCCATACCAAGATCGTGAGCCGCTACCTCAAAAGCACAGCGGGTTCTTGTACTCGTCTTTTCAAAGATTAATGCTACATTCTTCCCACGCAGGGTATCAACCGCAATATTCTTTTTCTTCTTCTCTTTCAATTGGGCAGAGAGATCCAGTAAATAATTGATCTCCTCCGAAGTAAAATCTTTTAATGTTAAAAAATTACGTCCTCTCAAGTTCATCGGAACCATCCTCCTCCATCTCCCATACAGACCGCTGCTCTGCAACTCTGTTTCAGCCTGTCTGATTATCTTTTACTATGTATTCTCAAAGGCAGCCGGCTGTCACAGCAACCGACTGCCTTTCTGAAGCGTGTTTGAAACTTACTTCTTATCACTTACAACCTCTTTCAATGTAGTTGCCAGACTTGCCAACCCCTGAAGATCGGAAGGCACCACAATCTTGGTTGCCTGCCCGTCTGCCATATGTGCCAAAGCTTCCAGACTCTTCAGCGTCAGCACTGCTTCATCTGCACCGGCTTCCTTCAGCATACGGATACCGTCTGCATTCGCCTGCTGCACTTTCAGGATCGCCTCTGCCTGACCCTCTGCCTCGCGGATACGCTTCTCCTTCTCTGCTTCTGCCTTCAGGATCGCCGCCTGCTTCTCAGCTTCTGCATCCAGAATTGCGGACTCTTTTTTACCTTCCGCTACCAGGACCGTAGACTTTTTCTCACCTTCTGCGATCAGGATGGATTCACGTCTTTCACGCTCTGCTTTCATCTGCTTCTCCATCGCTTCCTGAATTGCCGCCGGAGGCATGATATTTTTCAATTCCACACGGTTGACCTTAATCCCCCATGGATCTGTAGCGATATCCAAAGCAGCACGCATCTTGGTATTGATAATCTCACGGGACGTAAGCGTCTCATCCAGCTCCATCTCACCGATAATATTACGAAGTGTGGTCGCTGTCAGATTCTCGATTGCCATAATCGGATTCTCAACGCCATAAGCAAAAAGTTTCGGATCTGTAATCTGGAAGAATACGACCGTATCAATCCGCATGGTAACATTATCCTTTGTGATAACGGGCTGGGGCGGGAAATCCACAACCTGTTCTTTCAAATTCACTCTTTTCGAAATTCTCTCAAGAAACGGCATTTTAAAATGAAGACCGGTGCCCCATGTCGTCTTATATGCACCTAATGTCTCAATTACATACGCCTTTGCCTGCGGAACAATCTTAATACAAGATGCAAGCACCCACAGCAACAGTACAATAAAAACAATGAATACAATTAATCCTGCCATAAAGTATCTCCCTTTCCCTTTACTTCTCTGACGATAGCTTTTACTCCATCGACCCGCACAATCTGCACAACTTTTCCAACCATAATCTTCTGACCTTCCTGATCTGCGCGTGCGGTCCATGTGATTCCATTCACCGTGATCTCACCCTGTCCCAGAAGATTATTAATCTCTCCGGTAACTACCGCCTGTTCACCAATCAGACTGTCAACATTCGTAGCCGTAGTCTTTCCGTTCAGATACCTGACTGCCAACGGTCTTGTAAATATCAACAACACCACAGACACCGCAAGAAACAGAATCACCTGTATAAAGATATTCGCTCCCAGCAGCGCCGCAAGAAATGCGACCAGCGCACCGCCTGCAAACCAGATGGTAGATAATCCAAGCGACAGCACTTCAATTACCAACAGAACAATCAGCAGAATCAGCCAGATAATCGGGTTATTAATCAACCAGTTAATCGAGTTATTGACCAACTCCATACAGCTCCCCTTTCCAGCTCCTCCCGTCCGAACACCTGATCCGAACCATTCAAAAAGGATTTGCTATTTACGTTATATCATACTATATCCCCACAAAAAACACAAGAGATTCTCGAAGGATTTCAGTCGTGAAGGAGGGACGGACGCAGAGGGAGCAAAGCCTCCCTGCCTCTGCTGTGCGTCTCCCCGAATAGTGGTAATGGTTAAAGATAAAGGTCGACATCATGTTAAAACACCTTCACATCCGTTTTGCTCCGCAAAAACGTCCGTTGAACCCCACCGACTACAATCAGCAGTGAAGAACAGGATTTTGCTGCTTAAGTTTGTGCATCTGCAGACCTGTTACAAGTTCTTAAAGGAAAGAGGCGCTGTTTTTACAGACAGAATCCGGTATTCCGGACCGGATTCTGAAGGGCACTGAGTTGGAAAAACATCCGTTTTTCCGACGAATTGCCCTGGTTCTGTAAAAACAGCGCCTCTTTCCTTTTTAGAACTTGTTAAGGTCGAAGCCGCATAAACTTAAGCAGCAAAATCCTGCTCCTCACTGCGTCCGTCCCTATTATCCCCATTAATAAAAGTGCTGATTCCCAATCTGTATTCCTTTGCCGGAGCCGCTGTTGAAGTACAGGCAGTTTCCTACGGGATTTTCTCCGTTCAGCGCTGCCTGAGCAGCTTCGTAGCAGTCGCTTCTGGCTCCGTTTGCAAGTGTTCTGGACAGGCTTCCGTTGGAAACCGGCGAAAACTGTCCGCCCTGGTATACAACTGCACTAATGCTGTCCGGGAAAGAACCGCTGTTTACACGATTCAGTACGACCGCCCCCACGGCTACTTTTCCGGTTCGGCTCTCACCTCCGGCCTCACACTGAATGATCGCTGCCAACAGATCCAAATCACTTCCGCTGACACTTACAGAAGAGCTGGAAGCAGATGTGCTCCGGGATTCAGAAGCCTGAGCATTCCTGGAAGCCTGCTGTGCTGCCTGGGCAGCCTCGGCTTTGCGGCGTTCCTCTAACTGTGCCTGATATTCCCCGGTGGTCAGTGCCACGGAATCCAGATCATTCAAGTTCAGGTACTGTGCATTCACATATGCCTGAGTGCCGTCTACGGATACCTGATACCATTCCCCTTCTTCTCCGGTCACAGTCAGTTTACTTCCGTTTTCCGGTACGGCGATAATCTCGGCTTCTGTGTTTGCCTCAGCTCTCACACGGAGTCCTTCTCCGCTGACGGTTCCGGTAATTCCACATACATTCATGTAGTGGACTCTTGCTTCCTCACCGAAGACAAGCAGGTCATTTCTCACATACCCTTCCACATTACCGGATTTAATTTTGCTCCAACTTCCGTCATTCTCAAGAATCTCCGCGGCATGTCCCGGAAGAAGCACCCCTACTGCTTCCGAATCCACCGTTGCCTGAGAACGGACATTTGCATATGATTGAACATTTGCAGCGCTTCTGTTATTCCACGCTGCTGTATCTAAAATACTCTCCTCGTTTGTAACAACCGCTGATGTTGTTTCAGCAAATACCGGTACAGCCATGATTGTAGTCAGTGTCACCGCGCTCCCTACCGCAAAACCGACACCTTTTTTTGTAACTCTCATACTTACCTCCTAAACATTATTTGATGCTATTTTTTCAATCAGCCAAACTATGTATTGCTTCTATTTCCCTTGATTGTAAAATTAATTGCACCATTTGTTACAACTTTGTTAACTTTTGTTACAAACTGATTCTATCATCATTACATTTTCTTGTCAACTAGAACTTTTTTACAAAAAGCTTCACAGAAGCCACAAAAAGTTCTAGAATTGTCATAAATTTTGTATGACATAAGACAGAACGCAGAGAAAACAGAGAACCTTGCCGAAAAAAATAATACAAAACAGGGACTGCCATCCGGCATCTTCCGATGCACAGACAGCAGTCCCTGCTGATATTATGATGTTGGGGTCAAAAGGTATTTTGCCCCCTATGATACACGGATTACGAATACCGCGGCGATTGCGGGAGCACGAAGTGCAGAGCAATCGACTTTCATGAATAGTAATGTCTGTTTATCAAGATAAACTGTAGAGTGATGCATCGGTCGGCCGCTTCTGATCCCAAACGCTGCCCGCATCAATCAGATCATTGAGACGGTCGGAGCCCTGATATACCGATTGATATAACCGATAACCGTCCAGATTTCTCCTTCCCATCCGCAGATAGAGATCTCCAGTCTGTACAAAGTACTGGGAAGAATCCACGTTACAGAAAATGTTGAATCCCTGTCCTTTCAGATACTGGAATTTCTCGGTAGATGCATATTCTTCATTCCAATTTGCCAGATCCTGACCATGAGCAAAGATAATGGTATCAGAACCGCCAATCAAAGGTGCAACATAATTCAGCCATTTTTCGGTGTCCGCCTGCACACGTTCCAGAGAAGCATCGCCGATACGCATATGCCCCCATGTGTGGCTGGCAAACTTCCAACCGTCTGCCTTAACGGCCTCCGCTACTTTTTTCGCTTCCTCACATTCAGCCTCCCAGTTGAAATCGGGGTGGGCATCCAGCCATGCCTGCTGATCCTTGGAAAGATCTTCTCTGGTCTTATATGCGATATCCGTGCGGTATCCAAGAATTCCGTTATACCCGGTCAACGCGATGGTTCCCTTTGCACCCTTATAAGAAAAGTCAGGATGTTCTTCCAGAAACTGATCCAGAAGCGGAACACAGTCGTAGGCCCCTGTAACCACCGAACCGTCATCCTGAATATACTCACAGGTTGGTTTTCCATTCTCATCCAATACCATCTTTGAAGCAATGCCACGTCCGTCATAGCTATGATAGTAACTCAGATCATCCAGTGACAATACAAACGGAATCTTACCCGGCGGAAGCATAATCTGCTTCTTTGTGATATGAACAACTCCGTTCTCATCTGTGGTCTCTTCAACCATGTCTTTCAAATCTACCAACACATACCCTCTCTCATACATCTGCTGATTGATCCGGTTGAATTCATCCACCGTCGTCATCCACTGACAGAACCCAGGGGTCAGATCTCCCGGCTGAGAAAATGCCTTCTGGGGATCTACCACCAAAGAATGATAGAATACATGCGTTACCTTGGACGGATCTGTTGCCACAAGTGAACTCTTTGCTGTCTGGTATTCTGCCAGCTTTGTGATTACATCCGCATCACTGTTCGCATCCGGTATCTCATTGAGCTTTGCGATCGCCCCTTCATAATCATACTGCACTGCCATCCGTGCAGCTTCCTCCATCTTGGAAGTCTTATCATCTACCGGAATAGAGGCAGAAGAACTCTCGGAAGCGCTCTCCGAAGAACTGCTATTACTCTTTTGAGCAGTTTGCCCTGGCTTTTTCTCCTTTTTATTCAGTCCTCCGGCCAGCACAAAAATGGAGAAACCAAGCACACAAAGCAGTACAACCAGAATGGAAGACTTTATAATCATCACTCTGCGCCTTTTTCGCCTCCTCTGTTCTTTTCTTCTGGCAGCAGAGACACTGTCCCTTCCCATACCAGTAATTTTATTCTGTTTTCCGGCATTTCCGGAAACCGTATGTCTTGCAGACGTGTTTCTCTTCCCGGAATTTTCCTTCATTTTTTTATCTTCTCCCATATACGCCTCCATATTTTATGTATTGTAATTACCCAACATCTTCCGTCTCACAAACTATGATACGCTCAATATTCTCACAATAGAGTTCAAACATATAAAACTCTGTCACTCACTGTTAACTGTATTGTACCTTACCTGACCTGAAAAGTCGAGTACCAACAATCTTACTTTTTTCTTATCTTCTCTGCCGATATGCCTCGTACATTAAAACAGAAGACGCAACAGCTGCATTCAGCGACTCCACCTTCCCCTCCATTGGAATCTTTATGAACGAGTCCGCTCGGGAAGAAAGGCGTTCACTCAAACCATTTCCCTCATTTCCGATAAAAAATGCGGTCCCTCTCCTATAATCTTCGCAGTCGTAGGCATTCTCTCCCCGAAGATGAGCAGCATAAGTATGGATACTCCTCTTTTCCAATTCGGGCAATATTTCACATAAATCCTCCACATACAGAAAGGGCATCCGGTAAATGGAACCCATCGTAGAACGGATTGTCTTGGGATTGAATAAATCTACCGTATTTCTGCTGAGAAGAATTCCCGTTACACCTGCGCCTTCAGCCGTTCGGAATATGGTTCCCACATTACCCGGATCCTGAAGGTCTTCTAAAATTACACAAAGAGGATTGTCCCCTTTTAAGACCTCATCCAGCGTGTAGACCGGCATCTTTACAAGACACAGGATTCCCTGTGGTGTCTGGGTATCAGACATCTGAGTAAAGATACGTTCATCTACTACTTCATAATCTATCCCATCCAACACATTTTTATGCTCGATTTCAAAATTCTCTGTCACATATACCTGTTCCAGCCATTCCCGGGGGGCTTCCTGAAACATCTTTCTGCCTTCCACTACGAAAATCTGCTGCTTTTTCCGCTCTCTGGCCTTCCTGCTTAATTGTATGACACGCTTTACCTGCGTATTGGAACTGCTGGTAATCATAGAAACCTCCAAAAAAACTGCCACATATCCCTGGTACCTTGTACTGGACTGCGGCAGCTTTCAAATATCTTATTTATTTACTGTAATTGTAAGAAAGTGCCCGCGCAATCTCATACTGGTATTCCGGTATGGACTTGGTCATGGCAAGTGCCTCATTGATATCGAAGTCTACATATTCACCATTCCGGTAACCGACAACTCTCTTTGTTTTTCCTTCCAGCAGAAGGTCTACTGCATAAGCACCCATGATAGACGCATATACACGGTCTTTACAAGTCGGGCTTCCGCCTCTCTGCATGTGTCCCAGGATGGTTGCACGTGTCTCAATTCCGGTAGCAGCCTCAATACGGCGCGCCATACTTGTAGAATGTCCAATTCCCTCTGCATTTATGATAATATGATGCTTTTTCCCTTTTCTACGGTTTTCAATAATATTCTCAATAATCTTCTGCTCATCAAAGTCATAATTTTCAGGAAGAAGGATATCTTCCGCACCATTGGCAATACCACACCAAAGGGCAATATATCCGGCATTTCTTCCCATAACCTCGATGATACTGCAACGTTCATGAGAAGTGGAGGTATCACGTACCTTATCAATCGCTTCCATGGCAGTATTCACCGCCGTATCAAATCCGATGGTGTACTCTGTACAGGCAATATCCAAATCAATCGTTCCCGGTACGCCGACTGCGTTTATTCCTAAGTTTGCCAGCTTTTGTGCTCCCGCAAAGGAACCGTCTCCGCCGATTACAACCAGACCGTCAATCCCATGCTTACGGCAAGTCTCCGCCGCCTTTTTCTGACCCTCTTCTGTACGCATCTCTGCACAGCGGGCAGTATACAGAATTGTACCGCCTCGTTCGATAGTGTCTGATACGTCTCTTGCAGTCATATCAATAATCTCTTCATTCATAAGACCGTCGTATCCCTTCAGGATACCTTTCATCTGAACACCCTTCTGAAGTCCACGGCGTACTGCTGCACGGATTGCTGCATTCATACCCGGTGCGTCACCGCCGCTGGTCAAAACGCCGATTGTTTTTACTTTGTTTTCTGCTGCCATTTTATTCCCTCCGTCTTTTATCGTTGCGTGATAAAAATTTCATTCCTCTAATCCAAATACAAATTTTATTCTAATGCATTTTTTCGCGTTTTTCAATATTCTTTTCCACAACTTTCACATTGTCCTGACCATAGGATTTCGTCAGATTTGTCAAAAGTTGGCTGTCCGCTTTTACATTTCGGCTTTGAGGCAGTCTTTTCAATGCTTTTTCGGAGCGAATATACAGAACCACGCCGTCTGACCCATCGGATTCACGCAGCATTTCGTAAAGGTGCGCCACCTCTTTTTCATATATCTCACGTGTGGGGAATTGTATCCAAAGTTCCTTCTGAACCTCGTCAAAAGGGTAAATTTTCTCACAGATCAACTTGCTCGGTCTGTCCTCCTCCACAGATACACGTCCCTTGATAAATACCTTGGAATCCACATTCATAAGCGCCGCATTCAATTCATAATCCCTGGGAAACACTACAACTTCCACCGTCCCCAGCAAATCTTCTACTGTCAGAAATGCCATGGTTTTATTCGTCTTCGTATATTTAATGGTTTTATCGGTAATCATACCTCCGATAATTTCTTTTTCCCCATCCTGAACCTTCGGCTCCCCGGTTTCTTCATCCGGCTGAAAATCCGAAGTGACTGCTGATATATTCTTTCTCCATCTCTCTTCATATTCTTCCAGAGGATGACCGCTGATATACACACCGATCACCTCTTTCTCAAACGCCAGTTTCTCTTCTTTGGTATATTCTCCCACATCCGGTAGTTTTACTTCGTAGGCTTCTTTCTCTTCCGGAGAAAAGAGGTCAAAAAGACTCATCTGTCCGGTCAGGCTATTCTTTTTCTCACGGTTCACATCCTCCAGAAGCTGTACATAAATCAGCATAAATTGCTTTCTGGTTCCGCCCAGACTGTCAAAGGCACCTGATTTGATAAAATTCTCCAATGTCCGCTTATTCACTTCTTTTCCACTGAGACGTTCAATAAAATCCTTCAGATTACGAAACGAGCCGCTTTGCTTCCGCTCCTCCACGATGGCTTCCATCACAGGTTTTCCGATTCCTTTCACGGCAGAAAGCCCATACCGGATCGCTCCATGTTCCACAGTAAACACACCCTCGCTCCGGTTAATATCCGGTGGAAGCAGATCAATTTTCATGGCACGGCAGTTGAGAATATACTCGGAAACCTTCCCCGGATTATCAATACAGGAAGTCATAAGCGCCGCCATAAATTCCACCGGATAATAATATTTCAGGTATGCCGTCTGATAAGAAACCACTGCGTAGGCTGCTGCATGGGACTTGTTAAACGCATATTTTGCAAAATCAATCATCTCATCATAAATCTGATTGGCAATGGCTTCGTCAATTCCATTTGCCACACAGCCGGGGACGCCTTCTTCCGGGTTTCCGTACACGAAGTTCTGCCGTTCTTTCTCCATTACCGCAGCCTTCTTCTTGGACATGGCACGCCTCAGAAGATCGCTTCGTCCTAGCGTATACCCCGCAAGATCCCGCACGATCTGCATTACCTGCTCCTGATAGACAATACAGCCGTAGGTCGCTTCCAGAATCGGCTTCAGCTGCGGACAACGGTATGTGATCGTTTCCGGATGATTCTTTCCCCGGATATACTGAGGAATAAAGTCCATCGGACCGGGGCGGTACAGGGAGATTCCGGCAATGATATCTTCCAGACTCTGAGGTTTCAGTTCCTTCATAAAGCTCTTCATCCCCGCACTTTCCAACTGGAACACACCTTCACACTTACCGGAGCCGATCATGGCAAGAACCTTCGGGTCATTGTAGTCAATCTTCATCAGATCCAGGCTGATTCCATTATCACGTTCCGCCAGCCGCTGGGCGTTCTGAATGACGGTCAGCGTACGCAGACCCAAAAAGTCCATCTTCAGAAGTCCCAGTTCTTCCAGCGTCGTCATCGTAAACTGGGTTGTGATCGTTCCGTCGGATGCTCTGGAAAGAGGTACGTATTCATCCACAGACTTCTGTGAAATCACCACGCCGGCGGCGTGCATGGAAGTATGCCGCGGCAAACCTTCCAGACGCTTGGACATATCAATCAGATGATGCACTTCCTCATCTGTATCATAGGCATTCTTCAACTCATGATTCATCTTCAATGCTTTGTCTATGGTAATATTCAGTTCATTGGGAATCATCTTTGCAATGACATCCACCGCCGCATAAGGCATATCCAGAACCCTGCCCACATCCCGTATAACACCGCGGGCAGCCATCGTACCAAAGGTTACGATCTGAACCACCCGGTCCGTACCGTATTTGCGCACTACATAGTCAATAACCTCCTGGCGCCGTTCAAAACAAAAATCAACGTCGATATCCGGCATGGATACACGTTCCGGGTTCAGGAAACGCTCGAACAGCAGATTGTAACGCATGGGGTCCAGTTCGGTAATTCCAAGGGTATAGGACACGATACTTCCCGCCGCTGAACCACGCCCGGGTCCCACAATAATATCATGATCTCTGGCATACTTGATAAAATCCCAGACGATCAGGAAATAGTCCACATAACCCATTGTCTGAATCGTATCAAGTTCATAGGTAAGCCGCTCCCGCAGTTCCTCCGTAACCGGATGATAGAGCCGTTCCAATCCTTCAAAACAAAGTTTATTCAGATATTCCCAGGATGTATAACCCTCAGGGACATCAAATTTCGGCAGCTTTGTCACTCCGAATTCAAATTCCACATGACACCGGTCTGCGATTTTCTGGGTATTTTCCAGTGCTTCAGCCGCATAAGGAAACAACTCCGCCATCTCTTCCGGTGATTTTACATAATACTGACCGCCCACATAACGCATCCGGTCCTCATCTGCCAGCTTCTTGCCAGTCTGGATACAGAGAAGAATGTCGTGGGAAGCCTCATCCTCTGCATAAGTATAATGGATATCATTGGTAGCAACCAGTCCGATCCCTGTCTCTTTGCTCATCCGCATTAACTGCTGATTGACCAGACGCTGCTCTGCAATTCCATGATCCTGCATCTCCAGAAAGTAATTGCCTTCTCCAAAGATCTCCCGGTAACGGAGTGCTGCTCCCTTTGCCTCCTCGTATAACCCTCTCGTCAGATACCGGGCAACCTCGCCCGCCAGACATGCAGAAAGAGCAATCAGACCCTCATGGTATTTCTCTAAAAGATCCATGTCCACGCGGGGCTTGTAATAATATCCTTCCACGAATCCTTTCGAGACAATCTTCATCAGATTATCATAACCCTTCTGGTTTTCAGCCAGCAGAACCAGATGGTAGTAGCGATCTTCTCCGCTGCCCACTTCCCGATCAAATCTGGAACCGGGTGCTACATAGACTTCACAACCGATAATCGGATTGATACCGGCTTCCTTTGCCGCACGGTAAAAATCAATAACGCCGAACATTACACCATGGTCTGTGATCGCCGCACTGTTCATGCCCAGTTCTTTCACCCGGGCAACATATTCTTTTATTTTATTAGAACCGTCCAGAAGACTGTATTCCGTATGGGTGTGTAAATGTACAAAACTCAAAGTTAATCTCCTCTTTCTATCTACCAATAGTTCTATCATAACAGATAATGAGGTTCTTGTCATATAATTTATTATAAAGCAAAATGCCGCAAGGAAACACTTCCTTACGGCTACATGTTAGATACTTTCTTCCAGCTATATTTATTTCAAACCATGTTATTTTCCTAAAACTTTTGCCGCTTCATCAGCTATCTGTAAAAGTTCCCGTTCGCTCTCAATATCACTTGTATAAGGATATGTCGCAGTGCACTTTTCAAACTGCTCTTTTATCTGATTTGCCTTTGCCATATCTTTTTCATAAAGCAGGGAAAAAGTATACTCGGTACGTAGAACCGACGGGAATTTTTTCATCTGCTTCATGAACTTCAACTGCTCTTTTGTCCGCAGGTTGTTGATCACCTGTTCGTCTTTGTCCCCAATCAGTTCACAGTACAATCTATCACAGGCAAGTAAGTTGTTATACAGTCCAACAATCGCCGTATTCATAGAACATAATTGATCTATCAATTTCCCTGCTTCCTCAAATTCATGTTGATCCATCAGACGGTTCTCATAAAACACCGCCATTGCCGCTGTCATACTGTTCTGCATTTCATCCTCTTCCGGAATGCCAAACCACTCCTCCGGCATCTCTTTCAGGCGTAACCCTTTCGCAATTTGCTCACTGATCTTCATCTGCACCCAAAAAGAACGAAGGGCGGCAGAAGATTTCCCAAGAGATTTTGCATTATATCCATCGTTATCTACCGAACCGAGCTGCATGGGAACACCGTTCATGAAAGCAACTCCGATTCCGACAACGCTCATAAGCAATAGAAAAAATGACAGGTAACGTATCTCTTTACAAAGGAAATACACTCCCGCAAAGATAAGCGATGAAATAATATTCATAAATGAACCGCCAAGATTATACAGAAAAAACGGAATTTTTCCGTCCTTCATATCCGGCGGGCACATCAGACATTGACCATCAGTTCCCACAAGAGACATTTTCCGAAATCTGATTTTTTCATTTTCCTTTATCCACATCAGATTGCCGATTCTGAATGATAAAAAGCGATACCCTGACATAAGTCCAAACACCAAATGTCCCGCCTCATGTATAATAATCTGCAAAAATGCTGCCACATACATCGCAATCAGCATCAAACAGAAAACAAATATGTATTCTCCCAAAGGCATATCGCTTTTCGAAATCGCTTCAAGATATATGGCCATCAAAACACCGCACGCTGCTCCTATCAGCATAAAAAGCAGCCCACTTAAATATTTATTTCTTTTTCGAGTTTCCTTTTTATTTTTCTTATCCACTTTATTTTCCTTTCGTTTTTTTAGTCAAATGACAGAATCAGAGATTTCTACCTACTCTCTTAGCTGATGATTATGTCCTACCCTCCATCCCGAATAAAAAGCTATCACAGCAACTAAAACGTATGCCATGAAAATCATCATCTTATCTTTCTTCATCCCCTCCCAAATAACCGAATGCCATCTTTACAATATGATTGTATGCTTTTTACATCCCTGAACCCCAACGTACTCTGAGATGAGATGTTCTCGTTTTTTATATTTCCATATACATCCTGCTGATATCGTGATAAGCATCACAAATCCCTAACTCTTCAAAACAAATTTTCTCTTTTGCTATCGACGTTTCCATCTCTGCCTCATCAGCACTTCTGCCCAATAGCTTATGTAAAAAACAAACGGCACATTCTTCTGATGAATCCAATTCATCAGAAAACAACTGATACAATTCCTCCACTTTATCCACCGCTTCCCCTTTCATATACAGGTAAAACAAGTAAATACCTTTATAAGATGCATCCCCTTCTTCATAGTTCTTCCGTGCTTCGCTTTCCAACACTTCTGTCAACGGCACACAATTTTCCAAGCCTTTTTGATACATTCTAAGAGATTGTGTCGTCAAAACCGCTTCCAGATAATCTCTCTTTACTTCCAAACTTTTAATCCGATTCAGATAGTCATATGAATCAACATGAAATGATTGATACGAATCATCACTGAATACCTGTGCATAATGCAGCACAAGTGTTTGAAAAATCGTCTCAAATTCTTCTTTCCGAAATAAAAATAAGAAGATATAGTAGGCATCTGTTCCTTCCAATGGAATAAAAGACCAGATACAGATTATCATGCTAACATAATAAATGACACAAAACACCCTGCCATCCGAAAATACACCATACCTAAAATAAAAAGCTGCACCAACAACTATTAGATTAAATAATAATGGGGCGATAATAAATCCAAGCCACTGTACCTTTGTCGTATACCAGTCAGGTAATGCAAAGCAGCTTCCGGAATTTCCATAAAATTGATGGTTTCTGGAAATTCTCAGCTTTTTTTCAGAAAAGAAATATCGAATATGAAATGCCTGAGCATATATCAGCTTTATAGAAAATATGTAGGCTGCCAAGCAATGCATACTTTCATGCAGGATTGTGTATATGTATATAATCACTGCCCCTATAATAATGCCCCAAAGAAGTTCTATGATTTTTATTCCATATGTACGCCTCAGCAATATTACAGCCATTGTCGTCAAAACTATGGCAGTAACACAGAGAACGATGTTCTCAATCTGTTTTTTCATTTGAACCTCCATATGTGCATTTTATTCCGTTTACTTTGAGATGAAAACTTAATGCAACAATTAATTTGTTCATTTCTTGATTGTATGACCTCTTCACACCATTCATTTTTCCTGAATTTGCTCATTTTACCACTCTTTTTATATACCAAACAAAATATTATACCTGAATCCGTGAAGTTCACAATTTCACATTGGCCGCACCCCCAGTAAAATCAATTTTCTAACGAACGCGTTGGTTCTGGAACTTACAATTCTGGTCTACAACATTCTGCGGATGATCGGTCAGGAAACCATCGGCCGAAGAACCCGGTTTATACACTGCATAATCATATTATTCATACCCATAAACACTAAACTTAATACACTAATATCTTACTTTTCGTTTGAATTTTTCTTTTCAACATATGTCATCATTTTATTGTAAAAAACTATATAAGAAATAAATGCATATATTACTGCTCCTCCAATAATAACATAATTATTAATAATTTTTCCAATCACACATAACAATATAAAAAACAAAATCAAAACCACTATTAAACTTATTTTAGAACGAATATATTGACGTTTAACTTCTTTTACTGTATGCATATTAAAATCCTTCCACTTATATAATAAACGGACATGTCTGCTGACGCAGACATCACCATTATCTTAGACTTTGAGTCTTATTACAAAATATTTAATTTTCATAGCAATGTGCATGGGTAATGTTCACGTGAGAAGCTTGAATTATTTAAAGAGAAATCCAAAGAACTTTCCAAACATTCTGGCAATATCACAAACTATAAACACAAAAATAACATACATCACCCACTCTATTAATATTGGTTTTTTGCTGTATAAATCAGCAGCAATTTTTTCAATCTCTCCCATCTTACCTCTTACATCTTATTAAGTATTCATTTTCAATATTAATACTAACCATAATACCTCTTATTCAGTAAGCTCCGTTTCCCTGTAAAGAACACCTCCCTGCTTACGCTCAAAAACACTCTGAGAAAATTGTCTTTACTAAAAATATATAGCATTTTCTTATACTACTGTTTACTTTCATTACCTGATAACTGTACGAACAATTCACTATTTCTAGTATGATCCACGGTAATTAGCGATATGTTTTACGCAGGA
>UMBM01039285.1_pt1 | contig 17920 bp, 19 predicted proteins | sample 1963971 | NCBI WGS metagenome assembly UMBM01 (sample SAMEA4835942, study PRJEB28245) | human gut metagenome | biome: gut microbiome; material: fecal sample | place: Denmark | collected 2008 | reverse complement strand
GCTTTTGTAGCAGAGTAAAAAAGAAACCGCTGAACAGTGCAGCGGTTTTATCTCATTACGCTCTTTCGACCTTACCGGAACGAAGACATCTGGTGCAAACATAAACTCTTTTCGGAGAGCCGTTTACAATAGCCTTAACTTTCTTAATGTTGGGTTTCCAGGTTCTGTTGGACCGTCTGTGTGAATGAGAAACCTTGATGCCAAAGGACATTTCTTTCCCGCAGTATTCACATTTTGCCATGTGCGAACACCTCCTTACTAAATTACAACGCCGCTATAATAGCACATATCCCTGCAAAATGCAAGCACTTTTTGCCTAAATTTTCAAAAAAGACCGATTTTACGGTCAGCAAAAACTAAATGTTGATTTTATTTTTTATATATAATATAATAAGAAAGATGATTTTGACGGAGGAATATATATGGCTGCGGATAAAAAAAGTAAGAAACTGGACAAAACCGACAAAGCAACAGACAAGCAGACGGCGCTGGAAAATGCGCTCAAGCAAATTGAAAAGCAGTACGGCGCAGGTGCCATTATGCGCCTGGGTGAGAACAAGCACCTGAATGTGGCCGCCATCTCCACCGGCTCTCTGTCCTTGGACATTGCCACCGGTATTAACGGCCTGCCCAAGGGCCGTATCGTAGAGATCTACGGCCCGGAGTCCAGCGGTAAGACCACCCTGGCGCTCCACTGTGTGGCAGAGGCGCAAAAGGCCGGCGGCCAAGCTGCGTTTATTGATGCGGAGCACGCGCTGGATCCCATTTATGCCGCTAACCTGGGCGTGGATGTGGACTCCCTTTTGGTAGCCCAGCCGGACTACGGTGAGCAAGCGCTGGAGATTGCCGAGCAGTTGGCACGCTCCGGTGCCATCGACATTATTGTTGTGGACTCTGTGGCGGCACTGGTGCCCAGAACGGAAATTGACGACGATATGGGCGACTCCCATGTGGGTCTGCACGCCCGCTTGATGAGCCAGGCAATGCGTAAATTAGCCGGTGCAATCAACAAATCCAACACCCTGATTATTTTTATCAACCAGTTGCGTGAGAAGGTGGGTGTGGTGTACGGCAACCCGGAGGTGACCACCGGCGGTCGAGCACTTAAGTTCTATGCCTCCATGCGTATTGATGTGCGCAAGGGCGAGCAGCTGAAGAATTCCGACAATCAGTTTATCGGCTCACGTACGAAAGTGAAGATCGTTAAGAACAAAGTGGCCCCGCCGTTCCGTTCTGCGGAGTTTGATATTATGTACGGCACCGGCATCAGCAAAGAGGGTGAGATCCTGGATCTGGGCGTGGAGTACGGCGTAATCAAGAAAGGCGGCTCCTGGTTCTCTTACGGTGATCGCCGACTTGGACAGGGTCGTGACAATGTAAAGCAGCTGATCAAGGACGAGCCGGAGTTTGCAGCCCAGCTGGAGCAGGAGATTAAAGAAAAGATCGCCGAGGTGCAGGCTGCTTCTGACAAAAAATATCAGCCGAAAGCAGCGCCCAAGGCGGATACGGAGCCGGAACCGGCAGAGGAGAGCACAGCTCGCCAGACCCGTGCGGCAGCCCGCGCCAAGTTGGACATTGCCGTAGAGGATGACGACGAGTAATGCGCCTGACCCATCAACTCGGGCGAGGCACCAAGGTGCACCTGCTGTTGGATGATGAATACCAAATCACCACCAGCACCACCTTTTGGGCAGAGCATTACCTGCCGGATGGTACGGAGATCAGCGAGGACGATTGGCAGCGCTTGGTGCAGCAGATCAACGAGCGCAAAGCGCTGAACAAAGCAGTGGAGCTGCTGTCTCACCGGGATCATTCCGCTAAGGAACTGCGGGACAAACTATTGCGCACCGCAGACTCGGATGCTGCGGACAAAGCGGTGGCACAGATGCTGGATGCCGGTTATCTGGACGACGAGAAATATGCGCGACGACTGGTGCGCTACCTGATTGAAGATAAAAAATGCTCGGCATACCACGCACGGCAGGAGTGCCAAAAGCGGGGGATTGACCGTGAGATTATTGACCGTGCCCTTGCAGAGCAGGCGCCGGACAATGTGCAAACTGCAAAGGACTTGATCCTGCGCAAATACAGCAGAAAATTACAGCAAGAAGACGGACGGCAAAAGGTGATGGCTGCGCTGGCACGGCGCGGGTTCGGCTATCACGATATTCAGGCCGCCTTGGAACAACTGGAAGATGAAGAATACTTATAAAGTCGGCATGATCTCATTGGGCTGCCCAAAGAACCAGGTCGACGGCGAATTGTTATTAGAAAAATTAAGTGAAAACGGATTTCAAATCGTGCAGCGCATTGAAGACAGCGACCTGATGATCGTTAACACCTGTGGCTTTATTGAGGACGCTAAGCGAGAGGCCATTGAGACCATCTTGGAGGTGGCCCAGTATAAGGCCGCCGGCGTGATCTCTGCCATTGTGGTCACCGGTTGCCTGGCTGAGCGCTACCAGGACCAGGTGATGGAGGAGATTCCGGAGGTGGACGCCGTCATTGGTATCGGTGCCAATGCAGACATTGTTAAGGTGTGCCAAAAGGCGCTGTGTGGCGTTCAGACTAACTTTTTTCCTTGCAAAGAGTTGCTGCCCTTGGAGGGCAAAAGAATGCTTTCCACGCCCGCTCATTGGGCATATTTGAAGATCAGTGACGGCTGCTCGAACTGCTGTTCCTATTGCGCCATTCCCGGTATTCGCGGACCGTTCCGCTCTCGTCCTATGGAGAGCGTGGTGGCGGAGGCGGAGAGCTTGGCCAAGCGGGGAGTCAAGGAATTGATCTTAATTGCCCAGGATACCACTCTGTATGGCAAGGATCTGTACGGCAAGTATTGCCTGGCAGAGCTGCTGCGTCGGCTGGTACAGATCGACGGGATCCGCTGGATCCGGCTGTACTATTGCTACCCGGATCGGATCACTGATGAACTGATCGATGTAATCGCCAATGAGGACAAAATTTGTCCCTATATTGATATTCCCTTGCAGCACTGCAACGGTGATGTGCTGCGCGCCATGAACCGCTATGGCAATTATGACTCCTTGCGGCAGCTGATTTCCAACATGCGCCGGCGTATTCCCGGTTTGGCGCTGCGTACCACCTTTATGGTAGGATTCCCCGGTGAGACCCAGGCACAGTTTGAAGAGCTGTGTCGGTTTGTAAAGGAAATGGAATTTGACAAAATGGGCTGCTTTGCATACAGCCCTGAGGAGGACACCCCCGCCGCCGAATTCCCCAACCAAGTGCCGGAGGAGGAAAAGACCGCCCGGGCGGACGCGCTGATGGATGTGCAGTTTGATGTGACCGCTGCAGTGAACCAGCGCCGGGTAGGGGAGACCTACACCGCCGTGATCGACGGTCCGGACAGTAAGGAGAACACCTACGCCGGACGGTGCTATTTTGACTCGCCGGAGATCGACAGCAACATTTGGATCCATTCCGCTGTGCCGCTGGAGACCGGCAGCTTTGTGCAGGTGCGTGTAACCGGCACGGAAGAATATGACCTGTTAGGAGAGTATGTAGATGAACCTGCCCAATAAAATCACTGTATTTCGCTTTGCCTGCATTCCGTTTTTGCTGGCGGCGTCTTTGATCCAATTCCCGTATCACTGGAGCGTGGCGCTGGTGATCTACTTTATCGCCTGTATGAGCGACAAGGCAGACGGTATTATTGCCCGCAAGCAGGGATTGGTTACGGACTTTGGGAAACTGATGGATCCGCTGTCCGATAAGTCGTTAGTGCTGGCTGCTTACCTTGTATTTGTGAATATGGGCTGGCACACAGAGCTGGTGATTATGCTGATGATGGCCCGGGAGTTCTTGGTAGCCGGTATTCGGATGGCTGCCGCTGCGGAGGGCGAGGTGATCGCTGCCAATCAGTTTGGCAAGGCAAAGACCTTCTTGCAAATGTCCACTACCGGTATGACCTACCTGCTGCTTGCCATCGGTGAGGGCGCAGCGGATATTACCACCTCTACACCCTGGCTGAATGTGTACTGCACCATTGCCTTTTGGGTAGTGGCTGTGGTAACGGTTCTGTCCGGTATTGTCTATGCCAAAGACGGCTGGCACCTGATCCGCACAAAATAAGTGTTGCAAAATTGCATTTTTTTGCTATAATGATAATAACCTACATGTAAATGCGCAGAATGGGAGAAGTACCTGCACCCCTGGCAGAAAGAGAGCGCGCCGAATGCTGAAAGGCGCGTATGCTAAGCGGCAGCGAAATGCACCCGGGAGCAGTGCGGCGGAAATGAGTATGCCGCAACGGTTTGCCCCGTTACCGGCCAAAGCGTTAGCTTGAGTATAAACAAGAGTGGAACCGCAGTATCGTTTTATTGCCTCTGTCAGATAGACAGGGGCATATTTTTTTGGAGGTTTCTATGTTTGAACGATATAAAGAGGATATTCAGTGCTTTATGGAGCACGACCCGGCAGCCCGCTCTCCTATTGAGATTGTGTTGCTGTACCCGGGTTTTAAGGCCCTGCGCAGCCACCGCAAGGCGCAGTGGTTCTTAAATCACAAAATGCCGTTTATCGCCCGTTATATCAGCCAGCGCACGGCGCATAAGACCGGGATCGAGATTCATCCGGGCGCCAAGATCGGTCGGCGGGTGTGTATTGACCACGGCAATGGGATTGTGATCGGTGAGACCACGGAAGTGGGCGACGATGTGATGATCTACCAGGGGGTGACCCTGGGTGGTACCGGCAAGGACCTGGGCAAGCGCCATCCCACCATTGAGAACGGCGTGATGATCGGCTCCGGTGCTAAGGTGTTGGGTCCCATTACCATTGGCCGCAATGCCAAGGTGGCCGCAGGCGCAGTGGTGGTCAAGGATGTGGAACCCAATTGTACCGTGGTTGGCGTGCCCGGCGAGGTGGTGCGCATTGACGGCGAGCGGGTAGACGATCTGGACCAGATCAATCTGCCGGATCCGGTGATGAATGCCATTCAACAGAATGAAGCCAAAATCAATGCCTTGCAGGCAGAGATTGAAAAATTAAAGGAGCAGCTCAAATGAAGATTTTTAACACACTGACCAGACAAAAAGAGGCGTTCAAACCCATGGACCCTCAGGAAGTGAAAATTTATGCCTGCGGGCCTACGGTGTATAATTTTATTCATATCGGCAACGCTCGGCCGCTGTGCGTGTTTGATGTGCTGCGCCGCTACCTGGAGTATCGGGGCTACGGCGTTAAGTTTGTGCAGAATTTTACGGACATTGACGACAAGATCATTAAGCGTGCCAACGAGGAGGGCAAGACCTATCAGGAGATCTCCGAGACTTATATTAAGGAGTTTTGGACGGACGCCAAGGGCCTCAATGTGCGGGAGGCCTCCGTGCACCCCAGAGCCACGGAAAACATTGACGAGATCATTGATATTATCCGCACCTTAGAGGAAAAAGGCTACGCCTACGCAGTTAACGGTGATGTGTATTTCCGTACCCGCAAGGACCAGGGTTACGGCAAGCTGTCTCACCAGCCCATTGAAGACCTGGAGAGCGGCGCTCGCATTGCCGTAGGCGAGCAAAAAGAGGATCCGCTGGACTTTGCGCTGTGGAAAGCAGCCAAGCCAGGCGAGCCGTACTGGGAGTCTCCCTGGGGGCAGGGCAGACCCGGCTGGCATATTGAGTGCTCAGCGATGAACCGCCGGTACTTAGGTCCCACCATTGACCTGCACTGCGGCGGTCAGGACCTGATCTTTCCCCACCATGAAAATGAGATTGCCCAGAGTGAGTGCGCCAATGGTTGCACCTTTGCCAACTACTGGATGCACAACGGCTATATCAATGTGGACAATGTGAAGATGAGCAAGTCTCTGGGTAACTTTAAGACTGTGCGGGAGATTGCCGATGCCTACGGTTATGAGGTGATCCGCTACTTTTTGATCTCTGCCCACTACCGCACGCCCATTAACTATAATTTGGAGATCATTGAGCAGTGCAAGTCTGCTTTGGAGCGGCTGTACACTTGCCGGGACAGTCTGGACTTTGCCATGAAAAACGCTTCTGTCGATACCCCGGACGATCCGCAGCTGCTGGCGGACATTGCCGCTCATCGAGATGCGTTTATTACCGCCATGGATGATGATTTGAATACTGCAGACGGTATTTCCGCTGTGTTTGAGCTGGTGTATGACATTAACACCCGTATTTTGGACAAGACCGTTTCTCCCGCCGTGTGCCAAGCAGCAGCCGATCTGTTTGACGAGCTGTGCGGCGTGTTGGGTATTCTCTATAATCGTAAGTCCAACGATGTGGACGCGGAGATCGAGTCGCTGATTGCCCAGCGGCAGGAAGCCCGGAAGAATAAGGACTTTGCCACTGCGGACCGTATTCGGGACGAACTGAAGGAGCGGGGCATTCTCTTAAAAGACACCCCTCAGGGCGTTACCTGGACCAAGGCGTAAAATCGCATAAAAGAGAGCCTATCCGTAATGGATAGGCTCTTGTCAGTTCTGTTCGGTTTTATTTGATAAACAGCTTTTGGTCCAGCTTTCGCTTGACGATCACCACATACAGCAGCGTGCCCAGCACCAGCATGACCCCTAATTCACCCAAGGCTACTAAGCCCCCTTGGGTCAAAAAGCTGATCCAGTTGAACTTGCCGTCAATGAAGAATACCTCAATCTCCCAGCCGACAATCACGCCGTTCAACAGAGCCGGCATCAGCAGGGACAGGAGGGGATAATCTTTGATTTTTACATGCCGCAGGGCGTACATACAACCGGTGGCGCCCAGTGTAGCCAGGGAACCGAAGATCATATCCAGCGGCAGCCCGGCGCCGATATTCACCAGGTTGGACAGCACGCAGCCCAGGGTCAGCCCCGGAATGGCGGCAGGGGTGAACAGCGCCAACACATTCAGTGCTTCCGACACACGGAATTGCACCGCCGCGGAGGTGGTGCCCGGCAGCAGCAGGTTTTGGGCGTAGGTCAGCGCCGCGTACATGGCGGCAATACCTGCGGTTTGGGCAATGAACAGTACTTTTTTGTTCTTCATTCGATTTTGCTCCTTAGTTTTGTTTTTAGAAGACGACGGCCGGCTGCCGTCGCCTGGTCAGGATTTTGCGAACTGACGGTGGTATTATAGCGCAAGATCGGCCAAAATGCAAGGCGTATTCGTAGAAATTGCTTTTTGCACCGTCTTTGCAGCGAAAAGAATTTACGGTGTACAGCAAAAAAGTATTGACTATTGTTGCTTTGAGTGGTATTATATGTAAGTCATCTTGATTGGTTACGGGCCATTAGCTCAGTTGGTCAGAGCCACCGGCTCATAACCGGTTGGTCCGGGGTTCGAGTCCCTGATGGCCCACCATGGATATAGGGGTATAGCTCAGTTGGTAGAGCAGCGGTCTCCAAAACCGCGTGCCGAGGGTTCAAGTCCTTCTGCCCCTGCCAAAGAAAGCACCGAATTTTCGGTGCTTTTTTCCTTTATTTACGCTGTTTTACGGCGTTTTTACTTGCTTTTCTCATATAGATAAAACTAAGGCGCACGGTCTTTTCCGTACGCCGCTTTTTCATTTTCACACCGTTTTTTGTTCACTTTGTGCCACACAATCCACCCAATCCGTTTGGTACATCATCAAAAAAGCATCAATCACAATTCAAATTCATTCGTAATACCCATTAGCATATCCGTGTTGCGTTTGACATAATACATTTCGGTTATCTCCGAAGTTGTGTGTCCGAGTAAGTCTGCTACCTGCCTCGGTGTTAATGCTTTGACCGTTCCGTCCTCTGCTCTCACTCCTGTTACAAGCTTCGTTGCGAAGGTGTGTCGCAGACTGTGTAAGCCTTTTTTCTCGATTCCTGCCGCATCGAGTATGGAATAAAACCGTTTTCTTAAATTCAACGGTCTTGTAAAGTTTCCGTCTGCATCTGGTATCAATGGTGCATCCTCACCGAAATATCGCTCGTTGCGTAATTCGATAATCGCTTGTATTGCAGTTTCGTTTAAGGGTACGATACGCTTGCTTGAAGCGGTTTTTAGCTTGCCTACAATAATTTCTCGTCCGCTTTTTCGCTCTGTTCCGTCACGCTTTTGCGCTTCTTTAACACCTCTTTGAATGTGCATCACTTTCTTTTCAAGGTCTATGTCGCTATTGATTAAACCTAACGCTTCAGCAGTTCTGAGCCCCGTGTTCAGCATAAGAATATATGCTGATGCTTGATTGTGTTTTGGCTTGCCTGAGGGGTACTTCTTGTATGCTTCCGCTTTGAATTTTTCAATTTCCTCATCGGTAAATACGGTTATTGTTTCGCATACGGGAAGCACTTCTTTGTTTTGCTTTGCAAGATAATTTGATTTTTTTATCGTCGGCACAGCGTTCATCGGATTCTTTTTTATGAACTCTTCACGCATAAGATAATCGAAGTATTCATTGAGCAGATTGTATGTTTGCTTGACTGTTGAGAATGAATATCCCTTGTCGGTCAGCGTGCTAATCAATCGCTTAATGTCAGCACCTGTTATGTTAGATACAATGAGTTTGCCCATGTAAGGGACGATTTGATTTTTGTATATCTGCTCGTTGCGGTCATAGGTTACTCGCTCAACATTCGGGTACTTAAACACTTGCAGGTAATTAAGCAGGCTGTCTTTTACAGTCTTGTTACCCTCAATGGCGTCGATGATTTCTTCTTCAAACTTGGTTATGTAGTCCGTCATTTTCTTGTTGACTTCGGCTTTGGTCGTGCCGGAAAAGCTCTTGCGTTTGCGTTCGCCTTTCTCATCCATGTACCAAACCACGCCACCCCATCTGCCATCTGTTCGTTTGAATGCGTTGCCGTTTGTCAGCAGTTGTTTTTGCATTTTATCACTCCTTTCGCACACACAATATCACAAACATTTTTCAATATCCAGACCAAAGATTGTGTGTTTGCTTTTGTTGTTTTAGCTTCAAAAAGACGTCACAAATTGCCTACAAGCCGTTTTTAGTTTTAGTCCGATGAGTTACTCTATTTTAGATTGAACTCGTCATTTTTTGCTCACAGCGTTGCCTGATTTTTCAAAAATAGGTTTATCATACTGCAACACTCAAGTGAATACGCAAAAGCCTTGATATTCTGCGAAAAACACTCCTTACTGCATACGAATTTGGAATCATACGCAAAAGTATTACGAATCGAAAAGCCGACAGGCCTTGCCGGACGGCGTTTTCGGGCATTTCAACGCCCGAAAATCATACCCCTTTATCCTGCTTTAAAATCGACGGCTCGAAATCCGCTTCAAAACCCACTCAAAAGAGCCGAAATTTCATCCAAAACCGCATCAAAAATCAATTCAAAAAACTCAAAAGAAAAACGCTGTTTTTTTCAACTTTAGGCTTTTAGATTATTTGTCATCAGCTCATACAGTGGGGTACACTATATTTGATGAACTGTGTAGATATTACTTTGCTGTGCGTTTTCAAAAAATCTTTGAGTAATATCTATGTAACCTTTTTCTTCGAGTGACTTGAGCGTGTTTCTGCAAGTGGTCGGACACATATTACACTTCTTAGCCATCTTCGGAACAGACCAATAACTGACACCTTTGCTGTCGCCAACCGAAACAAGAAAACAGTAAATCATAAATTCGTGCGGAGAAAAATTTTCATCAAAGATTTTGTTTGGCATATAGTAAACCTTGCCGTCGGTTTTGTAATTTTTCTTTGCGTACATAATTTTTATCCTTTCTTAATTTGTTTTTGAATCCACAACTTGAACTCATCTTTCGGTACAACAATTCTTGTGCCGATTTTTATTTTCGGAAAACCTTTTTCATTCACAAGCTCGTACGACCTTGTGCGAGATATTCCAAGCACCTTTGCAACCTGCGACACCGATAACATCATCGGTAGCTCATCAAAACTTTTGTAGCTTTCTTTCATTGTGCTGCCTCCTTTCAAATTATTCGAGAGATACTTTTTCAAAAAGAAAAAATCATAAGTAAATTTGAAAACAAAAAATTCACCCACGAAAAAAGTCCCTCTACTATACGGAGAAAAATTTCCATTTTGTTCGGGTGTTTTTCAAAATTCTTTACACCTTGTTTACATTTAATTTCACAAAAGAAAAAATACCCCTCTATAATACGGAGAAAAATTCAAGTTTTGTTGATGTGTTTTGAAATAAAATTTACAAATTATTTTGATACTTAATTTTAGCTTTAAATTAGGCTAGACACACCTTATTTGTAAAACCTGCATTGTATAACTTATGAATAAAAAACACAACATTATTATTCGCTTACACTGATGAAGGGTGATAAGGTCATCGAGTTGGCGAAAGAAGTCGGCTATACAGTCTTGTTCCTCAGTACCGGGCAATAAGACTGACACGGAAGTGTATTCATCAAACGAGATGTTTAACAAGCCGTCCATTCTTGCACCGGATGATACAATCTTGCGAAGTTGGTTTTCAATCTCAGCACCATTTAACTCTATTGACATAAACTCCGCATTTTGATTTTCAGCAGAAAAGCAGTGATAAACAAAGGGAATACGGGCATTTTCTGCTGTTGTCAATGCAAAACAAGAACCGTACGGACGCAACTTGGAAGCCCCGTGATTATACGCAAGCTCACCTTTTTTGAGAAGAATATACTTCTTCAAACTTTCTCCGGCGTTATTAAAAGCATATCTTTCAGATTGCTCAATGAAGCCGTTGTTTGCCGTAATCATCATTATGGGTGCTTCCGATTCGGGGTCATTACGAGTTATTTCTTTGACTACATCACACAGCTTACGCTGTTCCCAAGTTATTGTCTAATCAATGTGAACAGCGAAAATTTATACGCTTCCATTTACGCTGATGAAGGGTGATAAGGTTGTCGAGAGAATTTAAAAAAGTACCGATTTGTTTCTGTTCTTCAACCGAAGGAACAGGAATTTCTATTTTCAGAAAATCTGATTCGTGTATTCTCCATTGACCGTAAATTACTCCCTGACGCCATTTGACCATAGAATTTATAAAATCTTTTCTTACCAATCTTCGTCCCAAAAAATTAGAGTCGGCAATTCCGGTAGGTTGAAATATGCTATAAACAGGAGAAATACAGGCTTTTCCATACTTATTAAGCCCTATTGAACCGGTTTCAAGATTGTTTGAACTGTAAATAAAATCTCCACATTCGGTTTTTTTGTATAGTTTATTCTCGGTATCTGTTACAAGAGAGCTTCGGTCATATCTCTCGCCTTTAGGTGCAACGCCTTCATTTGCAATAAACGCCATAAGGGGATATTCTTCGCTCATTGGTGCTTGTTCATTACGCTCAATAAGCAATTCTCCAACCTTACGCTGTTCCCAAGAAAGACTGTAACTTGCTGTTATTTGTTTTTTACATAGCGATTTACACAAGTACGAAAAAATGTACTTTTGGCTGAAAAAACGCATATTTATTGAATATATCAGATTTCTATGGTATAATATTTACACTTACACTTTGACAGAGAAAGGGTGCAATAAATGGCTGTTAGTTATAAAAAATTGTGGCATATTCTTCTTGATAGAGATATGAAGAAAAAAGACTTGGAAAACTTAGCAGGCTTAAGTCATTACACAATGAGTAAAATGAGCCGAGATGAAAATGTTAATATCGAGGTGCTTGGCAGAATATGTAACGCACTTGATTGTAAAGTAGAAGATATTATGGATTTTATTCCGGAAGAACAAAACTAAGTCCGTCTTATAGTACACGGCATTTGATAAAATTAAAATAATTAGCTTTATACGGAGGTTTATAATGAACAAACAACAATTAGCCGCTAAGATTTGGGAGTCTGCAAATAAAATGCGCTCTAAAATCGAAGCTAACGAATATAAAGACTATATTTTAGGCTTTATTTTCTATAAATTTCTTTCTGAAAAAGAAGTTAAATATCTTAAAGCAAATGACTGGACAGACGAGTATCTCCCGGAATTGACTGAAGAAGATACAGAAACTGTTGAAAGCATTCAAAAGAATTTAGGCTATTTTATTTCTTATGACAACTTGTTTTCAACTTGGCTTGCAAAGGGAAGTGATTTTAGCGTTCAAGATGTTCGTGATTCTCTTTCTGCTTTTAGCCGTTTAATCAATCCTACTCATAAAAAAGTTTTCGAAGGCGTTTTTGATACACTCCAAACAGGTTTGTCTAAATTGGGCGACAGCGTTGCTTCCCAATCTAAATCTATCAGCGACCTTATTCAGCTTATCAAAGATATTCCTATGGACGGTAAGCAAGGCTATGACGTTCTTGGCTTTATTTATGAATATTTGATTGAGAAATTTGCTGCCAACGCAGGCAAAAAAGCCGGTGAATTCTATACTCCTCACGAAGTATCTTTACTTATGTCCGAGATTGTTGCTAATCATTTGAAGGACAGAGAAAAAATCGAAATATTTGACCCTACAAGCGGTTCAGGCTCACTTCTTATTAACATTGGTAAAAGTGCCTCTAAATATATTGAGGGAGAAAATAAAGTCAAATACTATGCTCAGGAATTAAAACAAAATACATATAACCTTACACGTATGAATTTGGTTATGCGTGGTATTGAAGCCGATAATATTGTAACTCGAAACGGTGACACTTTGGAGGATGACTGGCCGTATTTCGATGAAAACGACCCGATAGGAACATATAACCCTCTTTATGTTGACGCTGTTGTTTCTAATCCACCTTATTCTCAGAATTGGAATCCTGCTGATAAAGAAACTGACCCTCGTTACGCAGGCTACGGACTTGCACCAAAGGGTAAGGCAGACTATGCCTTTTTGTTGCACGACCTTTACCACATTAAGCCTGACGGAATTATGACTATTGTTCTTCCTCACGGAGTTTTATTCCGTGGTGGTGAAGAAGGCGAAATTCGCAAAAACTTAATTGAAAAGAATAAAATTGACACCATAATCGGTTTGCCTGCAAATATCTTTTACGGCACAGGTATTCCGACCATAATTATGGTTTTGAAACAAAAGAGAGCCAACACGGATGTTTTAATTGTTGATGCCTCAAAAGGATTTGTTAAAGAAGGTAAAAATAATAAACTTCGGGCTTCCGATATTAAGAGAATAGTCGATGTTGTAACACGCAGAGAAAGCGTGGACAAGTATTCAAAGGTTGTCAGCCGTGATGAAATCAGAGCAAACGACTATAACTTAAATATTCCGAGATATGTTGACTCCTCAGAGGCTGCCGAGTCTTGGGATATTTACGCTTCTATGTTCGGCGGACTTCCAATTTCCGAAATAGATGAACTTAAAGAATATTGGAGAGCGTTTCCTGCACTCCGTTCTGCCTTGTTTGAAAATACATCTTCAGAGTATTGCAAGCTCATTGTTGATGATATTAAAAAGGCAATTAAAGAACACGCTGATGTTAAGAATTTTGAAAGTGAATTTCAGACTGCTTTCGGCGATTTTGATAAATATTTATATGATGAATTGATTGCAAAAATGGAGAGCCTTAGTATATCTAAAACAGAAGAAATTTTGTCGGAAAATATTTTTGCAAGAATGACCGATATTCCGTTAGTTGATAAGTATGAAGCGTATCAACTTCTTGACGATGATTGGACTAAAATAGCGGTAGATTTGGAAATTATACAAACCGAAGGCTTTAGTGCTACCAAAGTCGTTGACCCTAATATGGTAATTAAGAAAAAGGGCAATATTGAACAAGAAGTTCAAGAGGGCTGGAAAGGGCATATTATTCCTTTTGAGCTTATTCAAAGCACAATACTTGCCGATGACAGAAAAGCAATAAAAGAAAAAGAAAACAGACTTTCTGAGATTGCTTCGGGTTATGAAGAAATACTTGATACGCTTTCGGAAGAAGAAAAAGAGGGCGACTTTGTAAATGAGGATAGTTTTGTATTTGCTGAAATCAAAAAAGCATTGAAGTCAGATAGTATTGAACCTGAGACTAAGGAAAAACTCAAGTCTGTGGCTGCACTTAATACAGAAGAAAAGGCTTTGAAATCGGCAATTAAGACCGAAAGTGCATTGCTTGAAGAAAAAACCAAAAATACTATTGAAGGATTGTCCGACGAACAGGTTATTGAACTTCTTAAAGAAAAATGGATTAAGCCGTTTATTGACAATCTTATGGAACTACCCGACAGCATTGTAGCTGAATTGGTTGCAAAACTTGAAACACTTGCCAAAAAATATGAAACAACATTTGCCGAGGTGGAAACTCAAATTGAAGAAACGGAAAAATCTCTTTCTGCTCTGATTGATGACCTTGACGGTAGTGAATTTGATATGTTGGGCTTGGCAGAATTGAAGAAATTGCTTGGAGGTTGTGGAAAATGACGAAAAAATCAAACACTCCGGCAATTAGGTTTAAGGGATTTACAGATACTTGGGAACAGCGTAAGCTGACTGAGTTTGTCGAGTTCTTTTCAGGATTAACTTATACGCCTAATGATGTTCAGGAAAATGGAACTCTTGTGCTTCGTTCATCAAATGTAAGCAACGGTGAGGTTGTCGATGCAGATAATATCTATGTGAATCCGCAAGTTGTTAATTCTGAGAATGTTAAAGTCGGCGATATAGTTGTTGTTGTTCGTAATGGCTCTCGTTCACTCATCGGAAAACACGCACAAATTAAGGCTTTTATGCCCAACACGGTAATCGGAGCGTTTATGACTGGTATTCGTTCGGAATGTCCAGAGTTTACAAATGCTTTACTTAATACTTCAAGATTTGAAGAAGAAATCGCAATGAATATGGGAGCAACAATCAACCAAATCACGGGATATATGTTTTCCAAAATGGAATTCAAAGTGCCGTGTTTGGACGAACAAAAGAAAATAGGCGAATATTTTGAAAAACTCGACAACCTTATCACCCTTCATCAGCGTAAGTATGACAAATTGACCAATGTCAAAAAATCTATGCTTGAAAAAATGTTTCCGAAAAATGGCTCAAATGTACCTGAAATTCGTTTTAAGGGATTTACTGAAGCTTGGGAACAGCGTAAGTTGGGTGAGTGCTTTTCTGAAAGAGTTGAAAGTATGCCTGATGGAGAGTTAATCTCTGTTACTATCAATGATGGAATTAAGAAGTTTTCCGAACTTGGAAGGCACGACAACTCAAATGATAATAAATCTAAATATAAGAAAGTGTGTGTTGGTGATATAGCTTACAATTCGATGAGAATGTGGCAAGGAGCAAGTGGATATTCACCTTATGAGGGTATTGTAAGCCCTGCATATACAGTTCTTTCGCCAAATGCAGGAGTTTTTTCAAGGTGTATTGCATATCAATTCAAATTACCACAAATGATACATACTTTTCAGATTAACTCACAAGGAATTACATCAGATAACTGGAATTTGAAATATCCAACTTTGAGTGAAATAGAAATTTACATTTCCAATAATGTTGCAGAACAAAAGCAACTTGCCGAGTTTTTTACTTCTCTCGACAACCTTATCACCCTTCATCAGCGTGAGTTAGAAAAACTGAAAAATCTTAAAAAAGCGTGCCTTGAAAAGATGTTTGTTTAGGAGGAAAAGTAAATGGGAAAAATTATTTTATTTCACGGCAGTCCTAATAAGGTTGTTGTGCCTCAATTCGGCTTTGGTGAAGGCAAACACGATTATGGAAAAGGTTTCTATCTAACAGAAAATATTGAACTTGCTAAAGAATGGGCAGTTTGCAGACCCGACGAAACGAATGGTTGGGTTCATAAATATGAATTAGAAACGGATGATTTGAAAATTCTGGATTTTCAAGAACACAATATTCTGTCTTGGCTTGCAGAATTGATGAAACACAGAGACGCTTCCGACTCAAGGCGTTATAAAGTTTTATCCAAAAAGTTTATTGCTGAATATGGTATTGATACAAGCGAGTATGATGTTATAAAAGGCTGGAGAGCCAATGCCTCATATTTCTATATCGCAAAGGAATTTGTAAGAGACAATATTGATATGGATATTCTTGAGGAATTGCTGTCTCTTGGTGGCTTGGGTATTCAGTATTGTATAAAGTCCGAGCTTGCTTATTCAAAACTTACAGAAGTTGATGACGGACTTATTAGCGTTGATTATAGCGAGTTTAACGAAAAGTATAATGAAAGAGATATAATTGCACGAAAGAAGATGCGTGAACTTGTTGACTCCGACGCCAATAAAGTAACAAATGTGTTCAGCACATTATTTGAGAGGTGATTATAATGCTGGCATATCCGGAAGCATATTTGAACGATGTTGTTGAAAATCAAGGCAAACTTTTTGACCTTGTATCACAGAATTATCCAGATAAAGATACTTTGGACTTTATCAACACCTATATGACAAGTAAAACAAGAAAAAGTATTGATGAAGCTCAAGCCTACGTGAATACAATGAGTGCTCCCGAATTGTGGGATTATTTCTGCAAAACCGATAGATTTGAACTAAAAAACGGCAAGGCTATTGAGGGTTTTATGCCTGATTGGATAGGTGAATTTTATGCCTATTATCAGTGGTATTACAATATTCCGAGCAGTGAAGTAGTCAAAAAAATTCCTGTAACCTTTTTGATGAAAGCGTACAGCGGACTTCACGATTTGGAACTCGATTTAGCCGTTAAAAAAGTCGGTGCGGTACAATGAAAATAGTCTACTTTCATAATCCGGATGAGGAAAACGGATATTTAAGTAATTGGTATCCGAGTAAGTTTATAGTGAATAATGTAAACTTTTCCTCAATGGAACAATATATGATGTATAAAAAAGCCGTGTGCTTTGGTGATAAGAACACGGTAGATAAAATACTTGCAACGGATGATGTTGCCGAGATTAAAGCTCTTGGCAGGCTTGTCGCAAATTATAACGAAAGCTACTGGAACGGCGTTCGTCAAATTGTTGTTTTTGAGGGATTGCTTGCAAAGTTTTCTCAAAATGAGGACTTGAAGAAACAGCTTAAAGCAACAGGAAATTGTATTTTGGCTGAATGTGCAGTAAAGGACAAAATATGGGGTATCGGTTTGTCAATGAAAGACCCAAACAGGTTTGAAATTGACAAATGGAATGGGCAAAATTTGCTTGGATATGCTCTTATGATGGTGCGTGAACGGTTGTAATTGTCTTTTTCTTGGGAACAGCGTAAGCTATCCGAAATTACAGATAAAGTCACGGAGAAAAATGCCGGACTACAATATGTAGAAACATTTACAAACTCTGCTGAGTTCGGAATTATAAGTCAAAGAGATTTCTTTGACCATGATATAGCAAAGCTGGGCAGCTTGGATGGGTACTACATTGTAAAAAACGAGGACTTTGTTTATAACCCTCGTATCTCTACTTCTGCACCAGTTGGACCGATAAACCGCAATAAACTTGGGAGAACGGGCGTAATGTCACCGTTATATACCGTCTTTCGCCCGCACGATATTGACACGACTTATTTGGAGTACTTCTTCAAGTGCGGCTATTGGCATTCTTTTATGAATTTCAATGGTGATTCCGGCGCAAGGTCAGACAGGTTCTCGATTAGAGACAATGTGTTTTTTCAAATGCCTATACCTATACCAGATATAGATGAGCAGAGAAAAATTGGCGAGCTACTAACTTGCCTCGACAACCTTATCACCCTTCATCAGCGTAAGGAAAAATGGAAATTATGAAAAAAGTAAGGAGGAAATCGCAATGATTTTTAATAAAGAGTCGGATTTTGAGGCGGCTTTGATAAAAATACTATCTGAAAAAGGATGGGAAAAAGAAGTTCTTAAAAACTATTCTGAAAAAGATTTATTACAAAACTGGGCAAATATACTCTTTGAAAACAATAGAGATATTGACAGATTGAACGATTACCCTCTGACAGACAGCGAAATGCAACAAATTTTAGAGCAAATCGAAGCTCTTAGAACACCATTAAAATTAAATGGGTTTATTAACGGAAGAAGTGTGTCTATCGTCAGAGATAATCCGGATGATAAGCTGCACTTTG
>UMBM01061385.1_pt1 | contig 17938 bp, 14 predicted proteins | sample 1963971 | NCBI WGS metagenome assembly UMBM01 (sample SAMEA4835942, study PRJEB28245) | human gut metagenome | biome: gut microbiome; material: fecal sample | place: Denmark | collected 2008 | reverse complement strand
ATTTTGTGAGTTATCAGGAGATAAACTGGTGACAAAAGGTACATATGCTAAGATGGCCCGTGGTGAAATGGTTAGGTTCATGGCTGAAAACAGAATTGAAAATCCTGAGGATATTAAGAAATTTGATAGACTAGGCTATTCATTCCGCTCTGATTTATCATCAGATGCAGAATATGTTTTTGAACGGAAAACAGAGATAACATCTTGTTAAAAAGATACTTGTTATGGGTATTTTTTTAATAAAGTAATTCGATTTTTCTTAAAAAATCATTACCATAACGATTATGATATTATATTTAAAGGTATTTGTCCAAAATATAGAGAAAGTAAATGAATAGCATAGTTATTGAAATGAATATTATTTAAGGTTAGAGATAAATTATGAAATGAAGACAAACAAGAAAAGTAAAAATTTAATAGGTATTATACAGAGTTTCCTTATATTGATATTGGTAGTTCTTATTATTTTTATGATGATTCAGATTAGTAGGCTGCAGGGAACAGCACGCGTAATAAATTATGCCGGTCTGGTACGTGGAGCTACGCAGCGCGAAATAAAATTAGAAATTACAGGAAACCAAAATGACGAATTAATTAAATATTTGGATGATATTCTTCTTGGATTGAGATATCAGGATGGACATTATGATCTGGTAAAACTCAATGACGAAGAATACCAGGAAAAATTGCAAATCCAGAGTGATTACTGGGATAAATTGAAAACAGAAATTGAAGCAGTAAGAAACAAGGGATACGAAAATACAGACATTGTTAATATGAGTGAAATATATTTTACGATGGCAGATGAAACTGTCTCTGCCGCAGAAAGTTATTCAGAAAAAATCGCTGTAAAGATTCGTACCATAGAGCTTTTGTCGGCACTTGATATGTTGAGTCTGGTGATATTGGTTATTATGCAGACTCTAAAGGCAATGCAGATGGCAATGCAAAACAGACTGCTGGAACAGAAAGCATTCATAGATGCCCATACTGGGCTGCCAAATAAAAATGCCTGTAATGATCTTCTTAATAAAAAAGATATAATTACAGATCCTACAGCATGCATAATGTTTGATTTAAATAATCTAAAAACTGTAAATGATACAATGGGACATTCCGCAGGAGATCAGTTAATAATGAATTTCGCAAAGCTTTTGCGCAGTGTTATTCCAAAAAAGGATTTTGTGGGAAGATATGGCGGAGATGAGTTTATAGCAGTCATTTATCATACAAGCGAGGCGAAAATTAAGGAAATATTAAAATCCTTGAACAGAGAAAAAGACAGATTAAATAGTTATGAAAATCAAATACCAATCGACTTTGCATGCGGATGGGCATTATCCTCCGATGATATGTCGTGTACAATGCAGATGTTATTGGATGCTGCAGATGCTTATATGTATAAAAATAAACAGATATGCAAGAAATATAATTAGCTTTCAGCTCAGAGTAGATAAAAGATAATAGACGCGATCAGACGAAATATTGTTTTGCGTAGAAACACTGGAAATCCTTGAAAACAAAGGATTCTTGGTATAAGATGAAACAAGTCAAAGCACGTCATTGCGTAATAAAAAAGAAAGCAATGTATTTATACTGTGAAGTCTGGAAAGTGTTGATTTTAAAGCATTTCTGGATGTGTGGGATGCTTTGAAAATATGATTTTGTGACAATTTTGTGACAAACGGCGGAAAAATCACGGATTTACAAAGACGAAGCATATTGATTTCATGATCGGCATATGCTATAATGCCAGTAGGCAAAAAGATATGACGATGTTCCATGTGAACAAAGAACGAACCCCCGTATGTACCACCAATACATGCGAGGGTTCTTCTCTTTTTATTTCAGTGGTTGAGCATCCACTAGGCTATTCGTTGTCCTTGTTATGACTGCCTAACCATTTGCAAATGAGATGGCAAGTCACACCTGCCGCAACAGCCACCAAAAAAGATATGACTATTTCCATGTGTTCACCTCCCCCCGTTGCCGGGTCTCGGTTGGACAACGCAGTCAGTATAACACAACTTAGAACAGAATGGAACATATAAAAATACCCGGTGCAAATTAATGTACCGGGTGGTTTCTTTGGCCTTTTTGTCAATTCTTGATGTTTTTGTTTTAACCATTCTTCATACTGCTTTTGAGTTTGAATAGAAGAGTTATAGTCATTAGGGCAAGGAGAAACTTTCTTTCCCTTAATCAAATCTCTGTAATAGTAGGATTCTGTAACAAAATCATTGTAATCTTCGCCACGATTGCGGAGCATATCAACAATAGCTTTGTGTTCGATCTGGATAGGATTCTTTTTGCGTTTCCGATCGTTATATTGCTTTTGAGCTTTTTTGTCAGCAGAACATTTAGGGCAAAAATTTACACGTTTACAGAATGAAATGAAAAAGCTTGAAAATGTAATGTAATAATCAGAGCCATTCCCTTTATTGGGCGTGGCTTTTTATTATGACAAATTTTGTGAGAAACAAAAGAAAATAGACGCAACCAGACGAAACATTGTTTGGCGTAGAAACACCGGAAATCCTTGAAAATAAAGGATTTTTGCTATATGATGAAACAAGTTGAACTCTATCATTGCGTAATAAAAAAAAATCCTGTATAATACCAAACTGTAATATTGTATCATTCAGCGGACAGAGAAATACGCTGTGAATCATTAAAAGAAGTCAGGAGGACATAAGTACATGCGAGTCGATGCGGACGATTTTGCCCGACCTTGCAGCTGCGGGAGGGAGCACCACATAGACGTTAGAGAAATTGTAATTGAATCAGGAGCTATCGGGAAACTGGAAAAGGAAATGTCAGACGGTGATCTGAAAGAATGTATTTCCCCGCTTCTGATCTGTGACACGAACAGTTACAAAGCTACAGAGGAACTGATGGAGGATATCTACGACCGGTGTCAGGTACTGATCCTGGATGCTGAAGGTCTTGAGGCAGATGAGCGTGCCGTGGAGATCGTGGAGAATTATATGGAAGAGGACATCGATCTTGTTCTTGCAGTTGGAGCGGGGACGATCCATGATCTCAGCCGTTTTGTCGCCCATCAGTACCGGATCCCTTTTGTCTCTGTGCCCACCGCAGCCAGTTCAGACGGATTTACTTCCACAGTAGCAGACATGACCTGGAATGGTGTAAAAAAAGTATTTCAGGCATCTGCGCCACTTTTTGTTTTTGCGGATACGGATATTTTTGCTAAGGCGCCTGCAAGGCTTACAGCAGCCGGGGTGTCGGATATTCTGGGAAAATACATTGCGCTGGCAGACTGGAAGATAGCAAGTATTCTTATGGATGAATACTATTGTACAGCGGTGGCAGACCTGGAAACAAAAGCGATCCGGACTGTTAAGGATAATCTGAAAGAAATTGCAGCAGGAGAGAAAGATGCATGTGAGAAGCTGATGTATGCGCTGATCCTTTCCGGACTGGCCATGCAGATGACAGGAAACTCCAGACCGGCATCCGGGGCGGAGCACCATATGGTCCACCTCTGGGATATGGAAGTGGTCAATGGTCACCTGGATGCTCTTCACGGGGAGAAGGTTTCTGCAGCAACCATGCTGGTCCTTCTGGAATATAAAAAGCTTGCAGATGCTATCCGAAGAGGAGCCTGCAGAGTGCATGCCTTTACAGACGGAGACACAGAACTCCTGCAGGAGACCTTCGGCAGAAAAGGGATTCTTGGAGCACTTGAAAAAGAAAACACCCCGGAACTTCTGGACGATGTAAGCACAGAAACACTTTCCGGTGCACTTCCGGAAATCCTTAAGATCATAGATCTTCTTCCTGCAGTTACAGATATGCAGGAGATGATGAGTATCGTCGGCTGCGTGAGCAGAGTCCGGGATATCGGACTGCCGGGAAAAGCGATCGAGGAGAGTCTCAGACTTGCACCGTATACAAGAAGAAGGCTGAGCCTTCTGAGACTTCGGAAGATGCTCACATACTGAGCAGGAACAGCTCATAAAAGGTTCTTTTGACTTGACATAAATTTCAGGAAAGGCAGTGATGAACGGTTTGATGAGAGTAGGAATGGGATATGATGTACATAAACTGACAGAGGGCAGGAAACTGATCCTTGGTGGTGTTGATATTCCCTGGGAAAAAGGTCTTTTGGGCCATTCGGATGCGGATGTTCTGATCCATGCGATCATGGATGCACTTCTGGGAGCTGCGGCTCTTGGAGATATCGGAAAGCATTTTCCGGATACAGACCCTGCATATAAGGGAATCTCCAGTGTGAAACTTCTGGTGCATGTTGCCGGATTACTGAAGGAGAATGACTATGCGATCGGAAATATCGATGCCACCATCATCGCTCAGAAACCGAAGATGGCACCACATATTCCGACGATGAGAGAAAATATCGCAGAAGCACTTGGGATTAAAATATCACAGCTGAATATCAAGGCGACAACAGAGGAAGGCCTTGGATTTACAGGACAGGGAGAGGGAATCTCCTCACAGGCGATCTGCTCCCTGTACAGAATCGGGAAATTGGAGGAAGAGTAACATGAAGATTTTTAACACACTGACACGCAGAAAAGAGGAATTTGTACCTCTGGAAGAAGGAAAAGTAAAAATGTATGTCTGCGGACCTACGGTATACAATCTGATCCATATCGGAAATGCCCGCCCTATGATCATTTTTGATACGGTGCGCAGATATATGGAATATAAAGGATATGAAGTAAATTATGTATCCAACTTTACCGATGTAGATGATAAGATCATCAAGAAGGCCATTGAAGAGGGCGTTTCCGCAGAGGAAATCTCTACCCGTTATATCAAAGAGTGCAAGAAGGATATGGCAGATATGAATGTAAAACCTGCTACAACTGCACCCCAGGCTACACAGGAGATCCAGGGCATGATCGACATGATCCAGACTCTTATTGATAAAGGATATGCATATCCGGCAGCTGACGGGACCGTTTATTTCCGTGTAAAGAAATTCAAAGAGTATGGCAAGCTTTCTCATAAGAATCTGGATGATCTCCAGTCAGGATTCCGTTCTCTTAAGGTATCCGGTGAGGATCAGAAGGAAGATCCGTTAGACTTCGTGCTTTGGAAACCAAAGAAAGAGGGCGAGCCGTCCTGGCCGTCACCGTGGTGCGACGGACGTCCTGGCTGGCATATTGAGTGTTCTGTTATGTCCAAGAAATATCTCGGAGAAGAGATTGATATCCATGCAGGCGGTGAGGATCTGATCTTCCCGCATCATGAGAATGAGATCGCACAGAGTGAGTGCTGCAATGGTAAGATTTTTGCAAGATACTGGATGCATAATGGTTTCCTGAACATCGACAACCGCAAGATGTCCAAATCTCTCGGAAATTTCCGTACCGTTCGTCAGATCGGTGAACAGTATGATCTTCAGGTTCTCCGTTTCTTTATGCTGAACGCACATTACAGAAGTCCGCTGAACTTCAGCGCAGATCTGATGGAGGCAGCAAAGAACTCTCTGGAGCGTATCCTTGAGGCGGCAGGCAAGCTCAGCGACCGTAAAGACAATGGGGCGGCAGAGAATATTACAGAGGAAGAGCTTGCGCTTCTCAAAGAAGCAGAAGGTTTTGTTACTAAATTTGAAGCTGCCATGGATGATGATTTTAATACTGCAGATGCACTTGCGGCAATTTTTGAGCTTGTAAAATTTGCCAACACAAACGTAGACGAGAACAGCTCAAGGGAGTTTGCCGGTGGTCTTTATGAGGAACTTTTTAAGCTCAGTGATGTGCTGGGACTGAAAATCGAGAAAAAAGAAGAGATTCTTGACAAAGAAATCGAGGATCTGATCCAGGAGCGCCAGGCTGCAAGAAAGGCAAAGGATTTCAAGAGAGCAGATGAGATCCGAGATGAGCTCCTGAAAAAAGGTATCATCCTTAAAGATACAAGAGAAGGTGTGAAATGGCAGAGAGCTTAAAGAAACTGAAAGAGCTGTTTGATCTGAAAGACGCAGACCTTCGGACCTATTCGCCGCTGACGCTGGCCTATATCGGGGATGGCGTTTATGAGCTGGTGATCCGTACTATTCTTGTGAAAAAAGCGAATTGTCCGGTAAATCGTCTCCACAAAAAAGCCAGCAGCCTTGTAAAAGCATCTGCGCAGTCGGGTATGATGGAAATCCTCGAACCACTTTTGACAGAAGAAGAAAAAAGTGTATATCGAAGAGGAAGGAATGCGCATTCCGCTACCATGGCCAAACATGCCACCATGGCGGATTACCGGCGTGCCACAGGGTTTGAGGCGCTGATGGGATATCTTTACCTGAAAGAGGATTTTTCAAGGATACTGGAGCTGGTCCATGCAGGACTTGAGAAGGAGGAAGTTTAAATTGACTGAAATGATAGAAGGAAGAAATGCGGTCCTTGAGGCATTTCGTTCCGGTAAATGTGTTGATAAACTGTTTATTCTGGATGGCTGTCAGGACGGACCGGTCCGCACCATCGCAAGAGAAGCCAGAAAACATGATACCATTGTAAAATTTGTTCCAAAGGAACGATTGGATTCCATGAGCGAGACAGGTGCACATCAGGGTGTGATCGCACAGGTTGCGGCTTATGATTATTCTACAGTGGAAGATATCCTGAAAAAAGCAGAAGATAAGGGAGAGCCTCCGTTTATCATTCTTCTTGATAATATTGAGGATCCTCATAATCTGGGAGCTATCATCCGTACCGCAAATCTCGCAGGTGCTCATGGTGTGATCATTCCCAAACACAGAGCAGTAGGACTGACTGCTACGGTTGCCAAGACCTCGGCAGGCGCACTGAATTATACACCGGTTGCCAAGGTTGCTAATCTGGGACAGACTATTGATGAACTGAAAGAAAAAGGCATCTGGTTCGTATGTGCAGATATGGACGGAGAGGTGATGTACCGTCAGAATCTGACAGGACCTATTGGCCTTGTGATCGGAAATGAGGGAAATGGTGTAAGCCGCCTTGTAAAAGAGAAATGTGATTTTACTACCGCGATCCCGATGAAAGGGGATATCGATTCCCTTAACGCTTCTGTAGCAGCAGGGGTGCTTGCTTTTGAAATCGTGAGACAGAGACTGTCAAAATAAATACATCAAATACAGCCATAGCTGTTCGGAGAAAAAATGTGCCGATATAATGAGATGACGGATGAAGCTCTTATCGAAAGACTTCGTGCAGGGGAATCTGCAATTGCAGATTATCTGATGGAAAAGTATAAAGGTCTGGTCAGAAAAAAAGCCCGTGCCATGTTTCTGATAGGTGGGGACACAGATGATCTGATACAGGAGGGGATGATCGGACTGTTTAAGGCAGTCCGTGATTACCAGCCAGACAGGGAGTCGTCTTTTCAGTCTTTTGCAAATATATGTATTGACAGACAGATATATACTGCAATTAAAAGTTCAAACCGCCAGAAACATCAGCCACTGAACACTTATGTGTCTTTAAGCGACGGAGAGGCGGAGGAAAACTTCAGAGATTCCTGTGTGGAGCATGATAATCCGGAATCGATCCTGATCGACCGGGAAAATGTGGCGGCTCTCGAAAATGAAATGAAAAAGAGCCTGAGCCCTCTGGAAAACAGGGTACTGCAGTTGTATCTGGATGGAAATGGATATATGGATATTGCCCGGATCCTTGGAAAAACACCGAAATCCATTGATAATGCACTGCAGAGGATCCGTGGGAAAATTAAAAGCTATTTTTGAGAAGAGTAAATACCTCTTTCCTTTTGAATATAAAAGTATTAAAATAATATTCATAAGGAGCAGAATAAGAAAGGAGACCAAATTATGGCAAAGATCAATAAATATTGGGGACTTGTTGCAGTAGGAGCGCTTACCGCTGCCGCAGCAGGAGCTATCGCAGCACTTGTATCCAGACGATCCGTATGCGAAGAAGACTTTGAGGATGATTTCGAAGATCTTGATGATTTCAAGGATGACGAGAAGAAGGAAGAAAAAGAAGAGAAAGAAGTCTTCCAGGACTGGGACAAGACTGCATCTGAGACTGTAGAAGTTTCCAAAGAGGCAGAGGATGCTAAAGAGGCACCAACAGAAGCAGAGGAGGAAACACCTGCAGATGATGAATCGGAGGCCGAAGCGGAAGAAGAGACAGAAGCAGAAGAGACAAAGACAGAAGAGTAAAAAGAGAATCCTGCGTGCTGTGTCTGTGAGCGACAGCACACAGGATTTTTTGTGCTATAATCATGAAAATATGAATTTTTAAAAAAATAAAAATAATGTATTGACAATATGACAATCATCTGATAATATAAACAACTGTGAGCGGCACAAACGTCGCGAAACAAGCTGCTGTGGCTCAGTCGGTAGAGCGTCGCCTTGGTAAGGCGGAGGTCACGGGTTCGATTCCCGTCAGCAGCTTTTTTTGTGTCTAAAAACAGACAATTTTTTGTTTAGATACAGGTTTTGCGGGTTTCAAAAACTCCGGATTTATGATAAGATAAAACATCAGGATGATATTTAGGAGGGAAAGCAATGGAGAACGAAACAGTTTCCAAAAACTTTATTGAAAATATTATAGACAAAGATCTTGAAGAAGGCGTTTATGACACCGTGCATACACGTTTCCCACCGGAACCTAACGGCTATCTTCATATCGGACATGCGAAATCCATTCTTTTAAATTATGGACTGGCTCAGAAATACAACGGAAAATTCAACCTCCGTTTTGATGATACCAACCCTACAAAGGAGAAATCCGAATTTGTAGAGTCCATCAAGGCTGACGTGAAATGGCTTGGTGCAGACTGGGAAGACAGACTTTTCTTTGCATCTGATTATTTTGATCAGATGTATGAGGCAGCAGTGAAACTTATTAAGAAAGGCAAGGCCTTTGTCTGCGACCTGACTGCAGACCAGATCCGTGAGTACCGAGGAACTCTTACAGAGCCAGGTAAAGAGAGCCTGTACAGAAACCGTACTGTAGAAGAGAATCTTCAGCTTTTTGAAGAGATGCGTGAGGGCAAATACGGAGATGGCGAGAAGGTTCTCCGTGCCAAGATCGATATGGCATCACCGAATATGAACATGCGTGACCCGGTCATTTACCGTGTAGCCCGCATGACACATCACAATACAGGAGATAAATGGTGCATCTATCCGATGTACGACTTCGCTCATCCGATCGAGGATGCCATTGAGGGTGTGACACATTCTATCTGTACTCTGGAGTTTGAGGACCACAGACCGCTTTATGACTGGGTGGTAAAGGAACTGGAATATCCGCACCCACCGAAGCAGATCGAGTTTGCAAAGCTGTACTTGACCAACGTTGTTACAGGTAAACGTTATATCAAGAAGCTTGTTGAGGACGGCATCGTAGATGGATGGGATGATCCGAGACTAGTATCCATCGCCGCACTTCGCCGCCGTGGATTTACACCGGAGTCTATCCGTAAATTTGTAGAACTCTGTGGTGTTTCAAAGGCGAACAGTTCTGTAGATTATGCAATGCTCGAGTACTGCATCCGTGAGGACCTGAAGCTGAAACGTCCGCGTATGATGGCGATTCTTGATCCGATCAAGCTCGTGATCGATAACTATCCGGAAGGACAGGTTGAGTATCTTGAAGCTCCGAATAATATGGAGAATGAGGAACTTGGAACCAGAAAGATCCCGTTCAGTGGAGAACTTTATATTGAACGTGATGATTTTATGGCAGAGCCTCCTAAGAAATACAAACGTCTCTATATTGGAAATGAAGTTCGTCTTATGAATGCATATTTTGTAACCTGCACAGGTTATGAGGCAGATGACGACGGAACGATCCGTGTAGTCCACTGTACCTATGACCCGGAGACCAAGGGCGGAAATGCACCGGACGGACGTAAGGTAAAAGGAACGATCCACTGGGTGGAAGCATCCAATGCAGGTAAAGTTGAGGTAAGACTTTACGAGAATATCGTAGATGAAGAAAAAGGTGTTTACAATAAAGAAGATGGTTCTCTTAATGTAAATCCGAATTCTCTTACAGTAACAAGTGCTTATGTAGAGCCGGAGCTTCTGAAAGCAAAAGGTTATGACAGCTATCAGTTTGTACGTAACGGTTTCTTCTGCGCAGATATCCATGACTCCAGGGAGGGAGCACCGGTATTTAACCGCATTGTATCTCTGAAGAGCTCTTTCAAATTACCGAAAGCATAAAAACTGTCAAAAAGAATACGAAACATATGACAGCAGTACACCGTGAACAGGTATCAGGGTGTACTGCTTGTTTTGTTTTATCGTCATCAGGAATAAATGGATAAGTACAAAATGCTCCTGCAACGATTTCGGTTGCGCCCATTTACAGAAACGGTTATACTGATAACACAGGAAAGAGAGGAATTACACATGAAGAAAATCGTGCTTGCTTCCGCATCTCCCAGGAGGCGGGAACTTTTAAGCCAGGTAGGAGTCGCCTTTGAAGTGAAGCCTGCCAGCGGGGAAGAACGGATCACCAGTGCAGAGCCTGCGAAAGTGGTGGAGGAACTTTCTCGTCAGAAAGCTATGTTTACGGCATACGCGCTGGAGGAAGAGGAGAACCGAGATCTGAGAGATGTGGTTGTGATCGGTGCAGATACCGTTGTATCTTATGAGGGTAAGATTTTAGGTAAACCGGCAGATGAGACAGCTGCAATAGAGATGCTCGCTATGCTACAGGGGAATACACATCAGGTATATACCGGTGTAACTTTGCTGATAAGAGAAAAAGGGAGATGGAAAGCTCATACCTTCCATGAGTGCACAGATGTGAGCTTTTATCCGGTGACAGAGGAAGAAATAAAGGAATATGTAAACAGCAAAGACCCAATGGACAAAGCCGGAAGCTATGGGATCCAGGGCGCCTGGGGAGCCTATGTGAAGGGAATCCGTGGTGATTATAACAACGTGGTGGGACTGCCTGTGGCAAGACTGATCTATGAGACAAAAAAACTGGGAATGAACCTGAGAGGATGAAAGACAAAATGATAAAAGCTTGTATATTTGATCTGGATGGAACAATTGCGGATACACTGGAATCTATGGCATATGTGGCGAATGAGATCATGGAAAAGTTTTCCCTGAAACCACAGCCGGCAGATAATTTTCGTTATTACAGCGGTGAAGGTGCAGATATGCTGATCAGAAGATGCCTGATCGATGCAGGAGATCCGGAGCTGGTACACTACGAAGAAGTCAGGGAACTTTATCGCAGGAAATTTGATGAAGATCCGCTGTATAAAGTTGTGCCATATAAAGATATGCCGGAAACCCTTCAGGAGCTGAAACATGCAGGCCTTAAGATGGCTGTATGCTCCAATAAGCCTCATGTTGCGGCGCAGAAAGTGGTAAAGGCGATCTATGGCGATCTGTTTGATGAGGTGATGGGACAGCAGGAAGGGATCCGCAGAAAGCCGGCGCCGGATGGTCCGCTGAAGATTGCAGAAGATTTCGGCGTAAAGCCGGAAGAATGTATGTATATCGGAGATACAAAGACAGATATGCAGACAGGAAGTGCTGCCGGAATGTATACCGTTGGTGCACTATGGGGATTCCGTGACAGAGAAGAGCTTGAAAATAACGGTGCAGATATTGTAGCAGCTGTACCTGGTGATCTGTTTACTATTTATGAGGAGAAGCAGCATGATTAAGATGGTTGCCAGTGATCTGGATGGAACGCTGCTTATCGGTGGAAGACAGACGCTGCCGGAAGAGATCTTTCCGTTGGTAAAGGAACTGAAAAACATGGGAATCCTCTTTGTGGCAGCCAGTGGCAGACAGTATGCCAATATGAGGAATCTTTTTGCGCCGGTAAAGGACAAGATGGCATTTATCAGTGAAAATGGCGGGCTTGCTGTCCAGAATGAGAAGCTTCTGTACTGCGACAGCTTTGACAAAGAACTGGTCAGAGAGATCATTCAGGCAATATGGGAAAAGCCCGGAGCGGAATTTTCCTGTTCTACAAAGGATTTTTATTATATCATGCCCAAGACAGAACATTATCGCCATCTGATGATCGAAGAAGTAAAAAATCAGTGTAAGATCATAAAGAGTTTTGATGAGATCACAGAGCCTTGTATGAAGGTTGCAGTTTATGAGAGAGAAGGAATGACGGAGGAATCCATCCGGTACTGGAGAGAACGGTTCAAAGACAGATGTACTGTTGTGACATCCGGATTTGCGTGGGTGGATTTTGTTCCATTTACCACGAACAAAGCAAAAGGGATCCGTAAATACCAGGAACTTTTGGGAATCGGACCGGATGAATGCATAGCATTCGGGGATGAATACAATGATATTGAAATGATGAAATCTGTAAAATACAGCTTTGCCATGAAGCATGCGAAGCCAGGGGTAAAGGCGGCGGCTTTCTACGAGACAGAGAAGGTGGAACCAGTACTTCGCAGACTGATCGCGGCGGGCGGAGATATAAAGGAGGTACTTTAATATGTACAAGAAAGAATATGTCCAGACATTTCTGGAAAAACAGGGTCAGCTTTTTGATGAGCCGGTAGCAGAGGATTTTGAGGAGGCAGAGGAATTTCTAGAGGATTGCATGGCAGTTGTGCTGGATTCCCTGAAGGATGTTAAAAAATATCTGGATGGAATGGGCGCAGATGTGGAGGGGATTTCCCTGAAGGAGCTGGAAGAAGAAAGTGAAGTATTCAAACTCCCGGACGGAAAATATATGATCGTAGAAGGCTGACGGAAAGCAGGGATTACACCTCTGAAAATTAAATATGATAAACTTGCATCAGCAAAAAGAAAGCCCTGCGTAGAAAGGGTAAATGTGGGGAAAATAAAATGATGTAAAGGAGGATGGGATATGAAAAAAAGCAGAGTGCTGGCAGTCGTCATGGCTGTGCTTATGATGGTAACGCTGCTTCCATCGATGGTATTTGCCACTGCAGCTCCATCGGGAACTCTTGATGGAAAGCTGAAGGTCAAAGGAACACTTGCGATCGGGTCTACCTTAAGTGCAGATTACTCAAAGGTCAAGCCGGAGGGGATCACAGATGATAATGTGAGTTTTTCCTGGTCATTAAAGGACGGAGACCTTCTTACAGAGGTAGGAACTGATAAGACTTATAAAATCGATGAAAAAGATCTGGGTCTTCCGATCGTTCTGAAGATCACCGGAAAAGAAGAGACGGGAGTCAGTGGTGAGCTTACGGTGACGACCCAGGAGGTTTCCGAAACAGAGGAGGAAGCCAAAGCAGTAGGAGAAGATCCGGATGCGGAGGAAAGTGAAGCTTCGGCAGATTCGGAGTCTTCAGAGAACACGCCGGATACAGAAGCTGGAACGTCAGAGGAGCCTGATAGTGCTCAGCCTGAGGAAACCATAGAGCCGGCAGAAGAAACGGAGTCTGCGGATGTGCAGGAGAATACAGATGTACAGGAAAATACAGATACCCAGGAGCCTGCTGAAAACTCTGTTATAGAAGTAAACGGAGAACAGTCAGGGCCTCAGAATACCGATGAGGCAGATACATCTGGAGATAGTCAGACAGAGACACCGGATTCCGCAGGTACAGCAGCAGACGCTTCCGAAAAAAATGAGGAACCGACATATTCGGCATCTGCATACACGGAAGATGGAAGTGGAATTCTGGATTTTGGTTCCGTGGAAGAGGGATATACGGAAATTCCGGAAGCACAGATGGTTACTATCACAAATAACGGAACCGGAGATCTCAATTTTAAAGAGATTGCCCCGGAGAATTTCATGGCTGCGGATATTAACGATGCGCCATTAAAGAGTGGTGAAAGTGTTGCTGTGTGGGTAAAACCACGAGAAGGTCTGAAGGCTGGAGAATACAAAGATCTGATCACGTATCAGACAGAAGAAGGTGCCGATGTCTTCTTTGAAGCGGACTTTACAGTAAAAGAACCGGAAAATAAAAAAGCCGAAGATCATGAAAATAATGAGCAGACAGATCCCGGGGAAACATCGGACCCTGCAGCGGAAAAAATATACAAGCTAACTGCGGATCCGACAGAACTGCCTTTTGATGATCTGACTGCCGGTTATGAAAAGGTAGAAACAACAAGTACAGTCACGATCAAAAACGAAGGTACAGAAGCTGTGACGTTAGTACAGCCTGAGTCGGAGTTTTTTGATATTGCGCCGGTCAGTGAAGTGGAGAGTAGCGGAAATATCCAGTTGGCGCAGGGAGGAGAGCAGACCTTTACCGTACAGCCTAAGCTTGGACTCTCTGCAAAAGATGATCCATACGTGGAAGAGCTTGTATTTGCTTCTGATGAAAGCACGGAAGCATCTGCTACAGTGACGGCTTCGGTTATGGTAAAGACAGAAACACCAAAAACAGTTACTGCAACAGTGAAACCGGAAGGTCCTCTGAAGTTTGGAACACTGGAACAGGGCTATGAGACTGCGCCGGATGCACAGCCTGTAACCGTAGAGAATACAGGTACAGAGGCTATCCGGATCCAGCTTTCTGCTCCGGAGGATTATGAGGTGGGAGAGCCTTCTGCGGAAGTGCTCAATCCCGGAGATAAGGCGGCAACCTTTACCGTACAGCCCAAGACCGGTCTTCAGGTCGGAGATCACAGCGATACGATTTCTGTGACAGATCAGAATACCGGAAACACACTGGCTGAAGTCCGGCTGGAATTTACAGTTTCGGAGCCGGAACCGGAACCGGAACCCAATCCCGGTCTTTCGGTAACAGATAGTCTGGAGTTTGGAACCAAAGAGGAAGGCTATAAGGAACTTCCTGATGCGAAGAAAGTTACAGTTACCAACACCGGAAATACAAAGATCGTTCTGAAACAGCCTTCATCAAATGCATATACAATTGGTACACTTTCCGCCACAGAGCTGGAAGCAGGAGATAATGCAACCTTTAGCGTACAGCCGGTCAGCGGACTTTCACAGGGGGAATATCTGGAAGACATTGTGATCGCCAATGATGCAAATGTGGAAGCTTATGTAAATGTCCATTTCAGCGTTACAAAGAAAAAAACAGATAACGGTAAGAAGGCGAATAACCTTACAGGCATCAAAAAGCCATCCGATATCAAAGATCTACCCAATGGAACCCAGAAAACCCAGAAAGCCCTGAAGCTTCCGGGAACAGTAAAGATCACTACAACAAAGGGAGAGCAGAAGGCATCTGTTAAATGGGATGTTAAGGGATCTTCTTATGATCCGTCTTCTGCAGAACGTCAGATATTTAATGTAAAAGGTACCGTCATTCTTCCGGAGGGGGTTAAGAATCCCAACAAGATCAGTACAGTGATCGCAGTAAGTATTACAGTAAATGGATATCAGGGCACGGAAGCCGCTGCATCGGACAATAAGATCACAGGCATTGATTCCAATGGCAAGTATGATACCAATACAAAGATCACCTTTACAGCAGCTGGTGCAGGAATGGATAATACAAACCCGCGTAAGGGAGATACCAGATATCAGCCGAAGAGCTGGAAGATCACAGAGACCCGTACCTGGGATGGAGAGCCTTATACTGCAACATTCCGTGTCAGCAAGCCGGGAAAATATACTCTGAAAGTTACCTTTGGACAGCAGAAATACGACGGCTCCAGCTGGAAGGATACCGGTACACAGTCAGAAAGTACGGTTACTTTTACGGTATCACAGGCAGCAGTTCTTACTGCGACTCCGAGTCCGGCAGTGACACAGACAAATCAGAAATCTGCAGTGCAGACGGGAGACAGTACACCGATCATGACATTTGTGATCATTTTGATCGTGGCTGTGGTATGTATTGGAGGAATCCTTGTATATCGTAGAAAGAAAAAATAAGAACAGAATGTAGAAGATAGTTTTACAGCACCCTCCGTACAAAAAATGTACGGAGGGATTTTTTTGCACATAGAGATCCGTTTTATATGCTGTTACTAGCACTCTATAATGATGAGTGCTAAATTTTTCTTGACTTTTGTAAAAAGTCGTATTAGTATATATTTATTGAAAAAAACAACAGGTTTCCGGCTCTGTCGGAACATCAGAAATAAAAATAAAAACAAAAGGAGAGTGACATATATGTCAGCAAAACATGGAAGTTTATCAATCAACAGTGAAAATATTTTTCCGATTATCAAGAAATGGTTATATTCCGACCATGATATTTTTGTAAGAGAGATGATCTCCAACGGATGCGATGCGATCACCAAACTGAGAAAGCTGGAAGTTATGGGAGATTATACATTCCCGGAAGGTTACAAACCGGCTGTAAATGTTATCGTTGATCCGGATCAGAAAACTTTGAAGTTTATCGATAACGGTATTGGTATGACAGCAGATGAAGTAGAGGAATATATCACACAGATCGCTTTTTCCGGTGCCACAGAGTTTCTTGAGAAATATAAGGATAAAACAACGGATGATCAGATGATCGGTCATTTCGGACTTGGATTTTATTCTGCATTTATGGTTGCAGATGAAGTTCATATTGATACTCTCTCTTACAAGGAGGGTTCCACACCGGTACATTGGACCTGTGACGGTGGTACGGAGTATGAGATGGCAGACGGAAACAAAACAGAACCGGGAACAGAGATCACTCTTTTCCTCAATGAGGAAAGCCTGGAGTTTGCCAATGAATATCGTATGAGAGAGGTTATCGAGAAATACTGTTCTTTCATGCCGGTAAATATCTATCTTTCCAAAGCAAATGCTGAACAGGAGTATGAAACGATCGATGAGGCAGATCTCCGTGAAGATGATGTGGTAGTTGAGCATATCCATGAGGATGCCAAGACAGAGGAAAAGGAGAATGATAAAGGCGAGAAAGAAGTTGTGGAAGTTTCTCCTGCCAAAGATAAAGTAAAGATCAATAAACGGCCGGTATCCTTAAGCGATACACAGCCGCTCTGGATGAAACACCCAAATGAGTGCACGGATGAAGAGTATAAAGAATTTTACCGTAAGGTATTTATGGATTACAAGGAACCGCTGTTCTGGATCCATCTGAACATGGACTATCCGTTCAACCTGAAGGGTATCCTGTATTTCCCGAAGATCAGGACAGAGTATGATTCCATTGAGGGAACCATCAAGCTTTATAATAATCAGGTATTTATTGCAGATAACATCAAAGAGGTGATCCCGGAATTCCTTCTTCTTCTGAAAGGCGTGATCGACTGTCCGGATCTTCCACTGAATGTTTCCCGTTCTGCACTGCAGAATGATGGTTTTGTGAAAAAGATTTCTGAATACATCACCAAGAAAGTAGCAGATAAGCTCACCGGAATGTGCAAGACAGACAGAGAGTCTTATGAGAAGTACTGGGATGATATCAGCCCGTTTATCAAATTTGGATGCATCAAGGATGCGAAATTTGGTGAGAAGATGAACGATTATATCCTCTTTAAGAATCTGGATGGCAAATATCTTACCCTGAAAGACTGCATTGAGGAAAATAAAAAAGAAGAAACAAAAGCAGCTGAAGAGGAGAAGACAGAGGAGAAAGCTTCTGAAGGATCCCAGAATGAGGAACCGGAAAAAACGGTGATCTATTATGTGACCGATGAGGTACAGCAGAGCCAGTACATTAATATGTTCCGTGAAGCGGGTAAAGATGCTGTACTGCTGAAGCATGTGATCGATTCACAGTTTATTTCCCATCTTGAACAGCAGGATCAGACGATCCAGTTCAAGAGAATTGATGCAGATCTGACAGAAGAGCTTCGTGAAGACGGAAAAGCGGATGAAGCAACAGTCAAGACACTTACTGAGGTGTTCCGTAAGAATCTTGGCAAGGATAAACTTGAAGTAAAAGTAGAGAAGCTGAAAAATGAGGGAACTGCAGCGATGATCACTCTTCCTGAGGAGAGTCGCCGTATGCAGGATATGATGAAAATGTACAATATGTACGGAATGGATCCGAATATGTTCGGTGGTCAGGAAGTACTTGTACTGAACGCAAATCATCCTCTTGTAAGATTTATAGCAGAAAATCAGGGATCAGA
>UMBM01016495.1_pt1 | contig 18148 bp, 10 predicted proteins | sample 1963971 | NCBI WGS metagenome assembly UMBM01 (sample SAMEA4835942, study PRJEB28245) | human gut metagenome | biome: gut microbiome; material: fecal sample | place: Denmark | collected 2008 | reverse complement strand
CTCAGCAACTTTTATAAGATAAGACAGCTGTTGTAATGTCATACCATTTCTCCTTTATAATACAATACGTTTAACTACGGCAACTAATGCATCAACAATAAATATGGCTATCGCAATTGCCCCTGCCGCACCAATTGTTCCAACAAGGCTTGATAATGCCTGCTGTGTGTCTGATGTGAACAGGTAATATACTGTCTGGTACATTCCAGCTCCAGGAACTATTGTTAATATCGCTGGTATAAGTGTTGTTGTAACCGGTGTCTTTAAAAGCCTTGCCAGTATATGGGAGATTATTGCAAGCACAAGTCCTGACATAAAGGTTGCCATAAGAACTGATGTGAACTGTTCTGTATACAAATAGATTGCCCAGCCCGCAAGACCTAGTATGCCGTTAACTAGCAGGCATTTTCTTGGGGCTTCTATTATTACTGAAAATGTTATGATTGCGCCGAAAGCGAATAGGCATTGAAATAGCATATGGATGGCCTCCTGAATTTTATCTTTTCCTTGATGTGTGGGTGATATTATTTACGTTGTGGCTGGATTGCCAGCTCCCAGCAAATACAACGGCGACACGCTTGCACTGAGTGTCGCTCGCAGCGGTACTAAGCCGCCAGCTTGGGCTGCCGGCTAAGGACCGGCGGCTCGTTTTTAGGATATTATTACCAGGCCTATGTAGACGCCAAGGGCTATTAGGGCGGCTTCGGTGAAGGCTTGGAGGATATTGGCATTGCCAGAGGCGTAGTCGCCGTGGAGAGTATCTCTTATTGCGTTGGTTATTGCAGCCCCGGGAACAAGTACCATTATCGAACCTATTATTATTAAATCAAGATGGGCAAGTGGATTAAGATGAATGAGTACCCTTGCCACAACTGACAATATAATAGAAGCTGTCAGGTCTTTTATAAGGGAATTAAGCTTCATACTGCCGGCGGCGTGTAACCATATAGCCAAGAATACGCCAACTATCCCTGTAAACAGCATATCCACGCCATTGCCGCCGTACATTCCCGTAAAGAAAAGCCCAACGAATACTGTGCATATATCCTTTAACCACCACGGATACTGATTCTTCTTTAAATGCTTTAACTGCGAAAATGCCTCCTCTAATGATATTATTCCTTTATAAAACTTTCTTGATATGTCATTGACCTGAGCTATCATATTAAGGTTGGTTGCCCCTCTGTCCACTCTCCTGACAACTGTCAGTGCATCTATTGACGGATCATCTAAAGAAATCATAAATCCCGTTGATACAACAAATGCCTGTGTAGTCTTTAAACCTGATGTTTTAAGCATATAATCGATTGTTTCCTCAACCCTGTATATCTCTGCTCCATTTTCTAACATAATCATACCCGCAAGAGCCGCTGTATCAATAAGAAGCTTATAATCCATATATTGTTACTCCTTTACACACACCTTCTACGCATTTTCTAAGCATTTTTATCTTTAAATTCATACTTTTTAAGTTCACAGTTCTTAATTCCAAAGCCTGAAAACTCATCATTGCTCATATTTCTGAAATATGACTCGACAATCCTCGAAATACCATTATGCGCAACTAGAAGATATATTTTATCAGAATTGTCATTTCTTATATCATCTATAAGATTATATATCCTCTGGCTCAGATGAAGCATTGTCTCTCCGCCGTCAAAATCATCAACAAAGTTCATCTTAGCCGCGGCAAATTCCTTGCCATCTCTTGGTGTAGACTCGTATCTTCCAAAATTCTGCTCCTTTAACCGTATTTCCATTCTGCACGGTATGCCAGCGGTTTCTGATATATGCTTTGCTGTGTCAGCCGCTCTTATAAGTGGAGAATATAATATCTCATCAATATGTATATTTCCCATTTTGATACACTCACCTAATTCTATTGCCTGCTTATGTCCAAGCTCTGTAAGTGCAATGTCTGTCGCACCACATATTTTATTCTCTACATTCCATATAGTCTGTCCGTGTCTTGTAAAATAAAAATAACTGCTCATATATTATTCCTCTGCTATCAAATATTATATACCTATGCATTGTCACGATATATATCTGTATCATTTATATACACCATGTTTTCACATATCTTGTATATATTTCATATTTTTACACACTATATACGCTCTATTCTTCCCAATTCTTTCAAAGTTTCGTCTGTCATATTGTATACAGCATCAATTATATAATTCCTGTAGCTTGCATTGCCATCCACTTCTGCCATTCTGCGGTATGCAAGCTCTCCGCTTATTCCCATTACGCTAACAGCTGCACATACACTTTCTAATATATGCTCTTTATCCGCTGCTACATATGCTGATGTAAGAGCTGACAGCTGACAACCGGCACCGGTAACAAGGCTCATCATCTTATGACCATTCCTTATTGCATATACGCGGTTCTCATCAGCAACCATATCAATTCCGCCTGTAACCGCAATCACAGCACCTGTCTTTTGGGACAGCTTATTAATAAAATCTGCCATTTCTTTTATATTATCATCTGTAATTTTATCGGCAATCCCCGCCTCAACACCCATAGCAGACTTATTTTTCTGCATAGTTTCATATACTCCAGCTGCTATATTATGAATTCCCTGCTTTGCGGCTATCGCTTTTATCTCGGATACATTTCCTCTTATAACACCAAACTGTACATTGGACATAAGATTTTGGACAGCTTTAATTCTGTAATCTGATGAACCAGCACCAACAGGGTCAAGTATTACTGGTATTCCAAGTTCATTGGCTGTAGCACCTGCTTTAAGCATTGATGATAATTTATTATCATTAAGCATCCCGATATTAATATCAAGTCCCTGGCATATTGATGTTATCTGGCTCACCTCATTAATATCCTCCGCCATTATAGGTGCACCACCGCATGCAAGCACTATATTGGCACAATCATTAATGCTCACATAGTTCGTTATGCAGTGGATAAGCGGATGTCTGTTATGCACATTTTTTATTATATTTTCAAACATTCACTAAAACCCTCTTTTCTATACAGAAAGCTTGTCTTTTTCCATATATGATTATCACTGTATTGAATATTACAACGTCTTTTATCATTGCTTATAATAGCTTGTATTCTCCTATATATGCCTATCGATTTTGCATATTGAATTGTCTATCCTGCAAGATTGTCCTGAATCTTAACTAACAAGCCTGCCTTTTTTATGCTGAATACTATTATTCCAGATATGACCGCACCCATGGCAGTTGATATAAAAAATGGAATTATATACGCATAAAATGCTATTCCTGCGGCACTTTTTCCCATAAGGAATATTGCAACCGGATATGCACATAAACCACCAAGTATTGATGTTCCTGCTACTTCTCCTATCATTGTTGCAATAATATTATGGGTCTTTTTGTATACAATACCGCATATCAATGCACCGAACATACTTCCCGGAAATGCCATAAGGCTTCCCATTCCAAGCAGATTTCTTATAAGTGAGGCAACAAATGCCGCCATTACGCCGTATCCGGGTCCTAAAAGGACGGCACAGAATATATTAACCATATGTTGTACTGGTGCACATTTACTTCCAAATACCGGAAATGAAATCAGGCTTCCAGCTACTGCGACTGCACATAGGACACCAGCAGTGGAAAGTTTTTTAATGTTGTTCATAGTATTTCTCCTAATCTATTAGTCTATTAACCTCTGATTTATTTTAACATAATTTTGTGGGTTGTGTTATATTATATGAGGGAATTATGTTAGGTTATGGTTTTAATTTTATGAGAACGGGGAATATTATAATATATACAGAAATGAGGATTTGTTATGAAAGCTTATGAAAGATTATTAAAGTATGTTGTTGTCAGAACTCCTAGTGATGAAGAGAGTGGAAAGTCACCTTCTTCTGAGTGTCAGTTTAAGCTGGCTGGGCTTCTTAAAGACGAGATGACTGAGCTTGGACTTAGTGATGTTAAGCTTGATAAACATTGTTATCTTTATGGCAGACTGCCTGCAACTAAGGGGCTTGAGAAGCTTCCTTCAATTGGTTTTATTGCCCATATGGATACTGTGTCTGATTATTGCAATGGTGATATCAATCCTGTTGTGACTCCTGATTATGATGGTGGGGACTTAGTGCTTGGTAACAGCGGACTTATATTAAGTCCTGATACTTTTCCACATCTTGCTTCTTTAAAGGGCAGAACTCTTATAACTTCTGATGGAACAACTATTCTTGGTGCAGATGATAAGGCTGGAATTGCTGAAATTCTTACTATGATTGAATATATCACTGCTAATAATATTGAACACCCTGCAATTTGCGTAGCATTTACGCCTGATGAAGAGATTGGTATGGGTACTCAACATTTTGACGTTGAACGCTTCGGAGCTGATTACGCATACACTGTTGATGGCGATACTGAGGGTGAGATACAGTACGAGAATTTCAATGCCGCCAAAGCTGAATATGTTGTGAAAGGTTTTAATGTCCACCCCGGCTCATCTAAGGATACTATGATTAACGCTTCCTTAGTAGCTATGGAAATTAATAATTGCCTGCCGGCTATGGAGATACCAAGGGAAACGGAGAATTACGAAGGCTTCTATCATCTTATAAGTATGTCTGGTGATGTTGCAGAAGCACACCTTAATTATATAATCCGTGACCACGATGCTTCATTATTTGAAGCAAAGAAAGCCACACTGTGCCACATTGAAAAGATTATGAATGAAAAATGGGGTGCTGGAACTGTACAGCTCACTATCACTGACCAGTACCGCAATATGTCTGAGATTATCAAAAAATGTATGTTTCTTATAGAAAATGCTGTGAAAGCCTGCAAGAATACTAATATACCACCCCTTATACTTCCAATAAGAGGTGGCACTGACGGCTGTATGTTAAGTTATATGGGACTTCCCTGCCCTAACCTTGGCACTGGCGGACACGCCTACCACGGTCCTTACGAACACATAACCATCGAAGGTATGGACAAAACTGTTGATATGCTTGTAGAACTCGTGAAAACATTTTCCAAGCCTATAATTAACTAACAGGCATAAGCTTACGCCTTAACTGTTTCAATTCTTGTAAAGAAATATATGTACTTGAATATTATCAAAAATACAATAAATACACGCCCATATATATTAGACATTGCAAGCATTGCCAATATAAGCATTGCTGATGCTGGCAGAAGTATGCACAACTTAGTCTTTAATGTCATTGAACGACTGGTAACGAAGCTTTCAAGATGTTTTTTGTAAAGCTTTGTTCCAATAAACCACTTATGAAATCTGTCAGAGCCTTTGGCAAAGCAGAAAGATGCTAATAATAAAAATGGCGTTGTTGGCAATACTGGAAGTACGACACCTATTGCACCGAGTACCATTGACACAATTCCTATCATAAGCCATAAAAGTTTAATTGGGGATTTAATGATATTCTTCATTAATGTTTCGATGTCCTTTCTTATTGTCTTGTTGTGACTAACCTTAGTTAATCATAGCTAACTTTGATAAGTATATATGAACATATCATTTTTTGTCAATACACCGGATTAATATACCAAATAATGGCAATACCTCCGCGCCACTTAAGTACAGGAGATATTGCCATTATTTTATAGTTTTTCCGCTCAATGCTTTATTTTAAAGAACTCTTGGATATCTATAATATTTATAAATTAAAGCTTTTCATTATTATGTCTTTCAAAGAAGCTCTTAGTTTCCTTAACTACAACTCCGCTCAATGCGAATAACGCAATCATATTAGGCAGTGCCATAAGTCCGTTAAATATATCAGCAATTGTCCATACCGCACTTACTGTCATATAAGGTCCGATAAATACTGCTAATATGTATATCCAGCGGTATATTTTAACGTGCTTCATATTACCACCGCTAAGATATTCAAGACATCTTTCGCTGTAATAGTCCCAGCCAAGAATTGTTGTAAATGCAAAGAATACAAGACAGAGCATAAGCACAAAAGAAGATACCTGTGCCGGGAATGGAAGTCCATTCTGGAATGCATATGTAGTAACTGCTACACCCTCAAGGCCTTCAACCTGCCAGGCACCTGTAATTACAATTGAAAGCCCTGTAAGAGTACATATTACAATTGTATCAATAAATGTACCTGTCATACTTACAAGTCCCTGTCTTACAGGTTCATTAGTCTGTGCAGCAGCCGCAGCTATAGGTGCACTACCAAGACCAGCCTCATTAGAAAAAATGCCTCGTGCCACACCCTTCTGCATAGCAACAAGCATACTTCCGACTGCTCCGCCAGTGATTGCCCTAGGAGAAAATGCAGCCTGAACAATAATCTTAAATGCCGCAGGAACTTTAGTAATATTAGCTATTACAAGAACTGCAACAAATAATACATATATAATTGCCATAAATGGCACTACAACCTGACTTACGCTTGCGATTCTCTTAACACCGCCTATAAGCACAAGTGCAACACAGACTGCAAGAATAAGTGAAGCGATTACTACTGACCATGAGTACTCGCCAAGAAATGGAATATTAACACAATGCTCATTATTCGCATCGAAAAAACCATTAACGGCACTTGAAATACCATTTACCTGACTAAATGTACCAATACCAAAAAGTCCAACACATACACCAAAAAATGCAAATAACTTAGCAAGCCATTTCCAGTTCTTGCCCATTCCCTGCTCTATATAATAGAATGGTCCGCCAAGACTGTGTCCGTCTTCTCCTATAACTCTGTATTTAACAGCAAGAAGACCTTCTGAATACTTAGTTGCCATTCCGAAAAATGCTGTTATAACCATCCAGAATAATGCACCCGGACCACCTGCACAGACTGCTGTTGCAACACCAACGATATTACCAGTACCAATAGTTGCACTTAAAGCTGTACATAATGCGGCAAAACTTGTAATTTCGCCTTCGGCCTCTTCTTCATTTTTAACCATCCATTTTAATGCTAAAGGGAGCTTTCTGAGCTGTAATAAACCAAGACGAACTGTCAATAATATTCCGCCAAAAAGGATAATTACCATAAGCGGCACACCCCATACGAAATTATCAATGTTCGCAAGAATCTGATTAATTGAATTCCACATTGTACTTTCTACCTTTCATATCTAAACTACAGCATAGTACAAGCCTATACTGTCCCAACACCGCAAATGCCGTACATTACTAAATACTTTGCTAATATGCAGACTTTTACTTAATGCATTGGAATTATAGACAATATTGCCTGAATAAATATAAAAGCAGAAATAACATTTTAGAATATACAACTTATCATATAACAAGTTATATTATACTTTATGCCTTCTCTGTCCTTTTGCCTGAGAGATTCATATACCCGCTTTATAAGAAGTCACAATGTTGTTATTAATAATGTTGTCTTATAATCACATTATTAACTGCTTATAAAGAACTATATGTTGCACCTTCGGCCTCTGTGTTTATCCAGAACTCTCCAGAGAGTCGATCCATTTACAGTTGCGCCAGCAGAGGCTGGCACCTGAGAGTGTTACTCCTTCGGCAGGCTTTCGCCGTTTTCCTGCAAACTTCATATCGAAAATTGCCTTATATTAATATAATCTTATTTTCTACATAATTCAACTTATTTTTACATTTTTTAATAATTATAGAATTTCCTATTACATAAAAAGGCAGTCACCGTGATTACACTCATCCGCTGGATATACCAGAACATATGATGTATCACTTTATGTGACTGCCATTTTATTATCTGCTTATATTATTTACTTATACTATTAGCCTATACTATTAACTTATATTATCCGCTTATATTATTAAGTATATAATACTAAGCATTTTCTTTTCTTCTATATAGTGTAAGACATATAACACCTGCACTAAGCATAAGAACTGCAAGAAGAATTATTGTTCTTGTAACTGAGAGTGTATCAGCTGTAGCCGCACTGTCTTCTGCTGTTGCAGCACTGTCTTCTGCCACATCATTATTATCTGCTGCACTGCCATTGCCTGATACATTGCTCTTATCCTCTGTATTAGAATTAGCAACATCCTCATAGACTACAATATATGTTGAGAATCTATCAGTTGCAAATGTAAGTTCTCCTGTTGCTTTATCAAATGCGGCACTAAGAATATCTGATACCCCATTGTGAATTCTTATTACACTATACTTTCTTGTCTTTGAAGAATCATTATTAATAAGGTCTGCATTTAACTTAATCTTAATATTAATTGCACTGTTAAGTTCATATACATCAGACTTCTGCGAACCTATAATCTTCTGTAACTGGATATCAAGTATGCATCCAGCAGCCTGATTGTCCTTAATGTTACTATTAATAAGTTTCTTCTCATCTTCTGTAAGATTAGAACTCTTATCCTTTACAGTAAGTGCAATATCAACCTTTACACCATCTTCTGCCTGTTTAGCTTCATCTTCTGTAAGGACAGCATTAATAATGTCTTCTGTTGAATCTACAAGTCCTGTTTCTGGTACTCTTTCATCTACCAATACTGAAACTTTAATATCTGTCTTAACATCAGAGTTATCTGAACCCGGCTTGTTGTTATCACCCGGCTTATTATCGTTGTCGCCCGGCTTATTATCGTTGTCGCCCGGCTTATTATCGTTGTCACCTGGCTTATTATCGTTGTCGCCCGGCTGTGTATTCTCAAGCTTAGGAATAACTGTAATGTCTGCCTTGTCACCACATACTGTACAATGATGTGACTTGCTTCCTTCTTCTGTAGTAGTAGCTTCCTTATCGATAGTCCATTCTGTACTATAATTATGTCCTGCCGCTGGAATTACTTCTGTCTTAGTATCTCCACATACTATACAAGTATATAACTTTGAACCTTCTTCTGTACAAGTTGCTTCTTTCTGTACTTCACCATCATTCCATACATGTTCTGTATGTTCTTGCTTAGCTTCATTGTAAGAAGTCTTCTCCCACTGTAATGTTGTAAGTGTAAGCTTTCCTGCACCTGTATATGTTTTAACTTTAGTATCAAGTTCTGAAGCTGCATATAATGTGTAGCCAGTATAAGGAAGGTCTTTCTTGAATTCATCTTTATCCTGAACTAATGCTACTTCACCTTCTTTATCAGTATTAAGAGCTACCTTTAATTCCTGCTTTGCTCCATCCATCATATATATTGTATTAAATGCGTTAATATAACCTGCTGGACTGCTTCCGTTACCACTTATAAGTGCATTAGTTATACCTGACATATAGCAGTTCTCAAGTAACATATGAGCTCCACAGTTAGATGATGCACCATTACTTACAATTTTCTTAGCTAATTCCGGATTTGTCTTTTCTATATCAAGACGCATTTCTCTTAAATCCTGTGCATCCATAATACAATTGTATACATGTGCTGTACCATAACGAAGTCTTGGCATTCTATCCATCGAATTCTTATAGTAGTTATTAGCAAGTGTAAGTTTAATATTCTTAGCTGATGAATCATCATCAGACTGTCCTAATAAATGAGTCTTTTTCTGACCATAAGCATAATTGTATATCTGCTGATCTGTCATACCCTCTTCAAGCAAATGCTTATAATATGGGTAGTTATCTGGATTAGCCTTCATAGCATTCATCATTTCATCAAAGAATACATTATCTTCACTTGCTGGAAGGAATTCACACCATGATATTGTTATATTACTGTCATTAACTGGTGTCTTAACATCAATAACTCCATCATATGACTTATAGAAAGTACAGTGGTCAACCCATATATCAGAGCTTCCCTTTTCTATTGTCATATAATCCCAGTCATTACGATCATAAGCACCTTCTGTATAATCGTCCCACTCCCATATCTCATCAAATTCAATATTTCTTATGATGATATTATTAGAGCCTGTTATATCTATACATGTATGTGTAATCTTAGCTCCATTCTTAGAGTAGATTGTAAGATTACTCATATCTGCAAGCTTAAGCATTGATACACCTGTCTTTAAAAGTGTTGGGTGTGTAAGTGGCTCAAGCTTATGTGCTGTTATAAATGAGCTGTAGCTGTCAAAGTTATTAACTTCCTTATCACCAAGCGCAATATCTGCTGTAAGCTCGATCACTGATGCCTTACCACTCTTCTTTACACTCTGTATTGCATTAAGGAATTCTTCTGCTGTGCCGGCTGTGTAATAGTTATCTGATGTTTCCTTTAATAATCCACCACCTGTTACATTAGCACTCTGTGCATAACCTTCCTGTGCATACTGTGCAAGTCCTGTATCATCACCTTCTGTCTGTGAATAAGTATCTGATACATATTCTTTTTCTACATATCTGTCTATGCTGTCTGTCTTAACAGTACCTGTATACCTTATTGTACCTACTATTGTATATGGATCCCAGCCAAGATATGATGTTGAAGTCATTTCATTGGCTTTCGTAGCAGATATCTGTCTTCTGTTACTGTTAATTGCAAATGCAGGACCATAGCTTCCATATTCGAAAAATCTTGCATTAGCAGCCAAATTACCACTCATATCTGTATATGGATTAGAAGCATTCGGCTTTAATATCTTACCCATATAGCAGTTAATCCAAGTAATATAAGCATCTGCTCCCCAAGGTCTTGCAAGATAATACTTACTTCCTGAGCATCCCTCTTCTGAGAGAACCTGACAGTTAAAGAATGTAAGACCATATGTTGCAGAGGCTGATGCCTTAGGAGCTGATACATAGCCTGAATTCTTATTAGCATTGTAACGGAATACAAGCTTGCAATCATTAAATAATGCTCTAGGCTCATTACCATATATGAAATCCACATTACCAGCTATATAGCACTTGTAATAATACTGGGTGCCACCATTAGCACAAAGTGTATCCTGATAACCAAGTATTCTTAAGTTGATATATGATGTTTCATTGGCATCATTTCTTAAAGCATCTGCTGATTCATTTGACTTAGTACCATCACCAAGATAATTATAAGTATTCTCGATTGTAAGGTTCTCTGCCGAAAATCCTGTTGCTGTCTTATCTATTCTTACAGCACATCTTAAAGACATATCTCCACCAGCTAATTCCTTAACATCATAATATATTCTTGTCTTCTCGCTATCCTCACCTATAAGTGTTATATAAGGAGATTTAACAACAAGATGTTCTTCATAATCACCTTCTTTAACAAGAATAATTACACGTCTCGTGTTATCAGAAGCAACTGAATCTACTGCCGCCTGAACTGTCTTATAAGTTGGTATTCCATTAACCTCCTCACCATCAGTTCCTGTGTATGCACTATCTACAACCTTGTTGTAATTAGTAAGATATACATAATTAAATGTTTCTCTAGTCTTGTTACCTTTCTTATCTGTGAATATTAATTCAACATCATTTCTTCCTTCTTCAATAGCAATGTCTTTAAATGCAAAGCTTTCTTTTTCTTTAACATCTGTCTTTGCTGCTTCACTGCCATTAACATAAAGCGTTGCTGTTACATTTTCTTCAACTACACCTTCAATTGTAATCTTTCCATTGTATACAGTGTCATATGACTTCTTAGTTATTGTATACTTAACAGCATCATCTTCATATACATATTTACCTGTATGTCCTGCTGTTGGAACAGTCCATAAAGTATCTGATGGGTTACTGTAGTTATCTACTTTTCCATTAACGTGTGAATAAGCTATTATATAATAGTAATATGGCATCTCTGCTGTTACATCTTTATCTTTATAAGCACATTCTGTAACTGTTGCTATCTTTGAAGCATTCTCTGCTGTCTCATCGTATGAATAACGATATACCTCATATTGGTCAGCCTTATCTACTGCATCCCATACAAGATCAACTGTATCTGCACTTGAAGCTATGCTTGCCTTTGGTGAATCCAGTGCTGCTATTACTGTTATTGCATCTGATTCAACATAATCATTAATCTCACCATTAATACCTAACTTACCAGCCACTCTGAACTTATAATCTCCGGCATCCTTAATTGAATACTTATATGTTGGCTCAGTAATGTCTGATGCAACCTTTTCCCAGCTCTTTCCGTTATCTCTTGATACTTCAAGCACATATAAACCATCGCCTTCGGCTGGTACTTCATCTGTCCAGCTTACTGTGATGTAATCTCTTGTATAAGCTGCTTTAGCTGTAACTTCCTTAACAACTGGTGCTGTACCTACTGCATTGTAGCATTTATTCTGGTCGTAAAGAACTGTTCCGTCCTGTGCTATATACTTCATATTCTGGATAGTTGCCTTAACACCTGCTAATACAAATCCATATGATACTGCTGTATTTTTCTTATCTGCATTAAATAAGAGATTATCACTTGCACTATAAGAATATGTAGCTGTCTTAGTCTCTCCACCCTTAGGTGTTGCTGTGATAACAAGAGCATCGTCTGTCTTTTCAACTGTAAATGTCACAACAGTTCCTACTGGAATAGTTGCATCTGCCTTGCTTGAAGCACCTGCAAGGTCTGATGGCTTCTTTGAGTAAATCATCTTAAGTCCATTAGACTTACGTATTCCTAAAGTATCAATATAATTCTTGTTAAATGCACCAAAGAATATACCATTAGTATTGCTTGAACCACACTCTGTAATTGTTACATCAGCTGTAAGCATATTGATATCTGATGTCTCATCAAAACCAAAAAAGCTTACTGTGTTATTAATATTAGTTGATCCATCTTTATTAGTAGTTGTATTTAATGTACCACCCGTCTGTGTAAGAACAAGTTTCTGTCCTTCTGGCTGTACAACAAGATTAGAAGCTGTACCATAATCATATGTCTTAGGCATAGCTGGCTGTTCATTATATTCAACATCCTTAGCTGCATATACTATAGATATTGAAACTATGTAAGCTGAACCTGTTGATACAATTTCAACTGTTCCTTCGCTCTCATCTTCATAATTATATACTGTTGTCACATCATCTTTTGATGCCGGCTCACCCGCTATTGTGTAAAGTGCATATGTACTTGCTGGTGCAAATGATTTTACTGATATAGTACACTTTCCACTTACAGGTATTGTTATCTTAGCTCCTGTAGTAAACTGTGCTGAATTAGGGGTTGGTCCATTAGGAACTAACTTACCTTTTGTAGCATCAATAGCTAAACCATTGTAGTAGCCTGTTGTTCCCTGAATATTATCATCATAATAATCACCATCATCACTCTTAACAAAAGACCAGTTTGTAACCTGCTCAAATATAAGCTTATGTGATGCTTCAGCACCCTTTACTGTAACTGTGTTACCTGACTTTACCTTGTATGGAAGTGCAAGGAAATCACCACCAAGTGTAAGTGTATATGAACCCTCTCTTAACTTAATAGCATCCTTATCTGTAAATACATATTCATATCCATCATCATTATTCATATATATGTATTTTACATTCTTGCCTGTTAAATCAGTTTCTTCCGGAAGACTTACTGTAACGGCATATGTTGGCTTAAGTCCTACAGTTATATCTAATTCTGCATCTTCTGAATATTTAATTCCATCTGATACAGAAGTTACTTCATAGTCATTAGCACCCTTTACGGCTACACTATATGAAACACCTTTTTCAAACTTAGCTGTATATTTCCAAGTATCTGTATCAATAGTTACTTCTGGAACATAGTCTGTTTCCTCAGTTGTTGTAAATACAAGTTCAAGACCTTCTGTATAATAACCCTCAGTAATGCCATTAATCTTACCTGTTACTGTGCAGGTATCAAGGCTAATGACAGTTAAATCTGCTGTAATCCTGGCAGCAGTCTCTGTACTTACACTATGTTTATAAATACCACTCTTAATCTGGTATGCCGGATTGCTCAGTGATATCTCATATTCCATAACTTCATCTTCTGCTGGTACTTCAATTGAATATGTACCGCTCTTGCCATTCTCTGCAACTGTTATATCTGATGTATATGTAAGTCCAGTTGTATTATTAGTCGCTACAACCTGCATATCAGATGGAATATCTGATTTAGATGTAATAGTTCCATTTATTACTTTCTTATTAAGTTCTACACATTCGATTGAAAGATTTCTAATGTATGTATTAGTTTTAACATCTAATGTAAGCTCTCCTTCATCTCCTGTAAGATAACATTCAAATTCTACATCAACATAACCGCTGTCAGAATTTGCAACACAGGAAATACATTCCATCTTTCTTAAGACCTTGTCACTTCCTGTTATATTAAGTGTATTTCCTAATATGCTGTCCTTATCTGTACCTACGTTCTTATTGACAGTAAGTTTAATAACAGCCTTATCTCCCGCCGCTGGTATAACTATCTTAGTACCAGTATTAACCTGGATTCTATTAGTTCCATCTGTTTTGGGTTGAAACTTACCTGATGTTGCATCAACATATAATACATCTTTATCACCATTAGTATAAGTTCCTGTATCACTTTGAATTGATGAAGTAGAACCCTTGCTTGATAAAACTGTTTCTGAATATCCCCATTCAGCTTTAGTATCCCCCCCATCTGCGAATGAAGCAGATGTTGTCGCATAACTTGTTGATGAGTCAACCTTTATTGACTGAAAATAATTCTGAACATTTGTTGTAAGTGTTACCGATGAAGCACCTTTATCAACTGTTCCTTCAATTATGTAATATGCCCAGCCATTTCCTGACTGTTCTGTTATTTTAATGTTGCTCATTCCTGTAAATGCCATATTATCAGCAGTTACTGCTACATATGCCCTTAATGTTATTGTACAGGTCTTAGCATTATTAACTATAGGAAACATTAATTCGGTGTTTGGATTAACCAGATAGTCACTAGACCTTTTAGTTATTTTACCTGAATTTGCATTTATTAATAATTCATCATTATTAGAATTAACCAGCTTACCTGATTTGCCGTTCAATTCCGTAACCGAATTATCATTATCGCCATCTGCATACATTTTAGAACTTACTGTCCACTCTGCACTGGCTTTTTCTGCCGCTTTGGCTGTAATGCTAAACAAGCCCTCCGGCAATGAAAGTCCAGATATGATTAAAGCTAACGCCATAAACATAGCCGAACTTCTGCGAAACCATTCTCTTCTACGTCTTGATTTCATAGTCCATACTCTCACTTTCTTAACAATACAATGTTTTGTAACTTTTACACAAAACCAATTGCCTATTTTCTATAAGATTACAACTTTTGACGAAAATGTACTACTGATTTTTATAGTTCTCGGGTACCAATTACTGAAATTTTTAGGTTTTGATGTATTTTTTGTGATACATTGCATAAAATCCGTGTGAACATTTACCAATAATCGTCTATATCACAAAATAATATATATGTATTACTGCTAATTATTTACACGGATGTTATACGCATATATTTAATTATTATCATTCTCTTAGTGTCACATCTATTATCTGCCTGCTTGTCTGGCAATTATATTAACTAATTCATCAGCATCTATTGGTTTTGCTATATGTGTATTCATACCAGCTTTAATGCTCCGTTCTATATCATCATAGAATGCGTTGGCACTCATCGCTATAATTATTACAGTACCCGCATCTTCTCTTCCTGACTTTCTTATCTTCTCTGCGGTTTCCAAGCCGTCCATAACCGGCATCATTATATCAAGGAGTATAACATCATACTCATTAGCATCTGAATTCATATATGTATCCAGTGCTTCCCTGCCATCGCTTACTCCAACAGTCCTTGCACCCGCATTATCAAGAATAAAGCTTACAATCTCCATATTCATCTCGTTGTCTTCTGCAACCAGCACTTTAAGCCCTTCAATTGACATCTGTGCATCATATTTACTATTCTTAGCTTCAGTCACGTTACGGTTAATTTTGAATGGTAATATTATTGTAAACTCTGTTCCAACATTCTGTCTGCTAATAAATTCAATTTCTCCACCCATTATCTCAATAAACCTCTTGGTTATTGCAAGTCCAAGCCCGGTTCCTTTATAAGCTGTTCTTGCATTGCTGCTCTCCTGTGCAAATGGCTCAAAAGCTATCTGCTGGAATTCTTCGCTCATTCCTATTCCGGTGTCTTCACATATGAAAGTAACCTTAACTGTATCGTCATCAGCTGCATTTTCACTATAAGAAAATCTTACAGAGCCATTCTGCACATTATATTTAATCGCATTGGATAATATATTCTGTAATATCTGCCTTAAATGAAGCGAACTGCCTATCAGATTGTCATATTCTATACTACCTCTGTCAACTGAATAATCGATACACTGTTCATCTGCCTGTGTCTCAATAACACTGCTGACCTCATTAATAATCTTCGTAAGCTCAAATGGTTCTTCTTTAATGGCAATCTCCCCCGACTCAAGCTTATTCATATCAAGAACATCATTTACAAGGTCTAATAAAAAGCCTGAGGCTGACATAATCTTATCAAGACATTCTTCTTCCTTTTCCCTGTTGCCAAGATTGAACCTGCATATATCGACCATTCCTCTTATTCCATTAATAGGTGTTCTTATATCGTGGCTCATACGCCTTAGAAAATCTGTCTTTGCAATATTGGCACGTTTCTCCTGCTCTGCCGCCTGTAGAAGCTGTCTTTTATATTCCATTTCCTGTAGCTGCATTTTGCTTTCGTCCTTGGCAATAACAAGCTGTCTTACAAACATGACAACACCTATTACCGCAATATAAACAAATAATGCAGCAGCAACCGCCCTGTTTCTTAAAGAATATACCTGCTTATCCGCAAAGAACGCATATATTGTATAATTCTCTATCTGCTTTCTCTTGCCATAGTAATAATCATTTTTGTATGGTACAGCTATAATACCATTATCATTTTCTTCCCAAGCTCCATCATATCTTTTCCTCAGTGCCTTCATATCAAGCCCCTGAAGCTCCTCGTCATTGGAATTAAGCACCTTGTCCTCATCTGATATATATACAATCCCATCCATATCAAACTCAAAACCTGATATGAGCCTGTCAATGCTTATATCTCCACTATTATCATAGCTTTCCTTCTTCACATATGTAATAACTGCACCTTTTGTATCTTTTCTTGCCGCTACAGCAATATCGGAAAACTCCTCATTCTGGCTTTCGGTATATGTTATGCTCCCTGACCTGGCATTAACTCTTGTTATATATACCTTCTGTGGGTGTTCAATGACATCTTTTACATTACTGTCGTCTATAACTGAATCAATATCCGTATATTCCATTCCCCTGCAAGATTCACATTCACCCTCTCCGTCAAGAACAACTATTCCGTCAAGTCTCTGGTTATACATATATTCATCTAAAAATGTATCAATATCATCTTCATACTGCATACACCTTACTAATTCCTGTGTCTTATCAGAAAGCCTGTACAAGCTTTTCACTTTATCATTCTGTATAAAGTATTCATATGTATTAACTCTTGTCTGCACAAAATCCAGCACCCTGTCTGCTGTCTTATTAACCGTTTCATTGCTTATTTCGGTAAATATAACAGCTACTATTGTCAACAATATAAATCCTGTAATTATTGAAATCAAAAATGCTTTAACATCTGATATGCCCCATATTCTACTCTTATCTTCCATTAGTTCCCCCATACTGCCATACTAACGTCAACCCCATATTTCTCTGCTATGCTCTGTATTGTGCCATCAGCCCTCATTTCGTTAAGCACCCCGGTAAGCTTCTTATCAATTCCACTGTCATTATCAAGTGAAAATGCAATTCCCAGCTCTGACACACTTAATTCTTCCCGAAGCACACCAAAATGTTCCTCATTGGACTGTACAAATACATTCATAGCATTTTCGTGACCTGCTATGGCATCAACATAACCTTTTCTCATACTAGCATATAATTCTTCCATCGTTGACATACTATACAGCACACCAACCTGCGGCATATTCGTATTGGATAGTATGTACTCTGGCTTGGAAGTTACCTGCACCGCCACTCTTTTGCCTTTAAGATCAGCAAGGCTTTCTATCCCACTGTTTTTATTAACAACTACTATCTGACGGCTGTACATATATGGACCAGCCCAGTTGTACTTATCCTCCCTGCCGGTCATTGTAAAACAGCCCCACAGGCAGTCTACCGCTCCCTCTTTAAGATATATGTCTTTGTTATCCCATACAATCTGCTTGAATACTGGCGTATAACCCATACGCCTGCAAGCCTCTCTTGCTATCTCAACATCAATTCCTGTAAAGTTGCCA
>UMBM01038419.1_pt1 | contig 18331 bp, 25 predicted proteins | sample 1963971 | NCBI WGS metagenome assembly UMBM01 (sample SAMEA4835942, study PRJEB28245) | human gut metagenome | biome: gut microbiome; material: fecal sample | place: Denmark | collected 2008 | reverse complement strand
TATTTTATTATTTCGAATATTTTTATTATATGCGCGTACATTATTATATATAATATATAGGCTATTAGACCCGGTGAGTACGCAGCAAATATGGTTCCCGGCACTGTAACAGTATAGCTGAGAAGCTGTAATGAATGCACAGCGATATTGTAGCGTTCCACTATTATTAACAGGAATGTACCCGAATCGTACTCCCGGTGTGCTGAAATTCTGTAAAAGTTCATAAAAATTCCCGCTGGCCAAATCTTAGAAATGGCCAGCGAGAGAACACTGGATAGGAATTGAGGTTTTATCACACCATTCTCCACCAACTATCACACACCCAACTACCTTTAGAACCGTCAACTGCCAATGGACAGGTAAGATAGTTATCACAGTTCACACAAGAATTTTTTATGTTAACAGTAGTTAAATGAAATGTTAAAGTTTGTAGGCTTAACTTGCCGGTTTCTATATCCAGATGTCAGCTTTCTAGCTAAAACCATTTCCTGGTACCTAGAATTCAATATTTTATATTAAGCCTTATAATTATATTAATTAATAAAAATAATGCGGTGTGGATCAAATATTCTATATAATTTAATATATTATTTATATATAAATATCTGAAAATTTTAAAATTTGCCACCAGCGAGCCGTTTCTATATGTTACTGTAAAAAATAATAGGTAACCGTTTCACAACGATTACCTATCCGCCTAAAAACAATTAAAATTCTATTAAAATTATGGGTTCTCACCGTAGTTAGAACCAATAGTGCCAAGGCGGGGAATCGAACCCTGCATAAATCCTTTAAACAGAACAGCAGATATTTGTTTTACTTGGCATTTAAAAACTCCTAGGACCACAGTCCATTAGTCGCTTCCTAGGAGTTCAATTTCAAACAGTATACTTAAAAACATTTATGAGAAGAAAACAATCAACTAATTGTTTTACATAAGGTCACCTGACTCTGCTTCAGCAGCTGCAGCGTCTACTGCCTCTTTAGCCTCAGCTTCTGCATTGGCTTCCTGCTCATCATGCTTAGCATCGAGAGCAGCCTTAGCGTTGTCATACTCGAGCTGCTTGTTCTGAAGTGCTTCCTTAGCTTTTTCCAAGGCTTTCTTTGCCTTGTTAAGAGCCTCTTCTGCGCGGATAACCTTCTCTTCAGGAGTGAGAGCAGTTCTTGGCTGACGCTCAGCACGTGTCTGCCACTTGGTCTGGAACTCCTTGTAAGTCTCATCAGCATCATCCAATGGGAGCAAGCCCTCTGGCTCTGTGATAACTACCTTACCACCTTCAGCCTCATCCTTGGTTGAATGGATTGCCTTGTGAGTGAACTTGTGAGCACCATTCTCATCCTTGAAGCCAATGCGGAAGAACACTGTGCAAGAGCGCTTGTCCTTGATAATGGTCTCAATTCGAGAATCTGTCTTAGTATCGTCGCCAAGGTCAATCTGGCGACCTACATAAGAACCAGCAGCCTCTACAATCTCATCGGCCTGTGCCATCCACTCTTCAGTATCAACCTGAGCCTTACGACGAGCGCCTGTCTTCTTAGCCTTGTGAAGCTCTACAGTCTCCGGCAAGATTGTAACCTCTTTGAACACCTTGTAGAACTGGCGACCTGTAGGGTTCTCATCTGTAACATCGGACTGGATGAGAAGATAGCAGCGCATAGCTCGCTTCTCCTTAAGAACTCCCTTAACGTAACCACCAACCTTAATAGCAGTACCAGGCATGAGTGTCTCACAACGATGACCGAGAGCCTCCTCATTTGCCTTTGCAACCTCAGCGTCAAGTTCCTCCATGCTCTGCTTTGGCTTTGCCTCACGCTTAGCCTTAGGCTTTGCTTCCTTGTTCTCACCAGCTTCAGAATTCTGCTTAGCGGCTTCCTTCTCTGCTGCATCGATAGCTGCCTGCTCCTCTGGAGAAAGTGCTGCTCCATTATCTGCTGGAGCCTGAGCAGCTGCCTGTCGCTTATCAAGAATAGCCTGAATTGCTACCTTGTCCTCATCAGAGGTTGCTGGGTCGTTAACTAACTTCTGTAACTTCTTTGTTGCCATCTGGGCGAATTTCATTGTTGCCATAATTTTGTGTATTTAATTGTTAAACTTATATGTTCTAATTACATTTGCAAAAGTACTCATAATTTTTGAAATATGAAAACTTTTTATGTTAAGAAGTGTTAATGAAAATGTTAAAAATCATTAACACATCTTTTTGCTATTTAATCACTGAAATTTTATGCTTACAGTTCTACATCAAAGTTCTTTGCTATTTCTTTAACAGTGTCAAGCAACTCTTGGTCGCTCATATTTCTAGCCATTTCCTCAAGAATATCCTCAGGACTTACAATATCCTTAAGAGCTTCAAATAATTTCCAACCTCTTCCCATATTACGATAACTCTGCTTTAGTTGATGTTCTTACCTTGCCACCATCTAAGATTAAATCAATGGTAACATATATCTCTGAACCAGCATATTTAATAATAGCTGTTGTGTTACTAGCTGCGAGGCACTGAACTGTGTAACGTGCATCCCCATTCTGCTTTACAGTATCTCTCCCAGTATTTAAATACTCTTGGAGAGAACTGAGTACTACTAGCAATTACTAAACTCATTTGCAAATAAGTTGCAATTTTCTTCAGGTTCCAATCAACCGGAACGAACTTTGGCTTTCTCATAATCTTAATATTTTAATTGTTAAACATTTGCGTTATTACTCTGGATTGTATGGTCTTGGGCAATAAGCTACGAAAGCATCTTCAGTATTATTCATGCTTGGAGTAACTGTAATTTTCCAAGTTTCTGCAACGTGAATAACTTCAGCTGTAGTATCGTCTCTAATAACATCTTGGTCAACCAGCTCAGAGTCTATAATGAACTTGGATTGGCTCAAAGCCTCAAAATATTTTTCAGCTTCGTCTTCGTCATCAAACTTGCTGCATCTATCAATACCATCTTCCTCCATTGAAGTACCTGGCCTGTTGGCAAACATGTAAAGAGCTCTTACGTTTGTTGGAATATTTCCACATACAAAATTGCGAGCAATCCATGCTACTAAATTCTCGAGTTTGTCGACTTTCAAAATAATTTCTGTTTTCATAATTTTACTGTGATTTTAATTGTTAAACTTATTATGTTTTATCTGAGTGCAAAAGTACTAATAATTTTTCAAATAAAAAAATTTTTTATGTTAAGAAGAGTTAACAGCTTTATCTTTAACTACCGTTAACACTTACTATATATAATATATAATATGTACGCGCGGGCGCCCGCGTATAGGGTAATAATGCGGCACTGAAACAGCTTAGCACATTATATAAGTCCCGGCATTGCAACAGTATTAGTTAAAAGCCAGTTCCTAGAACCGGTGCGTTATAGGTTTATAATGATTAAAATCTCACCAATTTTCAGAACCAGTGTGTAAATTTACAAAAATTTACAAAAAAATCCTATCTGGCATTTTCTCGGAAATAGTCCCAAGAGAACACCAGATAGGAAATTAACTTTTGCCAAACCATTTTTCATATTCGTGTATCTTACAAACTGGAAGTAAATCTCTACAACGAGAAGTACTGTGGTATCTATACTCAACCCAATATGCGTCACCAATTGGCTCCAAGTCTTGAATTTGATTTCTTTCCTCATAATTGGTTTTTAAATCAAAAACTCGCACATGAGCTTTTTTATTTGGAAGAATGATAAACTCAAATATGAATTGACCTGCTATTTTCTTTCGTTCTGCTGCTGATATTTTAGCTTCTACCATATCGGTGCCCACAATAGGTTCTGGTTCAGATATAAATCTGAAATTACCAAACAGAGTTTTAAACTCTTCTGCTTCTTCAAGATTATCTGGGTCAATAGGCTCTTCGCCATCTCTCAAATAATAGAAAGAATCGCCAGTGAGTTGAATTATTTCAGTCTTCATCTCTTCGTCCTCCACCTGCTATTAAGCACCACGATATAAATATGCCAAGCACAGCTGAAAATATAATAATTACTGCTATCATGTCGTTTTATATTTATGAAGTTTACGATAACCTGGTCTAGCCGCAATCCAGGCTCTTTGATACGCTAATATTTTTTCTCTGTTTTTAGCATAATATTTTCTATCATACTCAGAGCGTTTCAGCTTTTCTTCTATAGAAGTTGGAGCTTTATAGACATATTTTTCTGGATGAGCCTTCCTGTAAGCTTTATTATAGGCTAATAGCTTTTCTCTATTAGCTCTATAATAAGCTCGCATTCTGGCTCTGTCATGTTCTGTCGTTGTCATGATATTTCTTTGCGTTCTAATTTGTGTCTAATTAAATATAACTTTATATCAATAATATCATCAAGCGTTAAATTCTTGATAACTTTATTGCCGATTTTAAGACTGTGCTTTTGCTTTCCCATAAGGATTGTCTTTTTTAATTCGGTCATAAAGTTTCTTGAACCAAAAAGGATTGTATCTTAACAAGTCGCCATAAGTTCTGATATTGTTAACGCCAACAAGCCTAGAAGCATAAATTACTTCTCTATCAGCCAATCGGCGTCTAGCCTCGTACCATCTATGTATAGCTCTATCCACGCATTCCAAAAAATACGTACTAAGCTCGGAATCACGCTCTTCAAGAATCTGTTGTTCTGTACCCTGCTTGAAATAATATGGCACATTTGGTGTAACCCAATAAGTAAGAACCTCACCTACTTCTGGATGTGTCTTGTATAGAAATCCAGGATTTGCAACAAATACCCACGGCCATTTAATCTTTGCTAACTTAATAGCTTTTGGAATAGCAGGAGATAAAAGTCTAGCAATTCTAGCATTGATATATTTGTCGTAGCGCTTAATAAGTTGACGCAAATTGCTGGTAAGTTCCTCTACAAGAGCTGTTTTGTCCCATCTTGTTAACTCTTCTGATAAAGGGAGAAGTTTCTGGTCGAACGCCATTCTATTAATTTCAACTTTTTCAAGTTCTTTTTTAGCCTGGCGTTTTGCCATACCATCTTTAATACGACGACTAATCACTAATCTGCGCTCAACATCATTGAGTTCAGGGACTAACTCTTTGTCGTGCTTAGGACTGTCGGCAAATTCCACGCAGTTTTCACCGCCTATAGAAAAGATAACATCGTCAGATACTTCGCGTTTAACTTTGCCATCTTCATATTTTAGAGTTGATTTGTTATAAAACTCATCGCCATCCATAGAAGCGATAGAAAAATCAGAATTCTCGTTGTCATCTGGATTTGCAGCTGCTTCTATTTCAGCTTTTGCTAAGTCTTCATCTTCAGACTGAATATCTGCTAGCATTTTAGCAAAATCTTCTTCTGAATATTCCATCATAGAGGCTTCTTCACTTGAAGGAGCCTCTGTGTTATGTATATCACATAGAGCTTGGTCAATGAGCGCATTTAAATCTTTACTGTCCATATTACATAATCTTTAAATTAGTTACAAATACTGAACTAAAAACATTTCTTGCTACATGTGGCTGGAGCATAAATAAATATGCTATAGCAAGTAATAATCTAGCAACTACATGTAGAATCCACGCGGCTAAATATACTGGAAAATAAATAACTCCAATGGTGAACCATACTAAAAACAGCATCCAGCCTTTAAACTTAATTGGTATTTTCATAATTTCAAATAGTCTACAAAATTGTCTACTAAATAATCATTAATGTGCTTTGGATATACTTTTGTGCTTGGTAAGTATATATGCAAGTCCTGAGCAAAATGATAATATGTTCCAACTGCCGCACCAATTCTAGAAGCAACATACTTTTGTAACTGAGAAAAACAGTACTGGTCATTGCAAAAACCAAATATCAAGTCATTACTTCTCATCATAACTGTCATATTAAGAGTTTTCTGACTCATATATTCAAGTTTAAAACCAATATTCAGTGTACATGGAGTATCATATTCATAGTCATCCATTTCCTTACCATCATACAGTGTAAGCCATGCTTGACGAGTATCTGGATTGTCCTCAAGTTTCTCAATTACTTTCTGTAGCTGTTTGTTGCGGTTCCACAGCCAGCCATAATTAGAATTGACTTGACAATCGCCACAGTGCATGCGTTTCCAAATAGGAGCATGCTTTTGAAGCTCTGATACATCTCTCGAATGAGATAGGTACCAATTCCACTCTCTTTCTGCATATTTAGCATTCCATTGGCGCCAATCTTCAGTAATATGATTGTGCTCTGGATGCGCAATATAAAAACCAACATTTTCAAGTCTAACTGTATTATTACCTGGCATTTCACCAAGTTTAAATATACGATTAGCCAAAATATTAAATGCTTGATTTGCATTTTCATATACCCAATTATTGTCAGATTGGGTAATATATGGATAAGAAATTTCAAAATTTACCTCCATGATTTATTGAATTTTTGATTTAACACTTGAAAGTTTTGCTGAATAGCTTTAATGTCTTCAGGCTTTAAGCCTGTTAATGGACAAACTGCATTCAAATCAAGCATATTCACTTTGCCTTCCATTCTAGTTCTTTCGTATGCAAAAAACTGTTCTTTAGTAATTTCTGCTACTGGAGTTGGCACCAGTTTTGTATATTTTCGTAAATCTATAGCTTTGCTCATATCTTTTGCATTTTAAACAATTCTTCTTCGGCTTCTTCATTTAATGCTTGGCATATTTCTTTAGCTTCTTCATAAGTTAATTCTGTGTATGGGTCTCCATCTTCATCTTCAGCTTGCTCTCCAGTTATAAGAACAATCCTATACATAGAATTAACTCTTTCGTCTATGTAGGTGTTAGCTGCGTCAACGGCTTGTGAACATATATACCAAATTGCATCGTCTCTAATAAAGCCTAAATTAAACTTATCTGTACATATCTGAATATAGAAAGTTCTCAGAATTTTTGGAGCAAATAAGCCTTTCTTTTCCATATCCTTATATTCGTGTAGCCACATGCCAAAGCCGTTGCTTTCTTTGAATTTTTTAGCATAATGCTCTACGAATTTCAAGAATATAGGTTCTTTTACTACTTCCGGTACTTTCTTCATAATCTGATATTTTTAATAGATAGAACTCCTCTTTTTATCCCAGAGCAATTGAAACATATAATATAATAATTTATATTATAAATATATTTCGTTAACTCTGGGACTATAGAGGATGTTACTGGGACAATTTATTACTCTTCTGAAGTAGAGTTAAAACCTCCTTTTCGTTCACTCTTCTTAGCAAGAACAGCAGCCTTAACAACTTCAGGAGAAGCTTCGCAAATATCTGCATAAGATACAGGAACCAAAATAAACTGAGCAATCTTCTGACCACGCTCAATCCACACTGGCTCTTTGCCTACATTAATGAGATGAATGTGAATCTCACCAGGATAGTCCTCATCGACGATAGATGCACCAATAATAACACAACTTGAAATAGTTGTATCTTGGCCTGTGATTTTCATCTCTGTCTCACAATCAAGCTTAGCCTCTCTTGATGGACAAACGCCAGACTTGTTAGCAGCCATAAGCATATATCCATCTGGAATAAGAGCTGAAATACCAGATGGGATAAGCACATCCTCGTGTGGCTGAAGCATCTGACCTGAAAAATCCTCTGGCACAAAGAAATCAATACCAGCTGACTTAGATGTACCACGCTCTGGAGTTTTAACCTTTCTTACTTTTGCAATCTGCATTACTGAATTCATAATTGTAAAATTTTAATATGTGAATAACTAAATTATTTATATGTGCAAAATTACATAAAAATTTTCATATAGTGAAATTTTTTATGTTAACAGTAGTTAAAGTTAACAAGCTTTAACTACTGTTATTCTTTTTAAAGTAAATCGTCTATATTACCAGGATTTGGGTCTATAGAAGCCGGCTTTGAATTCTTTGGAACTTTAATATCGCCAGGTTTACGCTTCAAAATCCACAGAGTATTACGAGCAGCATCTGGGAACATTGGAGCCATGATATTTGCCATAAGATTTGAATCATAATAACGACTCAATTCTTTAAACATTTGCTTCTGCCAATCATTCATGAGAGGCTTATAATCTTTCTGTGAAGCAAATGTTCCAAACTTATCGACAATATCAAAGTGCTTTTTGAGAATAGCCTCAAGTTCGTAGTGGTCAAACTCTTGAACATCTACACCTCTTCCGTCCCCAGAATCATAAGTATGATTACCTGCAGCACCAACACGAGGGTCGTAATTTGGAGTAGAAAGATAATAAGTTGCATCATCACGTCCACACGCTTTAAAGTTCTCCAGGAAAACATCGGCATTCTGTTTACCGACATGCTCAAGAACCTCGAAAGCACACACCTTATTGCCATTAAACTGGCTGTAATCAAGATAATTTTTAACAAGGTCAGCCTCATAGAAGCTAGCCCAAGGAACTGATGCAAACTTAGCTGCATCATCTGCAATAGTTTTGTGTCGAATATCGATGCCAACATAGCTGTTACACTTAAACTTATTTCTGTAAAACACTTCAAGCAAATTAGCTTGACCACATCCAAAATCTACCACATCATCACCAATTTTAGCGTCTTTCAAGATGTGTGTCCACCTCAAATAATGAGCAAACTGGTCTCTGTGATAAATGTGACGCTCCATAGCTTGGTCTGGAGATAAATCAGTTGTATTATAATTCTTTGCCATAATTACATTAAATCTTCTGTTTCAGTTTCAGGCTTAGCACCATTGGTACCATCGTATGTATCAGCCTCTGAAACTGGGTTAAACTTACGTTGCTTTTTGCCTACTTCAATTGATAACTTCCAATACTTGGAATATTCGCACAACCAACCTTCAATATTATTAATTGTAAGGTTGAATTCGCTAGATGGTTCATAGCCTCCAGTTTCAGCATTAAACTTAGCATATACCATTGGTTCTCCATGAACTTCGGCAACTTCATTGAGTTTCTCTTCAGCCATAGCAAGAAGTTCCTTCATACCTGCTACACGCTGAGAGTTGATAACCCTGTTAGGGAACAAGATGCGCAAACCAAGAAGTGAACCAGGACCAATATTTGTCAGTTCATTTACATTAAACGGAATAAAATCCTCTTTTGAGAATCGATTAATGTAAATCATATCCTGCATCAGCTCATTAGCAATAAACTTCTGAACTCCAGGAATAGCTGACAAAACATCAATAATATCTCTCGTTGACTCTGCAATAAGAACTGTATCAATGATAATATCGATAGCACCCCACAATTCAGATAATGCAGTATCAGCGTAAGCTTCTGCTCTATTTTTACCAGTCTTGGCAGCAAAAGATGAACTAATTATGTAAGCATTGGTAAATGGCTTAGCACCCATATTCTGAAGTGTTTTGGCGATTGTTATGAACTTAGGCTGCTGTTCCTTAAACTTTTCGTAGTCAGGAATTCCACCTTTCCAATCTGTAACAGAAGCTAAGAACTCAAAAAAGTCTGGAGAATTAAACAATCTGTAAACGATACACTTCCAAACTTTATTCTTAAGTGATAGGCTATCATCCATAATGATATTAGAGATAAGCCACCAAGAACTGCGGTCGAGCTCACGATACAGATTAGGGAATTTATTTTCCTGGAAAATAGGGTCATCTGTCCATGGAGCCTGAATCTTGTCAATGAATCTGCGTTTCCAAATCATCTGGCGCTCATACATAGTCTCGAAGAACATCTGCAAGTTCTCTTCGCTTACACTGAGATTTCTATCTGGCAAATGCTTAAAGTACTCATGATTATCAGCTAATGGGTTGGCTGAATTTTTACGAGTATAAGACTGAGTTGGGTCGCCTGGATTTTTACGTGGACGACCTCTACCACGTTTTACTGGCTGAATAACTTCTTCTACCATAACATTTAATTTTAATCGTTATTTATTTCTTTACCTGTTTTTGTCTCAACGTAGTTATTAAGAGCGCCTATATAAGCAGCTGCATCAAGTAGATTATCCTCTCTGTGCGAATAGGCTTCTCTTGAAAGCTTAAGAGCAATCATAGCTCTATACATACCTTCAACTGAAATCTGCTCATTTTTTGGAGAGGCAGCATTATATATAGCTGCAGCTCTTTCCATACTTTCTGAGAATGGTCCATACATGCGCTCTTTTTCTTCTGAGCGATGGTTGACGATTTTGTCTGCTCTTTCCAAGATATTCATAATCTTTATTTTTATATTGCAAAATTAATAATAATATTTGAATTAAAAAAATATTTTAAATTTTATTAACTTATTTATTATTCATAAATATATTTTTAAATATTTTTAAGATAATTATCGATTTTAGCCTTAATACTGTTCATCAAGCTCATCTGCACTCTGTCTTTATTCCTCAATGCTAGTATAACATCCTCATCATGGGTCTGAGCCATACACAGATGATGAATAATAACACCTTGCTTTTGACCTTGACGATAAAGTCTAGCATTAAACTGCTGATACAACTCAAGTGACCAGGTTAAGCCGAACCAAACGATTATATTGCCTCCAGCTTGAAGGTTAAGACCGTGACCAGCTGAAGCAGGATGAGCTAGCATAAGTTGAACTTTTCCATCATTCCAATCTTGTATATCTTTAGCTGTTTTAAGCTCCCTAGGCTTATATTTACTGAGATACTTCATAATTCTATCTCTATCAAATTGATAAGTCCACGCAACAAGAACTGACTTTCCACATGCCTCTTCCACTATCTCTTCTAATGCTTCTAGCTTAATATCGTGAATTGGATATACGTTCTTATCCTCATCATATATTGCGCCATTTGCAAATTGAAGAAGTTTATTAGACAAACCAGCAGCATTTAAAGCTGTGATTTCGACTTCATTGTCTGTGTTTACAAGCTTCATTATACTATCTTTTTCAAACTTATGATACGCATCTAATATGTCTTTAGGCATTTTAAGCTTAACATAGTTGTTTGTAAGCATAGGCATTTGAAGATAGTCCTGAGCTTGCATACTTATGCATATATCACCTATTTTATTTCGTATTGCTTGTTCTGCACCTCCTTGTAAATTATAATTATAAACTACGTAACCATTAGACCTACCTGGAGTAAAGTACATACTTCTATACTTAGTAATAGTTTTACCAAGTCGTTCACCTCTATCCATTAAGTAAATCTGTGGCCACAAATCAATTAAACCGTTTGGAGCAGGCGTTCCAGTTAAACCGACTACTCGCTTTATCCACGGTCTGGCTAATCTTAATGCTTTAAATCTCTGCGACTGATGATTTTTAAAGCTACTAAGCTCATCAATAACGAGCATATCATATGGCAAGTTTGAAGCACATATGCCACAGAGCCATGCTATATTGTCACGAGAAATTATGTGAATATCAGCTTTCTTATGAAAAGCTTCTAATCTCTGTTTTTCTGTTCCAATAATCTTAGAAAATGTAAGATGTTGTAAGTGCTCCCAATTTTGTGCCTCTTCTGCCCAAACAGTTTCAGCTACTCGCTTAGGAGCAATTACCAAAACTGAATTTACTTCAAGGTAGTCGTACATTAACTTCTCTACTGCTGTTAAGGTTGAGACTGTTTTGCCCATTCCAAGGTCAAGAAATAGTCCACAATAAGGGTGCTCAATTATAAATTGTACACTTCTTATTTGATAATTATGAAGATTTGACTCATTAAGCATTGCAATACCTTTCTAACATGTGAACTCTAGCATGTTCTGCTTGAGATTCGAATATTTCTAAATTCTCTGGTCTATTGTCTCGTTTGTTACCATTTATATGGTGTACAACTTCTCCTGGTCTAAGAGGTCTTCCGAGTTTTTCTTCAGCAACTATTCTATGTAAATGTTTACCTAACACTTTTGTATAGCTAGTTTCTGTTCCAGTATTGTGTTTCACGTGACCATTGCTTATAGCTATTCTTGTAAGAACATTATCCATTCTATGAGGATTTAGTTCTTCATTCATATCGCGCATATGCTTACTAGTAAAAGCTTTTGCACATTTTCTGCAACAATACCACTTTTTATTTGGATTTTTCCGTTCGTAGTATTCTACTTCTTTTTTATATCTGCTAAATTCCTTTCCGCAATTTTCGCAGATTAATTGAATATGTTCTAACATGTCATTATATTTTCTATTAAGTTGACAACCTGCTCTACTGTATCAATTACTTCAACTCTAAAGCCGAGTTTGCGAAGCTTGTCGTGCATTGCTAACTGAAGTGGTCGCGGTTTTTGATTTGTTGTTTTAAGCTCTACAAATATAACTTTTGCGGGCTTAAATAAACACATTCTATCAGGCAATCCATTTATATGGAAACTTAATAACTTTATGCACATACCACCATTCAGTTTACAAAGTTCGACAAGCTTTCGCTCAACTACTTTTTCACTTTCTTTCATGGAATCCAAAACCTCCTACTGAAGAACATTTTTCTTCTTCTTTATAATCCCACTCAATGTCCTTGTCTGCATCAGGAGTATACAATCTATCCTTGAAAGACTTAAATATCTGCTTTTTAAATTTCTCAAAAGTTAAAGCTCCATCAGCTCTTCCGACAATTGTGTCAATTTTGCCAAGATTGTATGATACCCATTCACCACTTTTGAAGCGTAACTTCATGCCTCTTATTATGCGATGTGTCTTCGTTTTGAGGTCATTTTTGAATTTGTACTTCTTATAGTTTGGCTTATCTGGGTCATCTTTTACAGGACCTGCTTCAGCTTTTGCTTTTCTTATTTCCTGTACTCGCTTAGCCCGAGTTTCTGCAACACTGAATGCACTTTTTAACTTTTTTGCTAAGCCTTTTTTAGTATTTTCATCCATAATCTTAATATAAATCTCCTAACATTGCTTTAATCTCATCATCGGTAGGTTTATCGCCTAAAAGCTCTTCAAGTTCTCTCATAGCTTTTGCTACAGGGTCTTCTTGAACAGGCTTTATGCGTTTATAGTATTTTTGCTTACCATAAATCTTGCCAAATGATTTTCTCTTAGAACCAACATATTCCCAACCTGGAAGGGTCTTCATTATGTTGTTTATCTCACGAGTGCTATAAGAATTAAAATTCTTACGCTCCTCACCTAAGCATTCACACCATATCTCGTAAGAGCAAACAAACTCTTTGTATTCTGTTCCCTTTTCAGCTAGTGGGTCATTTAACCACTGCTGGCGTTCGAATAAATCTTTCTTGCTCCAGCTAGAAGGAAACTTCATGTTTAGATATTCTTCGATTATTCCAGTTCTGTCATCAGTTACAGAGTGGCTTTGTTGGCTCTTCTTTGCAAGCTCATTCTCCTCTTCTGAGAAATACAGTTTTTCGCCATTCTGATACATCTGAACAGCTTCAGCCCAAATTTGGTCTATAATATCATCAGTTAAGTCTTTGGCAACTATCTTTGTTGCAAACTTAGGACGAACTTCAATAGGATTGAATCGGCGATTACCTGTAGAATCGCGCAAAAACTCCATGTCATTTGTAGTTCCAAAGAACACGCATTGACGTTTATAAGTTTCTACAGTTCTACCATAAGCAGGTCTAAACATATCTTGTGTTTTAGTTATGAACTGTTTTACAGTCTCAACCTCAGCTTTCTTTAAACCCGATAACTCAGCCATTTCAATAAGCCATGCGCCTTGTAACTGCTCATAAGCTTCTTTACCTTGAAAGGTGTTGAACGAATCGCTAAACCAGTCCTTGCCAAGTTTACGTATGAACGTAGATTTATATGTAGCCTGAGCTCCAACTAACACAAGAACCATATCGTATTTTATTCCAGGATTGAATATCCTAGCTACTGCAGCACACAGAGCTTTGCGAATAGTAGCTCTTGTATATTTAGTATCTTCGGCTCCGAAATAATCAATAAGAAGTGTATCAATTCTATTTATGCCGTCCCATGAAAGAGATTTCAGATAGTCTCTTACTGGGTGAAATGACTTCTTTTGGGCGGCAAGCATCACAGCATCATCGATTTTCGATACAGATACAATGTTGTATACACATTCTATGTAATTACGAATGCCTGAGTAATCTACATTTTTTACTGGTTCTGGAGAATCTATCTTACGCCAAGGCATAGACCTCATGATATATGTTTTACTGTCAAACTCATTCAGTCTAAATGCACCTCTGAGGTATTTATCATTCTGCAAAACGAGATTAAGATTGTTAGAATCACTGTCATATTCGCCTTTCTTATTGGCTTTGAGTTGTGAAAGCCATGAATCATCATAAGAATCATCATCGTCAGCACTTTCCTCATTAGCAGCATCTAACCCATCAAAATCTAATTTTGCATGCTCTAAATTCTCTTCAGCTATTTTCTTTTTGACCTCAGTACAAGTCGTAGCAAATTCTTCCATCTTTTGCTGAGAAACCTTTGAATCGGGTCCAGAGTCAAGATGTCCAAATTTATGTATTCTAACCAAATCAAATGCGTTGCACAGCCTTCCACTTGCTGGGTCTGTTCCGTGATGCGAAAAAGCAAATTTATCGTTATAAACGATAAGACCTCCAGTTGTAGAACCTAATTTATAGGTATATCGGTCTTCGCCTGCTTCCTCATATACATCACTAAGAAATGTGCTAATAGCATCTTGAATCGAGTATGTTCTACAGAATGTTCCAATTATGCCTGACTTTTCTTCTGGGTCTTCTTGCTTTTTAATATCAGATAATAAACCTTCTGATATTTTACTACTAGATGGCCATTCAGATGTATTCCTCCAGTCATCATACGTTTCAAGAACTGCATCAGCATCAAGCCATTCTCCATCTTGATATTCAAAATAATATTCTATATCAGATGATACACTTGGCCAAAACATAAGTCTTTCTGGCTCAAATGTAGATTGGTCGAACAATTCTATATTTAAGTTACCGGCTATACGTCTGGATATAGCCTGATATTCGTCAACAGATACCTCTCTATTAATAGGGATAAGCAATCTGTGACGAGGTTTGCTCTGTGTAGATTTATGCGTTGAATATATAGCAGCTGCGCAGCCATATTGCAATGTAAAATCCCACCAAAAATCAGCATAAGAAAAATCTACATCAAGACAAATTAATTGCCTGTATGATACAGACGCTTTCTTACGTATACCCTTGTCAAGATAGCCGCCGACAAAGCCTCCAACGTCTTTGATTTTAGATTGGTCAGTTTTGTTAGCAGCCATGAATTGAGCATGGGTCTCATTAGTAACTACAGGCTTAGAAAGTTTGTCGATTAATTTGCTCCACTTTACTTTCTTGTTCTTCCACTTTTTTGTAGAAGCACTTAAGCCTGTAGCTATATCTATTATGCCATCGTGAATCATGGTCCTCTATTTTCCAAGTTATAAGTGTTGATAGTGTATCACTAGTAGGCTGAATTGTGCTGCAGCAATTTACGAAATTAACTAACTGCCATTGAACTAGTTCATAGCCTTTAGCTCCCATTCTATTTAAATGCGCTTGAAACTCTTCTATACTTGAAAAGTTTCCACTATCAATAATATATTTAAATTTAAGCATATCTTAATCTTTGCGATAGTAGTCAGTAATATATCCATCAGCACGAAGAGGTAAATCTGAAGCCCAGTCTGGAGGAGTTGACATGATACGTACCATAAGGTCATATCTGTCTTTCTCATTTCCATCCTTAGGGATTTCAGCTATCATCTCATCGTGTACGTGGAAGTCTACTTTAAATCCAGCTTTCTCTACTTGCATAAGAGAATATCCAAGTAAATCACGGGCTATGGCTTGTACCATATTCTCACAAAGCTTTCCGCCATAAGTGTCCATTTCACCCCATTGGCCTATGGTCTGAATCTGTCCTTCATACATAAGAACCTGAACTGGACGAGTAGAACGACCAATAGTCTTATTTTTGAAATGAGGATGAACATAAAACAACTGTCTGCCAGATGGTAATCTTGCAGTAAGATATTCTCCATCACAATCGAAAATAATATTGCGACAGGTACATCTAACTGGTCTTTGATACTTAACAGCTTCATGAGCTGATTTCTCAAGTTCATTCCAGAGAGCAACAATCTTAGGATTTGCAGCTCTCCACTTCTTAACCATATCCATCATTTCTGAATCAGTGAGTCCCATCTTTTCGCCACCCATTCTTTCAAGAGCACCAAGTGAACCGCCATATCCTAATGCCAATTCAGATATTTTACTTTTATCGCGTAAAACGGAACCTTTAGTAATAGCTGAAATTGGTACACCGAACATCTTAGAACCAGTAGCCTCATAAATCTTACCATCACCGTGGAATACATCCATTCGCCATTTTTCATTAGCAAGCCATGAAACTACTCGAGCCTCTATTGCTGAAAAGTCTGCTACTGAGAACGTATACCCTTCTGGAGCTATAAGTGCTGTACGAACCAACTGTGATAAAACATCAGCCACATTACCATACATCATATCGCAAGTTTCCCAATCGCGTTTACGAATAAGTTCACGAGGTGTATCAATGTCATCAAAGTGGTTCTTACTGAGGTTTTGCAATTGTAAAAGTCTACCAGCCCAACGGCCTGTTCTATTTGCTCCATAAAACTGAAAGGTGCCACGCACACGGTCATCTGGTGTAGCGCAAGAAATCATCTTGTAATACTTCTTTACAGATGTTTTACTTAGCTTCTGATAAATATCAAGAGCTTCAAGTACTTCTGGATAGTCTTTAACTTTTTCAAGAACAGTAGGCATTTCTACTTTTGTAAGTGAATCTACAGTAATACCGGTTCTTGCCTTTATCCACTTTTTAATCTGAAGAGGCGATTTCGGATTTTCAAGATGAGTTATGCTTTTAGCCTGTTCCATGAGATACTTAGAATATTCCAAGTCACAATAAATAGCAGAACTTGCTAACTCTCTATCAATCATAATACCTCTATCATTGATATTTTGGTCCGTAACATACAGCTGGCGCTCTATTTCTGGAATCTCAAACTTCTCTAATTTACGATATATCTCTCTTTCTGAAAGTACGTCATAAATATTATAGAGCTTGTATTCCGCCCATTTAGCCGGAGCATCTTCAGGCATATTGCGAGTACGGCCACCATTAATCTTAGTAGGTTTGCATGGACAACTGAAGTACTTAATAAGAGCTTTACCAGTCTCAAGTTTCTTATCTTGAAGATTAAGCTGCTTAGATACAGCATCCAATGATAATGGTAAGCCACAATAAGCCGATTTAACTAATGTACAATACCACTCATCTGTTTCAGTATGCAGTCCTATTCTGTTAAATGCTGTACGCTCAAATACAGCATTATGAGCGACCTTAAGGCATTTAGGGTCTTTAAGTGCTTCAAGGAATTCGCTTGGCCACCTGTCACCTGATGCTAAGTCTACCATAACTACGTCATCATCGCCAAAAGCATAGCCACAAATCAATATTTCAAAGTCTGGAGATGCTATATACTTATAGGCTCCACACTCTTTAATATCAACTGATGAGTATGTTTCAATATCGATAAATAATTCTCTATCAAATTCTTTCATCGCAAAGTAGCAAATTCGTTATTTGACTTAATAATATAATCTCTACACTCCTCAGCGGTTCCTTGAAATAAGACCTGCCTAGAATTTTTGTCTATAACTTCTTGTACCATATTCTTACAACTTTAAAATTAATAATAGAAGGTAGCAGAGGAATCGAACCTCTGCTGACATAGCATCCAGGTATCTAAGACCTATGTTCTATACCATATACCTTTCCGTTTGATAAGAATATAAGAAATGAAAGACTACATCAAGTCATCGTCCCAGGCGTTGTCGCCGCCGAAGTCCTCAGTAGCAGTAGAACCACCTGCAAGCATCTCGCCATCTTCAAGCTTCTGCAAGTTCTGAAGACCGGCTGCAATGCCTTTATTACCAGAGGTATTGAATGCAAACAAGTTAAGAGATATACGGCCATACACGCCAGAGTAGAACTCATCCTTATCCATGATAGGGTCGAGATTACGGTCTACAATAGTAGGCTTACGATTAGAAGTGGCATTGAGGAAGTAAGAATCTGCAAATGCCTCATCATCTGAGCGCTCTTCATCGCCATCGCGAAGTGGCAACTTAATATTTACAGGAATCTTGCCATTCTTATCTGCGAGCTTAGACTTACCAACAGTCTTAGCGGCTTCAATGGCCTTCTTAATCTTCTCAATAGTCTGAGTATCGCTCTTAGGAATGATTACACAAACTGAGTACTTAGCTGACTCTTCTGGCTGACCCTCCATTGCTGAAGGCTCAAATACATGACAAAAACAAAAACGAACTTTGCCTGTTACTACTTTAGTTGAATTTTCCATAATTATGAATTAAATTTATTGTATTCTAAATTGATAGCTACTATAAAAATAGCTATACTTATTAATAAACTCACTACTTA
>UMBM01011046.1_pt1 | contig 18350 bp, 19 predicted proteins | sample 1963971 | NCBI WGS metagenome assembly UMBM01 (sample SAMEA4835942, study PRJEB28245) | human gut metagenome | biome: gut microbiome; material: fecal sample | place: Denmark | collected 2008 | reverse complement strand
TGGGGCTGTGCCCCGTGTTTTCGGTTTAATAGTGTGCGACGTACATATGACGGCTCAACAACTGGTAGTCGTATTCCGTAGGCTCCACATCCCGATTGACCTGGAAAAGATACTCCTGTCGGTAGTAGTATTCGCTCATAGGGCCGTTTTCGTCCGTATTTTCACCCATATACCGCAGTTCCGGTTCGGATACCGTGAAACAGTTCTTGTCGAGCGGAAGCATCGGCATCCAGTGGGTTTTCTGTTCACCGGTCGCAGGATCGAAGACTGTGCAGGAAGGATAGAACACGTCGAATTCCAGATTGACCGTGAAGCAGTTATATTCCAGCGTATAGACGAAACGGTGGGGGGTTATCTCGTTTTCACCCAGCGGAATCTCGTTGAAAGAGGTCGAAACGAGTCGGAAGTTGTCCGCTTCGTCCTGCGTGATGTAAAGGTAGCCTAATACAGGACCTTCCTGAGTCGAGGGATTGATGTTGATCTGCCGATATTCGGTTTTTTCGCTGGTTCTGCCGTCGGACATCGTGCTGCGGATCTTGGCATAGGAGGTGTAGGCGTTTACACCGTACCATTTTTCGTCCGGATTGTCTTCCGAGAATGTATAGGGAAGCGTTCCTTCGTCCACGACTTCCTGTTTGGTCAGGTAGGGGATGTAATCGGGTTTCGAAACGGTTTGGGGACCGTAGTGGAGCGTATATTCCGTGCGCTCGCTGCCGCTGCCGCCGCCGTCCTGCCAATTCACTTCGGTCACGATCGTGCTGACGCGGCCTTCGGCGTCGAACGTGTAGGTGTAGGTCGTAGTGCTGTTGCCGTCTTGACAGCTGGCGGGCAGGTTCTTAACGGTCGTACCGCTGATGCCGAGCAGCATGGCGGACTCCTCTGCATCGCCGATCATGAAGGCGCCTATGTCGATGCCGTTCCAGGGGTTGAGGTGTTCGGTGTAGGAGAACGTCGTTGTTTCGTTATCCCGTCCGTCGATGGTCGAAATGGAAACGATGTTTCCGTCCTGCCAGGTAAGCGTCGAGGTCGAGTTCTCATCGGGATAGGAAGGGTTGCGGTATTCCAAGCGAGCCAGCGTGCCGTCGGCGTTGTAGGTGAAAGTCTGGCTGGCGCCGTCCGGGTCGGTGTAGCTACTTACCAAACCGCTTGTATTCAAGCGGTATTCCTTGGTGTATTCGCCCGAGTTGGGAAGGGGCATTCCTTCGTAACTGCTGCCGTCGATTTCGAACCATTTCTCTTCGTCTGTGATTTTCCCTTCGCTTCGTTTGAGCGTCCTTTCATAGGAGGCATTGATTTTGTCGGTCTGTTCCGAATCGTAATCGTATTGGTCGTAACCGGTCAGAAGACCTTCGGCATCGTATTCGAAGAGCATGTAGCTCTTGTCGGTGCTGGAACCGTCGCTGTAAACCTCGGTGTAGGTCGTTTCTACCCAGGTCAGCCGGTCTTCGGGTGCTACGTCGGGATGTTCGGGCTTTTGAGGATTGTCGGGGTTATTCGGGTTGTCCGGATCTTCCGGTTCGTCTTGTCCCACGCCCCGCTGGGTGATGGAGATATTCGCGGATTCTCCGCCGCAGGAGATGATGACGACCGCCTGGCGGGATTCGGTCGTTTCGTTTTCAGTGAGCGTGACGGTAATCGTGTGCTTGCCGGCGTCGCCCGAAGTGGGGTTGATGGAGATCCAGCTTTCGGCACGCGAGGTTTCACGTACGGATGCCGTCCAGCTCTGGGTCGTCTCGAAACCGATGGTATGGGACAACGCATCGGCCGAAATCGAGGCCGATAAGTTATCCTGAGGAATCAGAATGTTCTGAAACTCATCTGTTTCGCTGTCGCTGCAACTCCCCCCCCCCAGCGCCAGGGTGATGAGAGCCGAGAAAATGAACAGTTTTTTCATACGATAAAGAATTTGAACGATAATTGGTTAAGTAAGTCGGGCAATTTTGTCCGATCGTTGCAAAGATACGAATAAGCCGAGCGCAAAAGCAAATTTTATTTGCATTTTGCCGAGGCGGAGTATCTAAGACGAAGTCAAAGATACGAATAAACTGCGTGCAAAAGCAAATTTTATTTGTATTTTGCTGAGGCGAAGTGCTTGAGACAACGTTAAAGAATAGAAAAAAGCCGGGGCGGAAGCAAGTTTATCTGCACTTTGTCGGATCGAAGCGTTTGAGGCGAAGCCAAAGATTAGGAAAATGCCGAACAGAAATACAAATATATTTGTATTTTGACGGAGCGGTCCGGGGATCGTGTCCGCATGGGTATTTTCGTCTGTCGAATGGGAGGGTGGATGGCATTCGATCGTGCCGTCGGTGGCTGCGGAGGTTGCAGACGGACGGAAAGCAGGGGGATTGCCTGTGAACGGCGGGCGGATGCGGTTTACAGCAGCCCCGCTTCGTAATAGAGAACGATCTGTTCGAGCACCTTGTCGTCCCCTTCGCGGTCGTATTCCGACTTGAGATTCTGTCCGAAGATACGCGATACGCTTTGCCAGAATCCCGCGACGAAGCCGCCCCGGAACTCCCGGAGGATTTCGTAAGCCGTGTATTCCGTTTCCCGGTCGATCAGCTTCAGAAGCACGCGGCCCTGGGTACGGGTCATGTGTTTCAGCACGGGCGTGTACTCCTTTTTGATCGCTGCGGCGATGCCTTTGATGTATTGTTTCTGTTCCTTTTTCGTTTCGAGCCGGAGCAGTTCCGCCTCCATTTGAACCATTTGTGCTTTGGCGGCTTGGGCTACGGGATAGACTTTCTTCACCGCTTCGACCAGTTTGCGGTAACGGCGCAGGTCAGCTTTTTTGCTGAATACGAAGACGGGTTTTATGGGGACGACCGAGATCGTGTCGCCGTCGGGTCCGATTTCGAAAGAGGTGTGCCATCGGCCCGGCTGTCCGCGTCGGGCCGAAGCCTGCCCGGGCAGGGAGAGCAGCAATACCAGGGATAGGAAAAACCACTTTTTCATCGGAACCGGAATTTTCGTACCTTTGTCAGGATGAAGCACAGGGGGCGGAGAGGGCGCTTCTGTCCGAAGCGGACGGATTTCGAATCCTCTTCGCAATTCAAAGATAGTGAAAGGTGAGAGCAATCGTGCGGGCTTGCACGCAAAGATTGCCGAACCGAATCCTATCTTCTGCAAAGATAGTGAAAGCCGAGCGAAAACGGGATTTGTTCCCGGTTTTCCGAGGCGCATCCTATCTAAAGCTATGTTCAAAGATACGAATTCTGAATTATTAACGCAATAAAAAACGGTTGTATTATGATGGAAAAAGGACTTTCTGCACAAAGTAAGGTAACGGTCGATGGCGGCAACGTGGCTGCGACGATGGGATCGGGCGACTTGCAGGTATTCGCTACGCCGGCTATGGTGGCCCTGATGGAAAATGCGGCGATGAAGGCTGTGGCCGACCATTTGCCGGAAGGTTCGACGACCGTCGGCGCCGAGATGAACGTGACCCATATCAAGCCTTCGGGCGTCGGTGCCGAAATCGTCGCATCCGCTGTGCTGACCGAGGTCGAAGGGCGCAAGCTCACCTTCAATGTCGGGGCCCGCGATGCCGAAGGGATGATCGGCGAGGGGGTCCACGTCCGCTATGTCGTCGATCGTGAGAAGTTCATGTCCAAAGTTCGCTGATGCGGAATCTTGTCCCGGAAGCAACGGAAGGAAAAAGTAAAAAAGGCTGTCCAACAAGTTTTTTAATCCTTTTAGAATCGCGTATTCGGAAAAGCTCTCGAATAAGCAGTACAAATAAAAAAGGGCTGTCTGAAACTTGTTAGACAGCCCTTTTTTTGTTGTTATGCTCTTTAGCCCAGCAGCAAATGTTCGAGGAAAATAACCAGCATGCCCGCGAAATACCCGGCCAATGCCAGCAGCGTGATTTTACGCAGGTACCAGCCGAATTCGATCTTTTCCAGTCCCATCGCCACTACGCCTGCGGCCGATCCGATAATCAGCAGGCTGCCTCCCACGTCGGCGCAGAAAGTCAGCAGATGCCAGAAGATACCGTCCTGTACGAACGCCTGCATATAAGCCGGGTCGAGGCTCGAGGCCAGGGCAGTCGTATCGGCGACGGGGTACATGCCCATACAGGCAGCCACCAGCGGCACGTTGTCGATTACGGCCGACAGCAGGCCGGTGATTCCGGCGATCGTATAGACTTCGTGTACGTTTTTGTCCAGGAAGTCGGCGAAGTCGGTCAGCAGACCGGCGCTCTGCAATGCCGAGACCGACATCAGAATGCCCAGGAAGAAGAGGATCGTGGGCATATCGATGTGTTTGAGTACTTTCGACACCCGGTTTTTGATCGACTCCTCCATGTTGTGTTTTTGGTCATAGACGATTTCCGTGAAGACCCACAGCACACCCAGCGATATCAGCATGCCCAGGTAGGGCGGCAGTCCCGTCACAGCTTTGAATACGGGCACGAACAGCAGTCCTCCGACACCGAGGACGAGAACGAAATGGCTGAATCGCGGTCCGACGAACGGCGGCAGTTTTTGGTTCGTATCGAAATCCTCGGGACGCACGTCTTCGTCGGGAATATAACGGCAGGCGATGGCCGTGGGAATGATTATCGACACCAGGGCCGGGAGGAACAGTTTGGCCACGAGCAGGCCCGAGGTGACGTTGCCCCGCATCCAGAGCATGATGGTCGTCACGTCGCCGATGGGCGAAAAAGCGCCGCCGCTGTTGGCCGCGATGACGATGACGCTGGCGAAGATCCATCGTTCTTTCTGGTCGCCGATCACGCGCCGCAGCAGCATAATCATGATGATCGTCGTGGTCATGTTATCCAGTACGGCGGACATGAAGAAGGCGATGATCGAGAGCAGCCAAAGCAGTTTGCGTTTGTTGCGGGTTTTGATGTGGTCGGTGATGACGTGAAATCCTCCGTGCCGGTCGATCAGTTCGACGATGGTCATGGCGCCGATCAGGAAGAAGAGAATCTCGCTCGTATCGCCGAGTTGCTCGATCAGTTGCGTGCCGATCTGGGCGTCGTTGCCCAGCAGACTCAATACCGTCCATAACGCACCGCACATCAGCAGGGCGATCGCGGCCTTGTCGATGCGTAGTTTGTGTTCGAGCGCGATGCAGAGGTACCCGAACACAAAAATCAGAATCATGGTTATAATCATATCTTACTGCATTGAATTATCGATTTTATCAATGGAATCGAAACGCCGCAATCCCTGTGCCGTAGTGAGGGTGTCCGGTGATTTGGACCCGAACTTACCTCTTTCCGTGGAATTTTTTTTGCTGCCCCGGCCATTCGCGGAGGATTTTTTTTGAAATATCGATTCTTTGCCGTACCTTTGTACCTGCTTTCGAGCATCGGATTGAACTATGGTGTAATGGTAACACAGCAGATTTTGGTTCTGTCGTTCCTGGTTCGAGTCCAGGTAGTTCAACACTGTCGTTCGTAGCCGAAGTCGCTGCGACGGGAAAGGCCGGATTTCAAAATCCGGCCTTTTTGTTTTCGTGCATGGCACAAGCGGCGAATAGGCGATCGTCTGATTCGATGCTGCGAGCGCTTCAAAATTATAATCGCCTTTGTTACTGTTGCTGCATCCTTTTCTCATCGGGTCGCCGGTTTCGAAAGACTTTGTCAGGCGCGCCGTCGGACCATCGTACTTTTCCGAAAAGGTTTCTGTTTTTACCTCTGCCGGGTAGGGCAGCACTTTCCCTTTCATTTAATCGCCCGTTACCACAATCGGGTCGGGCGACCGACAATTTTGGCTTTATTTGGTGTTGCCCGTATTTATCTACAATAAAGTATTTTACTCGAAAGGGAAGCAAAAGTGGAAATTTATTGCCCGTATCTCTTCCAAAGTGTAAATTCTACTTCCCAATACGGACTCAATCGGAACTCGACCAACTGGAAGTTTATCGAGTATATCAGCATCAAGGAAAAATACTTTCATCTTGCCTTCGCCTACCGCTCCTTCGATGGAATTAGCGCCGTATAAAATTGATATTTTTTTAGTTTCGTTTGGGAGAACTTTATAAGTATCTCCACGAGCAGGGACTTCCAGATCCCAATTTGGGGTCCATGCAAATGCCCAATACACCGCAGACTCTGTTTTGTTCGTTACCATCACGGACCAATGGAACGTGCTGCTTTCCTTTATACAGGAGACACTTGTAATACAGAATCCTACAGATAAAATAAGAAATACGACCCATTTCTTCATAATAAAACATCATTTCATTTTTTGACGAATGTTTCCCCGGATTTTGGAGAACCGGACCGTTTTCGGGTTTCGCCGCAGCCGTTATTGGCCGAGGGCCTGACGCAACGCCTTTGCCAGCTGGTCGGGACAGGATGTTCCCCGGCCTTTGCAATCGATGCCTTCGAGACGTGCGATCACGTCGGCAGCCTGCATCCCGCGCGTCAGCAGACCTATTCCCTGGGTATTCCCGTGACATCCGCCTTCGAAGCGGACGCTTTTGACGATATCTCCCTCCAATTCGATTTCGATGGATTTCGAACAGGTACCTTGTGTCTTATAAGTGAATTTCTTTGCCATTTCGAAAGAATTAGGGTGCAAATATACGAATAAAAGGAATCGAATTGTATTTTCAGTGTCCGATGTGTCGGAGTATTTCCGTGCGCACCGGAAATTCATGGTTTTTGCGCATTCGGATCCGCTTCGCTTCTCTTGAGCCTCTTATTTCCGGGTTTTTGATTCTGGCCGGCCGGTTTGGTTTTGCTATTTATTTCGGGCGACGATCGGATAATCGTATGTAAAACTCCCCTTCCCGATCACGGGAAAGGGAGTTCTCTTATTACAGTATACTTTTTTATTTCTGCTGTTGCTGCTGCAGGTCGCTCGTGTCGGCGACGACCATGTTTTTGTCGATGCGGAGCGTGACGTTGCCGTCCACTTCGATCAGGAGGGTCGTCTCCTTGATCTCTTTCACTACGCCGTAAATACCGCCGGCCGTGATGATCTTGTCGCCTTTCTTAAGGCCGGCCCGGAATTGAGCCATCTGCTTGCGTCGCTTCGATTCGGGGCGCCACATGAAGAAATACAGAACCAGAATCATCAGGCCGAGCATGATGAAGAGCGAATAGCCGCCGCCAGCCTGCGGTGCAGGAGCTGTTGCTTGAAGTAAGTTAATCATAGTTTTCTATTAATATTAATGTTTAGTCTTTTCTTTGGATCGGGACGAGCCGGGACAGGCGACGTGCCGAACTTAATTCTCGTTTTTTCTTCCGGACAGGACGCTTCCATCTGATCCTCGGCTGTTTCGATCATCGGTTGCTCTCATCTTTTCGGACCGGTAGCCTGTCTTTTGCAAAGATTGCCGAACTGCCTCCTGTTCCTGCAAAGATAGTGAAAGCCGAGAAGAAAACGGGAGCTTGCTCGCAGTTTTCCGAGGCGTATCCTATCTTCTGCAAAGATAGTCAAAGCCGGGTGTCGCACCAAATTATTCGAACGCTGGCGGCAGGTTCTGCCCGAACCGGTTCTTCCCGATCGAAACTCGCACGTACCGGGGATTCCTTCGAATATATCGGGGGATCCGTATTTCGGTTGCCTCCGTCGGATTTTCCGGTAAATATAGTTAAAATTTGCAGGAGTCGCAGCCGTTCGGCGCTCCTTTCCTGCGAATTAACAATTTCTTAATCGACAACGGCTTCGATGTAAATCCGTAACGGCTCCTCCGATCCCGACGCATAGAGTTTCAACAGTTTCATCTGCCAGCCGTGCTCGCCCCGCGAGTCGAACCGGACGCTGAACGGGATTTCCTCGCCCGGCTTCAGGGGCCGTCGGTCGAATTCCGGGGTGACACATTCGCACGAAACCTCGTAGCGGGTCACTACCCATGTCCGGGACGAAGTATTTTGCAGCCGAAACCGTTTGATGCCTGTTTCGCCGGAGTGGAGCCGTCCGAAACGGATCGTGTCCGAAGTACCTTCGGTGAGCGTTTCATCCGATATTTCGAGTGTCGGCCCACTCTGGACACTGCTCGTCCGGCGGGACTGACAGCCGATGACGAGGGCTACCAGCAATATGCAGAAAATGTGCCGCATCATATCAGTCCCCGTCCGGTTTTTTTGAGTTTTCCCTCTTCGGTCAGCGCTTCCACGATCTTATCCAATACGCCGTTGATAAAGGTGCTGCTGCCGGGCGTAGAGTAGAACTTGGCGATGTCGATGTATTCGTCGAGGGTTACTTTCACCGGAATCGAAGGAAAGGAAACCAGCTCGGTGATCGCCGTGGCCATAATCAGGTTATCCATGAAGACGATACGCTCCACGTCCCAGTTGCGCGTAAATTTTTCGATGTATTCCAGCCGCTCGTTGTAGTTGATGAGCGTCTTTTCGAACAGCGTTTTGACGAATTCGGCGTCCTCGTCGCTTTTGAATTCGGGCAGCATCTTCACGTCCGCGTGGGACTGGCGCATGTTGGAGATCGTGCGGATCACGAGCGTCAGAACGAATCCCAGGTCGTCGCTCCAGAGGATCGACTGCTCTTCCAGTACGTCGTCCAGCATGGGACAATCCTGCAACTCCTTTTCGAAGAAGGTGGCCAGAAGCGCTGCGTCGGCTTTGAACGAACTTTCCGAAGCGCTCATGTAAGCCTGGAAATAGTCCGTCGCCGCGAGTTGGTTGTAAAGTGTGCGGATGAGTTCGGGATATTTGCTCCAGCCGAGTTTACGGGCTGCCATTCGGTCATTCACCGTGTCGCTGTCGGCGATCATACGGATCACGGCGTTGTCGATGAAGCGGGTGTTGGGGTGGAGGTCTTCGTAGGTCGGCAGCTTTTTCTGTTTGGCCAGCTCCTGACGTTGCTGGGCATAATGCGCCAGTTCGACCGGAAGGGTCATCATCTGGAAATAAAGGTCATAGGTCTTGTCGATCGAATTCATCATGTTCTTTTCCGACGCGATCATATTGTCCGAGTCGGATTTGAGATGCGCATATAGGGCCTTTATCGCCTTGATTCTAAGCTGTCTTCTACTTAACATATATTTTCAGAACTTTGCGGCAAACGGGATTACCTGCCGTTTGTCCGGTTTGCTTCGTGCCGGGAGGCGTGCGGGCTGCTTGTAAAACGAAGTCGCGTTTTACCGGGCGCGGTTCGCCCCAATACGAAAATTACCGGACAAAGGTAGGAAAAAAAGCGCTTGCCGCAACCTTTTTGCGCTTCTGGGGCATAAATAATCTTGTGTCCGCTCTTTCGGCAGGAGCTGCCGGGCCGATTCGTTGTCGTGCCGGTTTTTCCCGCCGCAGACCGGAATTCGGGATTGTTTGCTATCCATGTCCGCGGACCTTTCGCCCCGGCAAAGTGCGAATGAATTTGTCTTCGCTTTCGGTTTATCCTGAATCTTTGCCTTGTTCGCTTCGGCAAAATGCAAATAAATTTGCTTTTGCGCCCGGCTTATTCGTATTTTTGACATAGTTATAGATAGGATGCGCTTCAGAAAACTGCGAACAAGTTCCCGTTTTCTCCCGGCTTTCACTATCTTTGTACCCTATGGAAGAGATAAGTCAGAAAGAAGGGGCTGCCGTTCGCCTGCCTTACGATGTGATCGTCGTCGGTGCGGGCGCTGCGGGTATGATGGCTGCGGGGACTGCCGCACGGAACGGACACAGGGTTCTGCTGCTGGAAAAGATGGAGAAATCGGGCCGCAAGGTGCGTATTACGGGCAAAGGCCGTTGCAACGTGACCAACGCCCGGCCGCCTGAGGAGTTCGCCGGACAGGTGCGTACCAATGCCGAGTTTTTTTCGACCGCTTTCGCCGAGTTCAACAACAAGGCTACGATCAGATTCTTCGAGCGGCTGGGCGTGAAGCTCGATGTCGAACGCGGCGAGCGGGTGTTTCCTCGAAGCGGCAAGGCCTGGGATATTGCCAACGCACTGCTGGAATATTGCGTGGACAACGGCGTGAAGATCGTTTATGATACTCGTGTAACCGAAATAATGACGCTCAACGGTCGGGTTTTCGGCGTGCGGTACCGCAATAAACGGGGATTCGAGCGCAAGGAGGAGTGTCCGCGCGTTATCGTCGCCACGGGCGGCGTTTCCTATCCCGCCACGGGTTCGACCGGCGACGGCTACGTCTTTGCGGCCGATACGGGGCATGCGGTCGAACCGGTGCGGCCGTCGCTTACGCCGCTGGTGTCGTCCTGTCTCTGGATCAAAAATATGAACGGACTGTTGCTCCGGAATGTCCGTGCGACGCTCTGCATCGACGGTGAAGCCGTGCGCGAAGAGTTCGGCGAGCTGGGTTTCTCCGAGCGCGGCATCGAAGGCGCTGTGGCGCTCCGCATGAGCCGGGACGCGGTGGACGCCCTGATCGACGGCAAGGGTGTCGGACTGATGGTCGATCTGAAACCGGGGCTGACCGAGGAGATGTTGCGCGAGCGCATCGCCCGTGAGATGGCGGAGATGGGGCCCGAGGAGTTCTTCTCCGAACTGCTCCGCAAGCTCGTTCCGAAGGCGCTGGTCATTCCTCTTTCTGAAGAGGTCGGCGCCCATTCTAAAAATTATATCCGCAAGATTACGCCCGAGCAGATCGAACGGTTGGTTAAGCTCCTCAAGGGGATGGTTTTTCCGATTTCGGACTATGCGCCTTTCGAATATGCCGTCGTTACTGCGGGCGGCGTGAGCTGCGAGGATGTGAACCGCTATACGATGGAATCGCTCAAGGTCAAAGGACTCTATTTCGCCGGCGAGGTGCTCGATCTGGATGCCAACACCGGCGGGTATAATTTACAGATCGCTTTTTCGACCGGTCGTCTGGCCGGTATGCTCAAACAGTGAAACGGACCGGACGCAATCTACGCCGCCGCCTTCGCGGTATTTCCCGGCTGACCGACCGGCTCTCCCGGGCCCGTCATTTCCGGGGGCACGGCGTGCACTCGCCATTCGTTTACGGACTTGTGCGCGAAGCGTTTATGTTTCATAGACTGCGCGACGGAGAGCACTGCCTTTACGATGCCCTGCGTCGGGTCGGAATCTTTCACCGGCGGGCGGTGCAGTTGCAGAACGCCTTTCTCTATTGCGGCTACCGGACGTTTGCGATATGTGAAGGCAAAGCCGAACCTGTTCGGACTTTGCCGGATGCAGAGTTTGAAAAAGGCAATTCGACGTTTGTGATCGACGAGGGCAGAGGTTGTTTGCAGGTTACGCCGGGGAGGGAAAACGAGGCGAAAAATTCGACTTTTGGCCTGAATTGTGCGGGTCCGTACGACATGGTGATCCTGACCCGGAATTTTCCGGCGGAGGATTTGCCTGCTGCTGCGGCTCGGGCTGCCCGGACAGGAGCGACGCTCTGTGTGATGAATCCCTATCACGGTAGCGCACGCGGCGAAGCGTGTCGTCGGATCGTTCGGGAGCATCGTTCGACGACGGTCGATAACCGGGGCTATTTGCTGGTATTCAACAATCATTTGCCGAAACAACATTTCAAGTTATGAAGATATATACGAAAACAGGCGACCAGGGAACCACTTCGCTGGTCGGGGGGGAACGGGTGTTCAAGACCGACGAACGGGTGGAGGCCTACGGCTCGGTGGACGAATTGACCGCTTTCGTTGCCCTGCTTACGGACCATTTGCGGGGAGATGTGGGGTTGGAGCCCCGTGTTTGGGAGCTCGCACGCATTGCCTCCCAGTTGATGACTGTTGCTGCTACGCTGGCTGTGGGCGAAGGCGGAGCGGACAAGGTGAAAGGAATCGACGCCGAGGCTGTGAAGTTTCTCGAAGAGGCGATCGACCGTATGCAGGCTTCCGTGAAGCCGATTACCAAGTTCACTATTCCGGGCGGACATCGTGTCGTTTCGCTGTGTCATGTCTGCCGCACGGTTTGCCGTCGAGCAGAACGGGCGGCGCTTCGGGCCGATGCGAAGTATGGCGTCGCACCGGAGGTACTGATGTACCTCAACCGGCTGTCGGACTATTTCTATCTGCTGGGCCGCACGCTGACCGAATATTTCAGCGTGGAGGAAACCCTGTGGATTCCGTGACGGGATTTTATCGGTTTTTTTCGGAATTTCGTACGATCTGCCGAGGAGTTTTTTTTTTCGTGTGCCGTAAGGACCCGACTCGGCCGATGCGTTTGAAATGCCGTTGAGAAAGACGCGTCGGAAACGATCCGGCGGAGGCAGTGGCGGTGTGCGGATAACGGCAGTCGAATTCCTGAATTCGTGATGCGGACAGGGGCTGTCGATACATGGCCGCTTTCGATGCGATTCGGAAATAATCGTGTGCGGTTGCGGATCCGCCGAACATTGTCGGTCTTTGCGAAACCGCTCTTTCGGTCGAGGCCGGAATGTGCGGATCGTTTCCTATCGCTATGTTTGTTCAAAAAAAATGGCAGAAGAAATTTTTATTCTTTTGATTTGTATTTCTCGCAGGATTTTATATATTCGCAACCTAATAATAAGGAAGCTGTATGTCAGCATGGACTTATTGTCTTGTGAGTTAATGATTTAAATTATTGCAGTTATGTATTGGACACTTGAGTTGGCATCGAAATTGGAGGATGCTCCCTGGCCGGCAACCAAAGATGAATTGATCGACTATGCCGTTCGCTCGGGCCTGCCGTTGGAAGTGCTCGAGAATTTGCAGGAGATCGAAGACGAGGGAGATATTTACGAATCGATCGAGGATATTTGGCCGGATTATCCTTCGAAGGATGATTTTCTCTTCAACGAGGACGAATATTAATTGTTCGCAAATCGGGTTGTTATACTTACCTGAAGCAGTCCGAGAGGGCTGCTTTTTTGTATGGAATTAGATCGTACCGGATTCAAATTGACGATTGCTTTCCAATTTTTTATTTAAATTTGTATTGTTTGTATTGCTTTTCACGAAGCGAAGTAGAAAATTATGGGACGTACATTTGTAGAATACTCGCACCCAGACGTTTTTTGAAAAATTCGTTTGATGATAATATCTAATTGTATAACGTAATCTACAAAAACTATATCATAAGATATGAAAATCGATGCTAAAGTTCAGTCTATATCTAAATTGAAGGATTATTTCTTTTTAGTGCCTGATTATCAACGAGAATATGTTTGGAAACCCGATGACGAGGTCGAGCAGTTTTTGATCGATATTGAAAATGAATATAGTCCCGATGCAAAAGAGCAGCGTAATTATTTTTTAGGATCTATCATCATTGCCAATAATGATAGATGTTTCGATGTCGTGGACGGACAACAGCGTTTGACAACTATTATGTTGTCTTTGTGTGTTTTCCGAGATTTATTAAAAAAGGAGACATTGAACAGCGCTCAGAAAAATTATTTACAGATTATAGAAAATCTACTTTATAACTTTGATATTGAATCGGGAGAGACCCGTGTACGCTTAGAATTGCAGTATGAAGAGAGTCATGATTATTTGACAGCCTTGATACAGGAGCAACCTTACAATGGAGTGCGATCCCCATCTATAGTGCGAATGCAGGATGCCTATACGAAAATACTTCGACACTTTCAATTATATGCCGGGATTGATGAGTTGATAGATTTTGCGAAATATTGCTTGACAAAGATAGAACTCGTTGTAATCGAATCTCAAGATTTGAGTAGTGCATTGAAAATTTTCGAGACGATCAATCAGCGAGGGGCGGGATTGAATGCTATGGATTTGGTCAAAAATTTGCTGTTTAGTAATACCAAAGAGTCGGATTTTGCCAAGATAAAAGATATATGGAGGGAGATTATTCAAAATCTTCAGGAATGTTCTGAAGATCAAAAACCCCTACGATTTTTGCGATATTTTCTGAGTGCCCGATATTATAATGGTATCTTGCGAGAAGATGATATTTATAAATGGATTATATCTTCTGAAGGGAAACAGGCTACGCAATATGAAAAGCATCCGGTAGACTTTGCAAAGGAGATACGCTGTATGTCCAAACGGTATTCAGAACTTGTAAATGCCACTGAATTACAGCGGGATGGGTGCTTGTATCCTCACGTGACAAATATAGGCTTTATTAATAAATACAAATCCAGACAGCATTTGATCCTGTTATTGTCTTTGGGAAGCAATGCGGATGTGCCGGCAATCGAATATTTGGCCAAACAAATAGAGAGTTTCTTCTTTTTCAGCTCGACCCTCAGGATCCAAGCCAAGACGAATGAATCCTTGTTTGTCCAATGGGCGGAGAAATTACGTAATCTTACGACGATAGATGAAATTGCCTGCGTGATAGAGAAAACGATGTTACCTTATTTGCTGGATAAGGTAGGGGTATTTAAAGCCGAATTCATAACTTTGAGTCATGGGGTTTATAATCCCTTGTATCGGTTGCGCTATGTATTGGGGAAGATAGAAAATACGGTGTTGGAAAAATTGCACAGCCCGGTCTGTGGACATCAATTTTATAATGATTTGCAAATAGAACATATTTTACCTCAATCACCGAAAAATGGAAGTATTCCACTGGAGTTTTTGTCCGAGGAGGAGTATTACTCCTATGTGTATCGATTGGGTAATGTCACGTTGATCGAAAGCATGATTAATCAGGCCGTGAATAATTATAATGATTTATCGACAGATCAATGGTTTTATGACAAGCAGTCGGAGTATGGCAAATCGTCTGTTTGTCTGACGAAATTACTCGATAGTAAATTTTATATCGGAGTAAATACAGCCTTGAATCGATTCAAAAATGATTTCCAATACAATTTTACCGGTTGGAACAAGTCGTCTGTTGAGGCGAGGCAAAAAATATTATTGGAGTTGGTGTTCGATACGTGGAGAATTAACGATTTAAGATTGGATCGGGTAAAATGAACTTAAAATGGATGAGGATTCCGGCTGCTGCTTATAATGGTTTTTTCCGGATTGCCGGCGGATGTCGATCCGGCCGGAATCATTTATTTGTGTTGCTTTTCCGCGATATAGAACAGGTCGAAGCAGTCGTCCGCTACCGGTCCGATGCGGTAGTCTTCCATGGTGATCGAACGGGTCAGGGAGTCGTTGTCCCGGAGCAGGCGTCGGCGGTTGAGGCGGTTGAGCAGGTCGTAGGGGAGTTGCAGCATCCACCGGGGCAGCCGGTGTTGCAGGTCGAGCACGTCGAAACGGGTGATGCGCCGAACGCCTTGGCGGTTTTTTTCGTAGTATTCCATGATCCGTTCGTTGCCGAAAACACCGAGGGCCTCCACCGACGCAAAGGCGCTGCCGAGCAGGTTGCGGAGTTGGTCGGGATTGTATTCCCTGACGTGCCAGGGGTTGCGTGTCAGCGACATACGGATATTGGGGGTGGTCAGGATGAACTTGCCGCCCGGACGCAGTACGCGGTGCACTTCCCGCACCAGTTCCATGTCGTGTTTGATGTGTTCGATCACCTGAAAGGAGATGACGTAATCGAAACTGCCCGATGGCAGGTCGAGAGGGGGAACTACGGCTTGCCGCATCTCCACGTGCGGGAACGGAGGCCGTTCGCCCGCAGGTTCGATTTTGTCGAGCGTGAGAAAGCTGGAGGCGTGGGGGGCGACTATTTCGATGCCGTAACCCGCGCCCGTACCTATTTCGAGTACGTCGCCGCTGATTCGCCGCGCCGCCTCGTGATAGGCCAGTTGCGAACGTTGGAATACGTAGTTGTCCGATATGTCGCGCGATACGCGTTCCGCCGTGAGTATTTTAGCCATTGTGCCCGGTCAGTTTTACACCGTTCTGCGTGATTTCCACCGCACCCCGCTTGAGGAGCATGCCCAGCGAGCGTTTGAACACTTTCTTGCTCATCTGCGTCCGTGCAGCGATTTCCGCCGGGTCGCTGTCGTCGTTCAGGGGAAGTGAACCGCCGTTTTCGCGGATCATCGAAAGCAGCGTTTCCGCCGAATGGCGCACTTCGGCGACTCCCTGCTGTTGCAGGCTGACGTCGATGCGGTTGTCTTCCGTGATGCGTGTCACGTATCCCTTCAGACGGTCGCCTACACCGATGCGGCGGAAGAGCTGATTGCGGTAGATCATGCCCCAGTGACGGTTGTTCACGATCACCCGATAGCCGATCGGGGATTCCGAAGCCACGAGCAGCGAAACCTCTTCGCGGGGCTTTACCGTGATAACGTCGTTATTGACGTAGCTTTTGAATTTCATGGTCGCCACGCAGCGCCCCGTTACCGAATCTACATACAGGTAAACCAGGCAGTTCCGTCCGGCCAACACGCCTCCCTGCTGGTTGCGGTTGGGCAGGAACAGGTCTTTGCCCGCGAGTCCCCAGTCGAGGAATGCGCCGTGCAGGTTCTTGTCCACTACGCGCAGGAATCCCGCTTCTCCTTCGCGCAGCTTCGGCGTTTCGGTCGTGGCGACCAATCGGTCTTCCGAATCGTGATAGACGAATACTTCGAGCGTATCGCCGACCTTGTTGGCCAGAGAAACATAACGGTTGGGTAGCAATACTTCGTTCTGCTCGTCGTCGATCAGATAGAGTCCGTAGTCCGAGATGCGGTTTACGGTGAGGGTTTGTGTGCGTCCTGCTTTGAGCATAATGGGTGTTTTATCTTGACAAAAGTACGTTTTATTTTTGCCGAAAGCAATTTTTGAGCGAAGTTCCTGGGGGCGGTGGGGTCGGTTCCGGAATATTTCGTCTTGTCGTGAGATGCGATGTGGTTCGGAATTGAATTTTCATTTGTACCGGACTTTTCGTATATTTGAAAATAGGATAACGCAGGTTATAAATTGGGAGGCTGTATAAAGTATATTTTATGGGGGTGTATGGGATTAGGTAAAGGAATCTTTCCTTCGGAAAATTTAATATTTCAAGCATGTATAGTTTTATTTGAAAATGTTGTAAATCAGGTGTTTGATAATTAAATAGTTTTATGATACTAACTTTATTTATTCTTACTGCGATAAGTCTTTTGCTATTTTATAATATAGACTATAAATATTATAAAAAGCAAGGAGAATGGGATGAAAGAGGTGTGTATGGGCCATTTATGGGATTATATATGGCTGCTGGTACATTTGTGTTAGCTGTTGCTCTTCTTCTTGACAAATATTTAGGATAATCGAACGAAAAGAAGCGAGTAGCGGGAAATTTTATTTTAGTAAAAAAACGAACGACGATATGGAACTGAAAGTGGCTTTGTGTCAATTCGACATGGTGTGGGAAGATACGGCGGCCAATCTGCGGACGGCCGGGAGAATGGTTGCCGAAGCGGATGCCGATCTGGTGATTTTGCCCGAGATGTTCGCTACGGGATTCGAGACCGATCCCGGTCGGGTCGCGCAACCGATGTCGGGTGAAATCGTGCAGGAGATGACCCGCTGGGGCCGGACGATGGGCAAGGCCGTCGCTGGCAGTCTGATCGTCGAAGAGGAGGGGCGCTATTACAACCGCCTGCTTTTCATAAAACCTTCGGGCGAGCGGGTGCAGAGCGACAAGCGGCATCTCTTCTCCATCGGCGGCGAAGGAGCTAATTTTTGTCCGGGACGGGAGCGGGTCGTCGTCGAATACGGCGGCATTCGTTTCCTGCTTCAGGTTTGCTACGACCTGCGCTTTCCCGTATGGAGCCGCTGCCGGAACGATTACGACGCCATTATTTACGTCGCTTCGTGGCCTGCGGGCCGCCGTGACGTGTGGCGGACGCTGCTCCGGGCCCGGGCGATCGAGAACCAGGCCTACGTATTGGGGGTGAACCGTACGGGGGACGACCCCCGGCTGCATTATTCGGGCGATTCGGCCGTGATCGGCTGTAAGGGAGAAACCCTTGCCGAAGCAGGGGAGGGGCAGAGGCTTTTGACCGCACGGCTCGATATGGACGAGCTGCGTCGTTTCCGCGAGAAATTTCCCGCCTGGCGCGATGCCGACGATTTCGATCTGAAGTGATCGGATGTTCCTCGATGATCGGCAGGACAGTTGGCTGTTTCAGCGCTTTTCGTTAAATTTGTTTCAGGAGATGTTTGTTTCCCGGGAAATGATTCTATTTTTTCCGTTTTTCTTGCTTAGGTCGTTTATCGGTGAAGTGGCCGGAGTCTCTTTCGCAGTGAAAAAAATGATATATATTATTCTCCATGAAAACGACATGCCTTTTATTGACTTTGTTATTTGTGATCGGATTGGCAGCCTGCTCTAAATCCGACGACCCTTTGCCGGAGAAGGTGTTTCAGGATGTAAACAAGACGGCAGAAGATTATTTGGCCGAAGAACCCGATCTGGAAGATTACTACAATTTTTTCCGGTTTCAGAACGATAGCGATTACACGTTGTATTGGTTTATCAATACGAAATTTTCACCAGGAGGAGGTCTTTATTATTGTCGTCCTGGGCAGCAGGCTACGACTTTAATTGCAATGGAATATGCTTGGTGGTTAGATGATTACGAAATTTTAATTGATAATTTAATGGCTGTAGGGTGGATTGAGTTTTATTTCGATCTTC
>UMBM01057318.1_pt1 | contig 18475 bp, 18 predicted proteins | sample 1963971 | NCBI WGS metagenome assembly UMBM01 (sample SAMEA4835942, study PRJEB28245) | human gut metagenome | biome: gut microbiome; material: fecal sample | place: Denmark | collected 2008 | reverse complement strand
CTTACCACGACACGTACGGGATGCCGACGCTGGTGACCAACTGCTCGAACAACTACGGGCCCTACCAGTTCCCGGAGAAGTTGATCCCGCTTTTCATCAACAACATCCGCCACCAAAAGCCGCTGCCCGTGTACGGCCGCGGGCAGAACGTGCGCGACTGGCTGTACGTCGAGGATCATGCACGGGCCATCGACGTGATCTTCCACAGGGGCAAGGTCTCCGACACGTACAACATCGGGGGCTTCAACGAATGGAAGAACATCGACCTGATACGGGTGATCGTCAGGACGGTGGACAGGCTGCTGGGCAACCCCGAAGGGTCGTCGGAGAAGCTCATCACGTATGTCACAGACCGCGCAGGCCACGATCTGAGGTACGCCATCGACTCGCGCAAACTCAAGCGCGAACTGGGCTGGCAGCCCAGCCTGCAGTTTGAAGAGGGGATCGAAAAGACGGTTCGCTGGTACCTCCAAAACCAAAAATGGATGGACGACATTACCTCTGGCGAGTATGAAAAATACTATGATGAGATGTATAAGGAGTAGTTTGATGCCGCAACGATGGATATGTGTTTGGTGATATGGAACATGATCAATTATGGGACTGAAGAAGAATGTTCTGTATAGTGGGTTTTTAACCTCTTCTTTATATGTATTTCAATTTATTACATATCCGTACGTTTCTCGTGTCTTAGGTGTGTCGGGTGTTGGGATATGTAATTTTGCTCAAACAATAGTTCATTATTTTATACTACTTTCTACATTAGGTATTACTTCTATTGGTGTTAGAGAGATTGCAAAATGCAAGGAAGATAAATTTAAGTTAAATAAGACTTTTTCAGGAATTTTTCAGGTTAATGCGATATTGACGTCTTTAGTCCTTGTAGTATATGTAATTTTAATTGAAATATTACCTCAGCTACTCCCTTATCGGCGATTATTATATATCGGAGTTGTCCAAATTATATTTAATACATTATCGATTGATTGGTTATTTAAAGGATTAGAGAATTTCAGATATATTACTATTCGGACATTTTGGGTAAAAATATTATATGTAATCAGTGTATTCGCATTTGTCCGGGATAAAGATGATTATGATTTATATTATGTCATAATTGTTGGGTCTGTAATCATCAATGGGATTATAAATTGGGGATATGGGCGGCGTTTGGTGAAATATGCATGGCAACCTCTTTATGAGATATGTAGGTTATATGTCCGACCGCTATTTTTACTTGGATCTCAAATAATATTTCAAGTTTTATATACGGATTTTATAGTTATTTATCTTGGATTTATTTCTAATGATGCTCAAGTTGGTCTTTATACAACCGCAACAAAGATATTATCTATTGTGCTTGCTTTGTACTCATCGTTTACATTGGTAATGATGCCGCGAATTAGCTCATTGTGCGCAGAAAGAAATTATGAACAAATAAAGTTATTGACCAATAAATCGTTTGCATTACTTTATTCTTTTGCTCTCCCTTGCGTATTCTTACTTATAATATTTGCCCGTGAAACTATCGGTATTATATCCGGACCGGGATATGAGGGGGCGATTCAATTACTAAAAATAGCTGCTCCGATAATTTTGATTGCAGGAGTAGAACAAATTCTGATCCTGCAATTGATATTGCCTTTGCACATGGATAAGGCTTTTTTTTATAACTCAATAGCCGGGGCAACAGTTGGACTCGTATTGATTTTTACTCTTGTCCCATCTTTATTGAGTTTGGGAGCTATTATCGCATGGGGAACATCTGAATGTGCTGTATTGTTAGCCGCATATTATTTCGTCAGAAAAAAAATAGGCAAGGTGTTGGATCTAAAGATGACGTGTATTTATTTTATTTCTTATCTCCCTTTGTTGGCGATTTTTATTATTTCAACTTTCCTATTTTCTGATAGGTATACGGCATTTGTTTTTTCCCTTTTTACAATGGGGATATATTCTCATGTCAATCTGTTATTTATTCTTCGTAATGAAATATATATTAAGATACTGGAACAGATGAAAGATAAGTTCAAGAGGAGTATAACTAGAATATGTAAATGAAAAAGCTTTTCTTAAACATCTATAGTTTTTTCAAGGTAAGTTGGGTGAATACTATTATTTTGAATTTCACAAAATTACCTTTTAAGCAAGCTTTGAAAATCCCTATTTTGTTATATAGAGCGAAAGTGAATTTTCGTGGGGGGGGGGAGAATCTTGATTGATGCTTCCGATATCTCGTTCGGAATGATAAAGTTGGGAATTAAGCATGAATCAGGAGTTATATCAAAAGGATTTTGTCTTGATAACCGAGGCTTAATAACGTTTATGGGTGCCGGCGTTATGGGCAATGGAAGTGTGGTTGCAGTGAAAGAGGGGGCACATGTCGTTTTCGGACGTAATTTCGGAATAACCGGGGATTTCGTATTGCATTGCCATAAGTCGATTGTTCTGGGTGATAACTTTTCTTGCAGTTGGAATGTATCCGTGTGCGATACGGATTTCCATCAATATCTGAATGCCAGAACTGGGGAGGTTCTGCCTGTAGCGAAAAAGATAATAATAGGAAATAATGTTTGGCTTTGTCAGCGGGTGCTAGTGCTTAAAGGTACGGTTATTCCGGATTGGTGTGTTGTTGCGGCGATGAGTTTGCTCAATAAGGAATATTGCTGCCCTAATTTTTCGGTAATAGCAGGAAGCCCCGGCCGGGTGTTGGACCGGCAAATTCAAAGATACGATATAGCAGCAATAAATTCATGCAAGAAGTGGATGATAACCAGTGGGCTGCACCTATTTAACGATTTACCCCGGAATTAGTGTAGAAATAAATTAATGACACAAAATAAGATTTTGCTATATGCGTTATACGGGCTGCGAAAAGCAGGTCGTAAGTTGGGTGTGCTCGCCAGCCCCTCCCCGGATAGTTTTCTGTGCTCCCGATATGTGGAGTTGTTCGACCAAGAGGCGAATGATTTTGTTTATGAGACGCTCCGGGAAGGGAAGCCCTGCATGATCTCGAAGTTCGGAACAACCGAACTTAATGCGGTGGTAACCGACCTTGTTACATCCGAACCGCTGTCTTGGAGCGTATTGAAAGAATTTTTCCGAGGAGAATTATCGTTGTCTCGGGTACAATCCATCCTTCAATTGCAAAAATTATCGGGATTTTTCCCTGTTTCTCCGGATTACGGCCGGAGGTTCTGTGAACGGGTCGTGAACGACATTCCGGAAATAAATATTCTTGGGTCTTATATCGAAAATGAAAAGTATGTATTGCCGTACATGCATTGCAAGCGAATAAATCTGGATGGATATTACGCTCCGTTTCTTTGGAAAAATCCATGGACGAAATATCTGGAAGGGAAAAAGGTATTGGTTGTTCATCCGTTCGTCGATTCGATTAAATCCCAGTACGAGAACAATCGAGAGCGTCTGTTCGATGATCCGGACGTACTTCCCCGATTCAAGGAGCTGATTCTGGTTAGGGCCGTGCAGTCTATCGTTGGAACACGGACGGATTATGTGGATTGGTTCGAGGCGCTCAAACATATGGAAGATGAGATATCGCAACTTGATTTCGACATTGCGCTGATCGGTTGCGGAGCTTATGGGATGGCGCTTGCCGCCCATGTGAAGCGGATGGGTAAACAAGCCGTCCATTTGGCCGGATGGACTCAGATGCTGTTCGGTATTTACGGAAATCGTTGGCTTCGGGACCAACCTGCCTATGCGAAATTCATCAACGGATATTGGATTCGGCCTTCGGAGTCGGAAAAGCCTAAAGGAGCCGAGAAAGTTGAAGGTGGATGTTATTGGTAACTATGATGACCTCGGCTGACCAAGATTATTGACGAACTGCACTATGAAATACCTCATTTATATATTATTTCTATATTTTATAGGAGCTCTTGAATTTCTTGGGAGCATATCTTTGTTGGTGGGATGTCATTATTTGTTTTTATTGATAGGATTAGGGTCATTTGCTTATTATATAATAGTAAAACGTATTTCTGCCGTTGCTACTTTTATTGGTCTATACTGTGTTATATTTCCTATATATGCTACGTTCCAGAGCCATGGAATATTCGGGCAGCCATATTTTATGGGTTTTGCTTCTTTGCGTTATCTATGGTTCATTTTGTTGGGCTTCTTTTTATATAATATAAAATATGACTATAATTTATTACTCAGACAAATTAACAGGATCAATATAATTGTCGCGGTCATTTCGATTGTTGCTTTTTTCTTTTTTGGAGTGAATCATGTGAATGTCCAGAATTATTTAGTAAATACGAACGCTTTGGAACTGGTGAAGTCAGAAGATTTGGTAAAAGGTTTCAAACTTACAGTGTGTTCTGATTTAATGGTTGTTTCATATGTTTTTTATTTGTTACGTTTTGTAAAAAAGCCTGCAGCAAAGGAGAATTTTCTTCCGCTCCTTGTTTTAATGATTTATTTGTTGTTTGTGAACAAAGGACGGCAACCTGTTGCGTTGTTGGCTGTTATATATGCGATTTATTACATTAGGATGAAAGGGTTATCGTTGAAGCGCTTGGTACTTGGTATTTTACCTCTAATCGGAGCTTTTGTACTCCTTTCGTTTAATAATAAACTTGTCGATTCTTTGGTCGAGGCTACAAAATGGGAAAAAAGTAGCGACTTCTCTACACTTGCACGGGTGAACTCTATTGAGTCCGTTGTTCCCTATATTCAACAAAATCCGATGTTCGGATTTGGTAATTTGTCTGTGCATTTTCGAGATGAGGGATTTCATACGTTTTTTGGCGGGGCATTCTATTTGGCAGATATAGGAATTTGGGGAACTTTGGCGCGTGGGGGAATTGTCCTTGTCCTGATATATTTGGGACTATACTACAGTATATATAAAAAAACTGCTTTAGTTAGAAATAATGATATTCGTAGTTATATGAGATATATGCTTCTATCTTTTCTGATTTTGTTAATTGTGCTGAATAATGACACCTTGTATGCAGAAAATTGCCTGTGTGTTGCATTGGTATTTTATCCGTTATTCGGACGATTAGACCCTAATATATTTATTAAAAATACGTCTTTATAAATGGATGTATCCATTATCATAGTTAATTATAATACCCTTGGACTGACGTCGGATTGTATCGAAAGTATCGTCGATAAAACCTCGGATCTCGAATATGAGATCATATTGGTGGATAATGCATCGACGGATAGCAGTAAAGCCGTTTTTTCACAGGATCCGCGCGTAAGATATATTTATAGTGACCGGAATTTGGGATTCGGTCGGGCGAATAATCTCGGGATCCGGGAAGCAACGGGGCGTTATCTTTTTTTCCTGAATTCGGATACGATCCTGCTCAATAATGCCGTGAAATATTTTTTCGATTTCTGTGAAAAGAATCCGGAGCATAAAATCGGCGCGTTAGGAGCTGTCCTCAAAGACAGGAACCTACGGAATATACATTCGTATGGGCGGTTTATAACGCCGCTGGGCGAGATCGTAGAAGTGCTGGGTAAGTATTTCCGGTTTCTGAAAAAACGCAACCATCTCTATCCGGCATCGGTTCAACAGCCTAAACAGGTTGATTATATTACCGGTGCCGATCTGTTTGTTCCCCGGACGGTTTATGACGAATTGGGGGCGTTTGATCCTGCATTTTTCATGTATTGCGAGGAGGTTGACTGGCAATTCCGGATGTCGAAAGCCGGTTATGAGAGGCTTATTATAGACGGGCCCGAGATAATACATCTCGAAGGAGGAAGCGATCCTTCGAATACAAGATCGTGGTCTTTTAACCGTTGTTGTAATCTTTTGAAAAGTAAATTTAAGTATGTTAGGAAATATTATGGCCGTTTTTCGTTTCATTTTTATAGGGCTATTTATGCTGTGTGCTGGCTGCCTATACTCTTTTTTGTAAGGAAAGATTCTATTTTTCAAAAGAAACAAATTCTGAAAATCTTATTCAAGGCCAATTTCGATAGTATTTAATACTAGCTTATGATGAATACCCCCCCCCTCTCGGAAAAAGATTACTTGGCTGCTATTATTGCAAAGTTGGGCGATGTTATGGGTGGTTATTGGACATTCTCCGCTTTCTGTTCCTAATTTGTCATCGGCCTTTGATACGGATTACCATGAATGTGCGATGTTCCTCAAGAAGATAGCTTATTCTTTTCATATGCCGTTGTTTATTATGATATCCGGTTATCTGTTTTATATTACCCGAATCAATAAAGGTTCCCAATATAAAAAGACACTCTCCGATAAATTTGTAAGGCTTGGTATTCCGTATGTATTTTTTACTGTATTTGCATTCTTTCTGAAGGTTTATGCCGGAGGTGTTCAGAGACCGGTTGCGTTGTCGTTGAAATCGTTTCTCTGTGCTTTTGTATGGCCGTTCGATGGGCCGTTGCAGGAAATGTGGTTTGTTGCGGTTATCCTGATTTACTTTTCCTTATTGGGAATGTATAGGAGATTATTAAAAAGCAACTGGTTGTCCACACTTTGTCTGTGCTGCGCTGTCGGTTTGTTCTTTATCCCCGTGAGCGATATGAGCGGAGTATTTGCATTCAACCGAGCTGTCCATTTTTTCATATTCTTTTTCCTGGGAATATTAATAGCCGCTCATCACCGTTTTGAAAACATAATAAAAAGGAAAGGCAGTATAGTAATCTGTTTGATCCTTTATCTGGCATCGTTCTGGGCGGACATAATAGAAGAGAATGCTATCACGCTTATCATGTCGTTATCCGGTTGCTTGTTATGCTGGGGATTGGCTGGTACGGTCGATCGGAAGGTGTCGGATACTTTATTCGGATCGTTTCGAAATTATACCTACCAGATCTTTTTACTCGGAATTTTTATTCAGATAGGGATAAAACTACTTTATGATAAACTGGGGATGCAAGGGACATATCCGTATTTTTATGTATTGTGTGTCCTGTCCGGGATTTATATCCCCGTACTTATCTCAAAAGTAATCCAACGAGTTGGCAATAAGTATTTGAACTTGCTCATAGGATTATAAGAATATACCATGAAAATATACCTTGTCGATTACATCGGGATGCATTGCGGAATGCATTATTACAACGATGCATTTTGCCGGGTTTTGTCTGCAATTCCAGGACTGGATATTTCCGTTCTGTCGAATTATGCAGATAAAAACACTAATAAGCCTTTTTTCTTGCACCAATACAAAGGGTGTAAACTCCGTAAAATATGTTGTCTGCTGTGGAACTATTTGATGTTGTTGGGTTTTGTCTTGCGTAACAGAAAGTCCTGTTTCATTTATCTGACTTATGGGAACTCCATTGATCTGCCTTTTATGTATATCGTCTCCCTTGCCGGGAAAAGCATAATCGACATTCATGAAGCGATTGCGCAAAACGTAGATGACAATGCCGATTTGAAGCGACGTTTCAAAAAAATATACTCCGAGCGGATCAAGAGTGTCATCGTACATTCCCAGCGGACGAACGATCTGCTGGATGAGTACGGGTACGGAGGAGTCCGGCTGTTTGTACCGCATTTCAAATATTGTTTCTCGAAAAAATACGATATTCGCCGTGTCGGAGCAGATATCGTTTCCTCAGTTGCAGAAGATAAGGTAAATATCCTGTTTTTCGGGAATATCACCTATGACAAAGGTGTTGACATCCTAATATCAGCGGTCAATATGCTGGAGCCGAAGCTTCGCAGCAAGGCGAACATCATTATTGCTGGAAAGGATTTCGACGGGACTGTATACCGGGTGCACCCTTTGGACAAAGCTGCATTTAAGATTATACTCAGGCATATCGGGGACGACGAACTGGTATATCTTTACAAACATACCGATTATGTGGCGTTGCCGTATCGTAAAACATCGCAGAGCGGAATCCTTGAAATGGCATTTTATTTCCGTAAACCGATCCTTGCGAGCGACGTCCCTTATTTCAATAAAATGCTGACTGAATTCCCGAGTTTCGGCATCCTGTCTGACAAGGATGTCCCGGCATATGCCGCGACACTTGCTTCGGTTATAGGGCAGCATTCCTCTGCGGCTTATTTTCTGGACGAAGATTATTTTCGGTATACTAACCGGATTGAAATAAAGGTGTTTAAGCAGCAATTCGATGCGTGGATAAAACGGTAATATGAAAAAGGTCGCGATTATCGGAACCGTCGGTGTACCGGCGAAATACGGAGGTTATGAGACTTTGGTCGAAAATCTTCTTGATAAAAAGATCAATGCGGAAATACAGTATCTGGTGTATTGTAGTTCAAATGTTTATAAAGAAAAATTTCATGAATATAAGGGAGCAAAGTTGGTTTATTTGCCGTTGAATGCAAATGGGTGGCAATCTGTATTATACGATTCTTTTTCTTTGGTGCATGCCTTTTGTGTATGTGATGTGATCTTGTCTTTGGGCACGGTCGGGAGTTTTATTTTGCCTTTTTTGCGCTTGTTTTCCCGTAAAAGGGTAATTATAAATTTAGATGGGCTGGATGATCGTCGAGCCAAATTCAATCATTTTTCTCAACGTGTCATTGGGGCGGCTCGGCGATTGGCTGCGAAATATGCGGATGTATGCATTTCTGATAATCAGGGAATAAAAGATTATGCCTATAAAGTGTATCGAAGGGATTCCGAATTGATTGAGTATGGAGGCGATAATGCTTTTCCGGTAGAAGATAATGAAAAATTATGGAATAAATATGGACTTATAAAAGGCCAATATTGCTTTAAGGTCGCGCGTGTTGAGCCGGAGAATAACATAGAAATGATATTACAGGCATTTGCTCAGTTGCCAGAAGAAAAATTGGTGCTGGTGGGTAATTGGTCGCGGAGTGAATTTGGTAAAAGAATGAAAACAGAGTATTCCGCATATAAAAATATCATGATGTTGAATCCGATTTATGATGCGCTGGAGATAAATCTGCTACGTAGTAATTGTAAAATTTATATCCATGGACATAGTGCTGGCGGAACCAATCCCTCTCTGGTTGAGGCGATGAATCTGCATCTGCCGATCATAACTTATGGTGTTGTGTATAATCGGGAAACTACGGAAAATCAGGCTCTATATTTCGAGGATGCGGAATCGTTAATTTATTGCATCCGATCTTTTGGGGAAAAAAGACGAAAAGCAGTGGCAGATGCGATGTATGCAATTGCTCGGCGCCGATACTTGTGGAGTATTATATGTATGAAATACGAACGCTTATTTTTATGAGAACACGTGTCTTATTGTTAGACGGTCATACTATTCAAGTTTTGCCATTTTTAAAAGCATACGCCGCCTTAAATGTCGAGGTGACAATATTTTGTGAAAATAAATTGTCTTATGGATATTTTTCCCGATATAACAAGCATACTGTAATTTGTCCTCCGATTGCAGAAAATGTGATTGCCTATAAAACATTTTTGCTCGATTATATCAGGAAATATCCGCAGGATATGGTTATTCCCTTATTTAATGATACAGCCGAATTTGCGAGTAAGTTTAAACAAGAAATCGAACAATATGGATGTAAAGTGGAAATTCCGGACTGGGAAGTATTCATTAAAGGGCATGACAAAGAATCTTTGATGGAAATATGCAAATTTTTGGGTGTTCCTCATCCGCGTACGGCCAATCCAGATAAGATGGGCTATGAAGAGGCTATAAACTATGTTGGTTACCCATGTTTGATAAAACCCAATCTGAGTGCCGGAGCCAAAGGTATTAAGATCATTCGGAATAAGGCGGATTTTGATAATTATTTTCAGGATATTACATCTCATTTCGGGAAGTCTACTATACAAGAGTTTATACCTCAGACCGGCAAACAGTTGAAGGTGCAAATATATAGGGCAGAGAATGGGCAGGTTGTAGCATCAAGTTGTTACGAGAAATGTCGTTATTATCCTATCGACGGTGGCACCAGTACTTGTAATAAGGTTGTAAAACGAGATGATCTGGTTGTGCGCTATTCAAAAATCCTTGATTATTTAAATTGGGTTGGGATAGCGGATTTTGATTGTATTGAGGATCCTCGGAGCAATGAAGTGTTGTTGATGGAAATTAACCCGAGGGTTCCAGGGACGATTAAGGCTTCTTTTCTTGCGGGGGTAAATATTGCGGAGATAATGTTGTGCCATGTAACCGGGATGCCTTATAAGAAATATGAATACAAAACTGATTTTTATATGAGAAACCTGGCGACTGAAATCTTGTGGTTTTTCGCTTCCCGCGAGCGTTTTAAGAGTAAACCTTGTTGGTTTAAGTTTTGGGGCTTCGATCTTTTTTATGTGGATGGCTCTTGGGGAGATCCTATGCCTATGATCGCTGGGGTCTTGTCTGGAATAAAAAAAATGGCTAATTCCGATTTTAGGAAGAGTAAAAGAAAAAGTTGACTGATGCGCGATCTTAAATATGATATTGCACGAAGTTTTGCAATGATATGGATTGTTGGTATATACCATATGTCTGAATATGTATCATTGCCCTTACATACTCAGCAATGGGCTCGAATTGTTACCTGGAGTTGTTTAGGGGTGTTTACGTTTATATCTGCGTATTTCCTTTCCGGGAAAAATACTTTTTTTAATTTTTCTGATATATTTTTATTTTATAAAAAGAGGTTGCTTCGTTTCTACCCTCTTTTTTTCGTTGCAGCCATTACAATGTTATTGATTGATTTCAATGATTGGGATCAGACATGGCGAGGGCTTTTAGGCGTCTCATCATATTATGCTCCTCAAATCAATACGCTATGGTATATATCTATGCTCATAGGTTTTTATCTGATTCCCCCCCCCTTGTCCTATGTGGAAAATTACAATATAAATTATTGTTATATACAATTATCATCCTTGGAATTTGCATTTGTAAATTTATATTTAGAACCGGAGTTGATAATCGGGTTTTTTATTATTTTACAATATATGTGTTGGGGGTTGTATTTGCTCGACACGTTTCGATTTCAGGGCAAATGAAATTGTATGCATCCAAATGTTTTTGGGGGGGCGCCCTTTTCGCATTGTTGTTGGGTGTAAGTGTTTGGGCGGCAAATTATTTCATAATGTTAGCTGGCGGAATCATAGGCATGGTGTGCCTGTTAATTTGGTCTAGTCGGTTGGCGAGAATTCCTTATCTTACTAAGATGATCCGCTTTTTGAGTTATGGAAGTATGGCTGCGTATTTATTTCATCGTCAAATCTATTACTGGGGTTTGGCATTATGGGATCCGTCAGATATAGGTGTAAAGATCGGATATCTGACTTTAATTCTGCTCCCTATTATCTTTATTGTGGCCTATGGTATACAGAAGGGGTATGATAAAGTAATAACTGATTGCCGTCAATAAAATACTACGACAAAATGAATATATTGACATTCGATGTCGAAGAGTGGTTCCATCTGCTTGACAATGATTCCACGCGCTCTGAAGTTGAATGGATTAAATATCCGGTACGCATTCATGAGAATATGGATCGTATTTTCAGGATTCTTGACGATACGAATTCAAAGGCGACGTTTTTCATTATCGGTTGGATTGCCAAAACCTATCCGGACCTTGTTAAACGTATTGCTGAACGATATGAAATCGGTAGCCATACGATGAATCACCAATTGGTCTGGCAACAGGATCGGGCCACTTTTAAAGAAGATGTAAGTTCTTCTATAAAATTGCTTGAGGATATAACCGGAAAACCGGTTAAATACTTTCGAGCGCCAGGCTTTTCTATTCGGGAAAGTGAACCTTGGGCATTTGAAGTAATCAAAGAATGCGGAATAGAAATTGATTGTTCTGTTTTTCCCGCACATCATGCCCATGGTGGAATCCCTTCTTATGGCAGGGCTATTCCGAGTATTATTAAATATGAGGATGTCGAGCTAAAAGAGTTCCCAATATGTACTAAAGAATTGTTTGGGCGTCATCTGATATTTTCCGGGGGCGGATATTTCAGATTATTTCCTTATTGGCTGATAAAAAAGTGGGCGATTGAAAAACAGGATTATCTGATTTCTTATATCCATCCTCGGGATTTGGATGCAGGTCAGCCTGTTATAAAAGAACTCCCTTTTCGCCGAAAATTCAAATCGTATGTGGGGCTTGGAAAAGCAGAAAGAAAGCTACGGCGCATGTTGACCGATTTCTGTTTTACAGATATTTCTGAGGCCGCAAAACAGATTGATTGGACGCAGGCGCCGATAATAACCTTAAAGTAATGAAACCGACCGACAGGATGTTGTTGCAACTGCTTTCTGCCGCGATAAATGCACAGAATCCGACCCTCGATAGGGCATTGTCCGATTCGGAGTGGAACCTGGTATATGGACAGGCGGCAAAGCAGGGCGTTCTGGCTGTGATGTGGGAAAGTGTCCGGCGGTTGCCGCAGGATTTGCAGCTGGTGCGGAGTTTGAAACTGCAATGGGCGTATGGGGTGGAGCAGATTGTTTCTAGGTCAAAGAGGCAGATGCAGGAAGCAGCCCGTTTCGCGGCTCTCTGCGCCGATGCCGGATGCCGGTTGATCCTGCTTAAAGGAATCGGATTGTCCCGCTATTACCCCGTCCCGTTACAGCGCGAATGCGGTGATATAGATATTCTTTTGCCGGAAGGATTCGAGATCGGGAACGAGATCGCGAAGTCGCATGGGATGACGATTTCCGGCCTGGATTACAAACATAACCATATCTATTCGAATGGTATCATGTTCGAAAATCATCGTTATCTGACCTCGTTCAAGGGAAAGAACGATATCAGACGCTTGGAGAAAATACTGCAAAATGCTATAAAAGAGGGGAATTTTGCACCGTTCGGCGATGCCGGGTTTTATGCGTTGTCTCCTACGGCCAACGCTCTGTATATTACCTACCATAGCTTCTTTCATTTCTTGATCGAGGGGATAACTCTGCGCCATTTGCTCGATTGGGCTTTGTTTGTCAAGGCTGAACAGGACACGATAGACTGGATCCGTTTTTATAGTATTTGCGACGATCTGGGTTTCTCGCGGTTTGCGAATACGTTGAATGCCATTGCCGCCGATGTCTGGGGAATTTCTTTGGCAAATCCGGGTATGTCGTTTGACCGCTGTTTATTGGACAGGGTGTTGGACGATGTGTTGGCCCAAAGGAGGCACGTCAGCGGATTGCCCCTCTATAAAAGGCGGCCGTTATTGATCTGTAATATGTTGTTGTCGCGGTGGAAATACAGGCAACTATATGGACGCAGTTTTCTCGGGGAGATGATGCGATCGGTATCTGGTGTTCTATTCGATCGTTCCCCTGAATTGGAGTAAGTTACTGTTGACTCGTATTCATCGGATAATTGGAATATGAAGTATTTGCTCATCTGGGCGGTATTCCTCGTCCTGTTCTATATTTTCCTGCGGTGGGTTATTCGCCGGACGCCGGTCACGGAGGACGACGACCTGAAAGTGCGGCGTATCTCCCGCCTTCTGGAACGCCTTAATGAAAAGTGGAACCCAAATAGAAAATAATAAAGGGGCTGTCTAAAACTTGTTAGACAGCCCCTTTCGATTGTACGGCTCGGCACCTGCGTACGTGTTTGGCGGCGGCCATGTTTGCGGCAAACCTTGTTACGCCTCGGCTACGACGGTCGCGTGAGCAGGCTCCCCCGCGGTGATGCCGTGCCGGGATTTTATCTTTTGCGATGCATTCCCGGTATCGGGCGCGTTGTCCGGCTGCCTCCCGGCCGTTCTCCCTTGGAGGACGTCGTTTTGGCGCTAAGCTCCCGCGTGGCTTTTTTGCCGGCTCCTGCTTTGTCTCCCGGGCGTGCGCTTTGGGGGCGGGATGCTTTCGCCGGCACGCCCTTCGATCCCTTTCTGTCCGGCACCTCTTTTTTTTCAGCCGGCCGTTCACCGAAGAAATAGGCTTTCTGCCGCCGTTTCTCCTCCTGCGAACGGGCGACGTAGACTTTTTCATGTGTATAGGGGTTCTCCCCGGTGTAGAACATCACCGACGAGAGGGTCATTGGCGTCGGGGTGAGATCCTGTACCTGTTCGAGGTTGAAATGGAGCTTGCCGAGTACTTTCGCCGACAGCGAGCACATGTCACGTTCGGTGCAGCCCGGGTGTGACGAGATAAAGTAAGGGATCAGTTGGTAGGGCAGCCCCTCGCGGCGGCAGATATGCTGGAAATCGGCGTTCAGTTGCTCGAAAAGTGCGAACGGAGGCTTGCGCATCAGTTTCAGCACGGCATCTTCGGTGTGTTCGGGGGCGACCTTCAGGCGTCCCGAGGTGTGGTGTTTCACGACCGTGGCGAGGTAAGGGCTGTCGTCGAACAGGTCGTAACGGATGCCGCTGCCGACAAAGGCCTTCTTGATGCCCTTCACGGCTCGGATCTTTTCGTACAAAGCCAACAGAGGCCGGTGGTCGTTGTCCAGGTTTGGGCACATCTTCGGGTGCAGGCACGACGGACGGCGGCACCTGCGGCACAATTCCTTGTCGCGGCCGCCCATGCGGTACATGTTGGCCGAAGGTGCACCGACGTCCGAGAGGTAACCCCTGAAGCCGGGCATCGAGGCGATTCGCCGCACCTCGTCGAGGATCGAGCGCTCGCTGCGCGAGTTGATGAATTTGCCCTGGTGAGCCGATATGGTGCAGAACGAACAGCCGCCGAAGCATCCCCGGTGGATGTTGACCGAGTGCTTGATCATCTCCCACGCCGGGATGTCTCCTTTGCCGTTATAGCGCGGGTGCGGTGCCCGTTCGTAAGGCAGGTCGAACGAGTGGTCGAGCTCTTCGGTCGTGAGCGTCGTGTTGGGCGGCGTGACGACCACGTAGCGGTCGCCGACGGCCTCGACCAGCGTCGCTGTCGGTTCCATCAGGTTGCTCTGTGTCTCGATGACCGTGAAATTCTCCCCGAAAGCCCGATTGTCGCGCGCACACTCCTCGTAGGAGTGCAGCCGGATCGTCTCCGCCGGGTCGAGCCGCTCCACGTAATCTTTGCCGGCCATGAACGCCACCTGCCGCAGTTTGCGCAGCAACTTGGCATTGTATCCGTTGCGCAGTGCCCGGGCGACCTGCTGCACGACCCGTTCGCCCATGCCGTAGATCAGCAGGTCGGCGCCGCTTTCGGCCAGCACCGAAGGCTTGAGCGAGTCGTTCCAGTAGTCGTAGTGCGTCAGCCGCCGCAGCGAGGCTTCGATTCCCCCGACCACCACCGGGACGTGCGGGAACAATCGCTTGACGATTTGCGTGTAGACCCTGACGGCATAGTCGGGCCGAAACCCCGCTTTGCCGCCGGGCGTATAGGCGTCGTTGCTCCTGAGGCGGATGTTGGCCGTGTAGTGGTTGACCATCGAATCCATCGACCCGGCGGTAATGCCGAAGAAGAGCCTCGGCGTGCCCAACTTGGTGAAGTCGCGCAGGTCGTCCCGCCAGTTGGGCTGCGGCACGATGGCCACGCGGTAGCCTTCGGCTTCGAGCAGGCGGCCGATCACTGCCGCGCCGAATGCCGGATGGTCGATGTAGGCGTCGCCCGAAAAGAGGATGACGTCCAACTGCTCCCACCCGCGTGCGCGGACTTCCTTTATCGTGGTCGGTAAAAACAAGGTACGGTGAGTTTTTTTGTTTCGTCCCGGAGTAATTCCGGTCTGTATCGTGTGTTTGAGGGGTGCGGGCCGGCGGCTTTATGCTTGGGGGTTGCCGTTTTTGGTGCCCGCAGATGCGAGCCGCCGTATTGCCGTGAGTCAGTCCGCTGCCGTGCCGTTTATCCGTTATCCGTCTCTTTCGATGCCGCTGCGTAGGTTTCCCATTTGCCGAGCAGCGCACGGAAATCGGCGGGCAGTTCGCTCTCGAAATATACCGTTTCGCGGGTCGTCGGGTGTACGAACCCGAGTGACCGCGCGTGCAGTGCATGGCGGGACAGCACGGCGAAGCAGTTTTCGACGAATTGCCTGTATTTCGAGAAGGTCGTGCCCTTCAGGATGCGGTCGCCGCCATAGCGTTCGTCGTTGAAGAGCGGATGTCCCTGCCACGACATGTGGACGCGTATCTGGTGCGTGCGGCCCGTTTCGAGCCGGCATTCGACCAGCGTCACATAGCCGTAACGTTTCAGCACCCGCCAGTGGGTCACGGCGTGCTTGCCGTCCGACCCGTCTTCGAATACGAACATCTTCTGCCGGTCGCGGGGGCTGCGGCCGATGTTGCCCGTGATCGTCCCCTCGTCCTGGTCGAAATTGCCCCACACGAGTGCCACATAACGGCGCTGGATCGTATGGTCGAAGAATTGCTTGGCCAGCCGTGCGTGCGCCTGTTCGTTCTTGGCCACCACGAGTAACCCCGACGTGTTCTTGTCGATGCGGTGCACCAGCCCGGCGCGCATGTCGCCCTCCTGGAACAGGGGCAGGTTGCGCAGGTGGTACGTGAGTGCGTTTACGAGCGTACCGCTGTAATTTCCGTGCCCGGGATGCACCACCAGCCCGGCGGGCTTGTTGACGATCAGCAGGTCGTCGTCCTCGTAGGGGATTTCGAGCGGGATATCTTCGGGGATGATCTCCACTTCGCGCCGCGGGTAGGGCATCACGATCTGGATACGGTCGAGCGGCTTGACCTTGTAGCTCGATTTCGCGGGCTTGCCGTTCACGAGGATGTTGCCGCAGTCGGCAGCCGCCTGGATACGGTTGCGCGAGCATTTCTCCATGCGTACGGTCAGGAACTTGTCCAGCCGCAGCGGGGTTTGCCCCTTGTCGGCTACGACCGCAAAGTGCTCATACAGCCCGGCTCCCTCGCCGTCCTCTTCCGTGGCTTCCGATCCCTGGTCGAGTTCGGGATCCTCCTCTATGTAGCGTTCGTCGGCCATCAGTCGAAAAATCCTTCGTCGTTTCCGGCTGCCGCAGGCTCGTCGGCCGGCTGTTCCTCTGCGGAGCCTGCCGCCGCCCGTTCGAACTCCGCCTGAGCCAGTGAATCCGCATGTTCGCGTTCGGATTGCAATCGCTCTTCGGCCGCCTCCTTCGCCTGCTTTTCGGCTATGGCGCGGTATTGGGCGAGTTTCTTCTCGTCGAGCGTCAGCCTGAGGTCGACGCGCGAGCCCAGCCCGGCGCTCCGCTCGGCCGTGGGATGCTGGATATAGACGCGGGCATCCTTCTGGTTCAGGAGGTTGATCCCTTCGTCGAAATCCACCTTGCCGACGTTGAGCCCCAGTTCCCACAGGCGGCCCTTGGCCTCCTTGAGCGGGAACCCGACCAGACGCGGTACGACCGTCGTGCCGTAGCCGCCTTCGACACCCACATAGAGCGTCACGCCCGAGCCCAGTTCGGCCTCGATCTTGCTCGTCGCCGCTACGGGGCGGCCGTCGCAGTATTCGTCCAGTACGTAGTTGGTCGCCATGTCGGCGCGGTAGACCAGCTCGTCGATCTCCAGCCCCGCGATCTCCAGCATGTTCTTGGCCTGCCGCAGCGAACGTCCCGCCACGTAGGGCACGGGCACCATCTTCTGGCGGAAGGAGTTGATCGTGATGTAGACCGTGCGGCCGGGCTTGACCTCCACGCCCCCTTCGGGCAGCTGGTCGAGGACGATGCCCCCTTCGTAAGCCGGCACGAACAGCGAGTCGTTGATGTGCAGCTTGAGGTCGTACTTGCGGGCCATGCGCTGTGCCTGGTCGAGCTTCACGCCCGAAAAGTCGGGCACCGTGCGCCGTGCGCCGTGGCGCGTGCCGACCTGCATGACGATGTGGGCCGCGACGGCCATCGCCAGGATGATCGCCCCGATCAGTACGAGGTTGTATGCCAGTAGGTTTTTCCGGAGCCGTTTCCAGTAATATGCCAGTTTCTCCATTCGGGGTAGGGTTATATTTCGTTATAGAAGGTATCGCGTTCCACGGCGCGGTAGCCGGCCGCCCGGACGATGCGGTGCATGTCGTCGATGCTCATCGAAGGCTTCCGGTCTTCGGCCCCGGCCATCGAGTAGATCCTCGTCGTGTCGTCGATCGTGCCGTCGATGTCGTCGGCGCCGAACGCCAATGCCAGTTCGGTCGTCGCCTTGCCGTACATCACCCAGTAAGCCTTGACGTGGGGTATGTTGTCCAGGTAGATCCGGCTCATGGCCAGCATCCGCAGGTCTTCGATCACCGACACTTCGCCGATTTCGGACATGCGGTTGCCGAAATTGCGGTATTTGAGCGGGATGAAGGCGTTGAACCCGCCTGTGAGGTCTTGCAGTTCCCTGAGGCGCCGCAGGTGGTCGATGCGGTGGCGGAGTTCCTCGACATGCCCGTAGAGGATCGTGGCGTTGGTCGGGATGCCGAGCCGGTGCGCCGCCTCGTGCACTCCGAGCCATTCGGCCGTTGAGCCCTTCTCGGGACATATCCGCTGCCGGATCCGCTCGTCGAATATCTCCGCCCCTCCACCCGGTATGGCGTCCATCCCGGCCTGCTTGAGCTGCCGCAACCCCTCCTGCGTCGTCAGTCCCGCCTTGCGGATCATGTACGATAGTTCGATCGCCGTAAATGCCTTGACGGCCGTCCCGGGCAGTATGGACTTCACGCG
>UMBM01067681.1_pt1 | contig 19066 bp, 15 predicted proteins | sample 1963971 | NCBI WGS metagenome assembly UMBM01 (sample SAMEA4835942, study PRJEB28245) | human gut metagenome | biome: gut microbiome; material: fecal sample | place: Denmark | collected 2008 | reverse complement strand
AAGTTAATACACCTACAAATATCCATGCATCTGTGATTTCTCCGGTGTCCGGATCAATGATGTGGGCAGGATCACCGGTCCAGTCAACTTCAATCTGTTCCCCTGGTTTTCTGGGGATATGCATGGTAGCCCTGCGTTTTTCTTCATCCTTCTGGATATAGTAGCAGAACTGAGAATACATTAGAGGCTCTTCGTTGCTCATGCGACACTCTGCTCACAGTATTCTACCCAGAGAAGCTTTTTGTTTACGCCGTTCCGATTCCATTTTCCTGGTGCCAATTCCACATAGAAAAGTTGTGAAATCATCAATCTCACCATATAAAAAATAGACTTTTACCTAAATTTGAGATAAAGGCTCCAAATCATCCATTTTTAAGCTGCCGGAAAGGCTTAAGGGCTTGCCCTCTGCAATACACAGATAGCAAGCCCTTTTCGCCCCTAAAACAATTTACATTAAATATATTTTTCTCACTTTTTGGGATACTTCATTTTGCTTTCTTTTTCCCAAGCATAGTTATCTTGCAATCGCAACTGTCTTTGTGGAAGGAACCCAAATCACATTTGCGCCCAATTCCTTGGAAATATAGCTGATGGGAACCATCGTGCGTCCGTTGCTGATAATAGGTGCTGCGCCAAAGCCTTCCAAATCCTGATTGATTCTCATGGTCAAAACCTTGCCGTCAATCACGATGGTAACTGTCTTTGTATCCTGCGCCCAGCTTACATCTGCACCGAACGCCTCTGCAATAAATCTCAGCGGAACCATTGTTCTGTTCTGAGAAATCAAGGGTGCCGCATCCAGAATCTTGTTTTCATTATTCAGTGCAACGTGTTTGTTGCCAATCTGCATGCTAATTGTTGTTAAGCCTTCCTTTTCCACAACGAAATAGCTGCCTTCCTCTACCACATAACCAACAACCGCATTCGCCTTTGCATCATAGCTGCCGCCAACAATTTCCAGCTTGCCTGTTTCGGCGTTCAATCTTGCCAAGGTCAGTTGATTTACATTCTTCACATCCTTGGTGTCCGCAGGAATTTTCAAAACCGCAGGGTTCGTAAAATCCTTACCGGAAACACTTGTCCCCTCTGTTACCAGTGTTACCTTATCATCCGCCTTCGCTGCATTTGCCGCCGCCGTATTTGCTTCTGCTGTGGTTTCTGCTATTTTTACGGTATCATTCTTGCCATCCACGGTAGGAGATACAGCAGGCTTTTCTGCGGGTTTTTCTGTGGGTTTTTCCGCAGGCTTACTGCCGCCGCCACCGCCGCCTCCGCCGCCGGAATGTCGATTGGAAACAGTCAGTGTTCCATTGGCATAAATAATATCATAATTATCATTTGACAGCGTACCGGTGATGTTGATTGCGGTTTTGCCGGCTTTGCTCATATCCGGTGTCTGCGCATAGGTCAATGTTACAGTGCCGTTCAGGGTATCTGTACCGACCAAACCCTCTACCTTGTAATCCTTACCTGCTTCCGGATTGCTCAGATCCGGCACATCGCTGCCGATGTAGGCATTCTTGTCCAGTACGGTAACGGTAACCGTTTTTTTCGCCACCTTCACTGTAAGGTTTTTCTGTACCGTGTTGTAGTTGCCGCTGTTGTCCTCGGTGTAAGTAGCAGCAAAGGTTTTCTCTCCCACATTGCCAACAGAGCTGTCAGGAGTATCCCAAGCCCATCCCTTCGGCAGAGGTACATCCTTCAGCGTGTCGCCATAAGTGGCGGTCAGACCGGTAGGCAGGTCTGGGGTCGGCGTTGCTTTGTCGATAGTAAAGGTTCCGCTTGCTGTGCCGGTATAGTTGCCTTTGCCGGTGACGGTCACGATTGCCTGTCCGGCGTTCGTATTATCACTGGCAGAAATTGTGTACTGGTCATTAGGAATTGTTTTACCGTCTAACTGAACCGTTACCGCATCAGCAACCGGAATTTGAGCCTGACCGGTATATGTATAGCTGCCGGATACCGTCACACGGGCACCGGTCAAGCTTTTTGCATTGACGGTTAGGGAAACATCCTTCTCCGTTGTGGTAATCGTTTCATAGTTGTTTTTTGTAGCTTCACTGGGAGTAAACACCACTTTGTACGAGGAAGTTCCCACTGTGGGAGTCGTATCCTGTACATCATCCGACCAAGCGAATGTACCGTATTGGGTACTGCCTCCGCTCAAGAGGCTGTCCGACACCTTTTCCCCGCAGGTAATTGCGCTTGCCGTTGGCCAACTGATTTCAGGGGCCGCTGCCTTGCTGATGACAAAGGTTTTTTTTGCTGTACCGATATAGTTGCCTATGCCGGTAACGGTCACGGTTGCTGTGCCCGCATTGGTGTGATTCGTATAGGCAAGCGTATAATCGGTGCCCTCAATGAGCTGTGTTCCATTTTTTAATGTTACGCTTACAGCAGGGGTAATCGGAGAGCCTGTATAGGTAAACGATTTGCCCTCTACCGCAATATCTGCTCTTGCAATCCCGGCCTGCCGAATAAATACTTGCTTCGTTTCTGCCTGCGCTGCCATATTTTGCGATCCTACAAATTTTGCGATGAGCGTGTGCCATCCACTTCCGAGATTCGCTTTTGCGGTGTCGATGGTAAAGGTCAGCTCTTTGCCGGAGGTTACATCTTTCGCCTCAGTAAGCTGCCTGTCTCCTTCGTAAATTGCCATCTGGCCCGCCTGAGGTGTACTAAGTGCTCGCACCTTTCTAATAGGAGCCTTGCCGGTTGCCTTAGGTGTCACAGTGACGTAGATAGGATCGCCGTAGGCATAGAAACTCACTTTCACTCCGCCGCTAAACTCAGTCCCGGACTGCGCAATGGTGTACTGCACTTTTGCCGTCTTTCCGTCCACAGTAACAGCGGCGGTATAGGTGCCCGCATCGGTGGGTGTTCCGGTAATAGCAGTGCCATTCTTGGTATAGGCAATGTCCGATACAGCCACACCGGAGATAAGGGTGTTTTCCAGAACTGCGACCTTTTCTTGTCCGTCATAGATCAAATTACCCGCAGGAGCCTTGATAATCACACTGCCACCGTTGCCTTCGGGCAGTCCGCAGTTTTCTGCCGTACAATGTTCCGTAATAGTTGTACCGTCCTGACTGACGATGTACTCCCAGCTATGCTGGTGTGTCTGAAGCTGCACGATTTTGCCGTCCTCCGATAGGGCGATACCATAGTCGGGAATGTCAGAGGTGAAGTTTCCTTTCTTGATCCAGTCTTTATTTTCCGTCTTAGCGATAGTGATCTGCTCTCCATCGGCAGGTACACGAAAGGGTGTCACGCCGATGCGGGTACCTTCATGCAGTTCCCCCATTACCTGAATGGTTTTCCCATCAAACAAAGCCACATTTTTTCCGCCACTTCCAGTGTTGTCGGTAATTGTTACCTTGCCTTCGCCGGTGACCTGAAAGGCTTGTCCTCTGAAGTACACGCCGCCGCCATAAGGAGCGGTGTTGCCGGTAATTTTGCCGCCGTGCAGGATCATCTCTGCGGTGTAGTAGCCGTTGCTCCCGACGCAGTGCACACCACCGCCATATCTGGCGCTATTGCCGGTAATCTCGCCGCCGTACATTTCAAATTTAGTGGACTCTCTCAGAAATACACCTCCGCCGAACTGGTCTCCGTTGGTTTCTGAACCTGAATCGGTTGCATGGTTATTTGTGATTTTTCCGCCGTACATGATAAATTTGCTACTACGGCCAAAGCAAAACACGCCAGCACCGCAGTAAGTTTGATTTTCGGTAATCGTCCCTCCGTACAGGCGGAATGTTACACCCCCTCCGCTGAAGAATACACCGGACTGAAAGCCGGTAATCGTGCCGCCGTACATGTCAAAGGTGCTTCCTGCTAAGGGGTTAATGCCCAATTTCTTGTATACTTCATTGCCCTCTCGGCAAAGCTTGCCGGTTGTCCCGCAGTCGGTCAGCGTCAACTTTCCGTTTTCAGAAATCTCCACGAAACCCTTGCCGGAGAAGGTCATCTTATGTCCGTTCAAACAAAGCACCACATTCGACGGTTTCCAAATGCTATTCAGCGTGACATCCTTTGTCAGGTAATAGCCGTCCACATCTGCAGGCATAGAGGTCGGCATCTGAGGATTTGCGGGATTTTCCTTATAGGGATTCCACGGCTGAAAATTCAACTTATTTTCTTCCGTATGATTGCCAATGGCAGTGTGTGTACCACCACAGACACAGTGCGCTTTATGCCCCTGTGTGCGAAGCCACACCGCACCGTTCTCCTGATACAGCTCGTTTGCGAGCGCATCATCCGGGAAGAGGTTGTTGAAATATTTCCCGCCGGTTGCATCAGTAACAGGGATGGGTGCCTCAGGGGAATCCGAATTCTCTACAGAAATGCCAAAGCGTGCATCGGCATTCAGCCTCCCGAAGGAGAGCGTTTTCCCTGTGTGAAGCAGAATATTTTTCGTCTTGTTCTCAATTACCTTTGCTCCGCCGCTGAGGGTAAGCGTGCCATCCAGATAATCCACACCTGTGGTGTTTTGGGTAATAGAACCGCCGTTCAGCGTACATGTCCCGCTATTGAGCAGTACGCCGATGTTATTGCCGCTGATTACGCCGCTGTGCAGGTTGAACGTGCCGCCTGTCACCGCAATGCCGGAGGAACCACCGCTGATTTTGCCTTTCTCTTTCCCGCAGTCCATCAGAGTGAAGGTGCTGTCGGTGCCTACGGTAATTGCAGGAGCATCGCTCTGGGCTGTGATGCTCTTTCCGTTCAGGCAAAGCGAAATGTCCCGCTCCGGAGCTTCCCATGCTGTGCTTAGGGTAACATTTTCGCTCAGACAGTAGTATTTTGTGTCTCCTGTGATTTCATCCAAAGAGTGAACCTCCTTGAATTCTGTCTGCGTGCCGTTATCCAGTCGGTGTATATGAGGGGTTACAATGGAATACGTCCCATCATTATTTTTCTTGACCCTCCCGTAGCTTTTATCCAGAGAAATGTCCGCGGAGTCGATTTTTCTTTGCCGCCAGATGTCATTCTTCCCCTCCTCATTTAACAGCCAGGTCACTTCGCCGGTGCCCATATCCTTCTGCGTCTTGGATATTACTGTGAATTTGTCTCCATCCTTGTATAGTTCACCGTTGTATGTTGCACCGCCGAATCTTGGTTCGGAGTGGTAATAGTAACAGTTTTTGATTGTACCACCTTTTGCAATGGCATAGTCTTTCGGCACATAGGAATTGCCTATGAACCCATCCGTTCGGAGTTTACCATCAAACAGGCAGTTTTTAATTGTGCCTGAATTTTCATAGGCAATGCCTGCAGCAGAGGCATTCTCCGGAATAAGAATACTCGAAGCTCCCGCCCCCACCGCACTCAGGCAGTTTTCGATTGTACCGCTATTGTGGTAGGCGATGACACCAAACTCCCCCGTGACATAGAGCATATAATTGACTCTGGCGCTGCAGCGTTGGATAGTGCCTCCGTTATACGCCGCAATCAGTCCACATTTGGTAACATTGAAATTGTTGGCGTTCATCGTAGAGCCCATGTAGTCAACCTTCACAACCAGATCCTGTATTGTACCGCCCGATCCAATCCGGCCGAAAAGGCCCTTTTCAGAAATTGGGTCTGGCTTAGTGTAGTCCCCCAGCCAAAAATTGCTTATGGTATAGGCGTTTCCGTCAAAGGTGCCGTTGTAGGGCTTTTCCTGGGTTCCAATGGGCTCCCAACTGACGTTATTCAGGTCAATGTCCTGCAGCAGTCTGGCATGAATATCGGTTGTTCCGCTATTCACCGTATCCCGAAACCATGCCAACTCCTCTGCGCTGGTAATCTGGTAGGGGGATTCTTTTGTGCCTTCTCCCTTCGGCTGTTTGTTTGTTGTTTCTGCCGCAACAGCCTGCAGAGCTGCAATTTCTTCGGCATTTTCTCTGGGGCTATCCTCTACGTTCGGCAGTGCATTGATTTGCTCCTGTCCTGAGCAGGCCTCACATTCATAGGTGCAAGGCGTTCCCTCGGTAGCGGGGGAATAGCCGCAGTCCGCATTATGCTCATGTCGGCAGTCTAATTTTTCTGTGATACAGCCGCTTTCCTCACTACATTCATGGGTGCATGTATGCGGCTCTCCTTCCGCCACATTCTCCGCCGTATTCTCTGACGCACCGTCCTCCGCAACAGGATAACAGCTCTCCCCATGCTCATGCACACACTGCTTTATCGGTGCATAGCAATCCTCTGTATGCACATGCCCGCAGGGTGTTCCCTTCTCTCCTTCCGTATACCCACAATCCCCTGTATGCTGCGTGTGGTGTATACATAAGCCTACATCAGCAGGGGATTCAACCTCTGCCGCCGCTATCTGCATTTGCGGCATGGTCAAAATCATTACCGCTGTCAATAAAAATGCGGTCAATCTCTTTCGATTTCCCATTTATACTCTCTCCCTTCTTTTTCCTCATTTTCTGTCGGATATACTCAATACCTCCTCTTTTTTCCTGTATTTGATTCTGCGCCCTGTTCGGTGCATTTTTTCAATAACACTGTCATAAGCATTCTCTCCGATACAAAATCTGTCCAAAGGCTTTCCGCAGGCTATGAATATCCACAGGCTTTTTCCCAAACCAGTCCGCATTGTACCGATAGGCACGCAGGGCAAAATCCAAATCCGAAAACCAAAAAATATGCGCATGCGGTCTTTTCTCCCACAGCAGCTCCATAATCTCCAGACTAAAGGTGCCATCCTGTGCCACCACAAATAAATCAACCTCAGGTCCGTCCCGCACCAAGCTGCAAAAATCCTCCTGTCTCACATAGGGGGTAATCTCCACAAAACGCAGATATTCTCTGGCACATTGGTCAAGCTGTCCCAACAAAATTTCCAGTTCTCCAAGGTTTTCATTGTAAAGTGCAATCTTCAACACGCCTCCTCCCTTCCACAGCAGATTAAAAAAGCATAAAAAAAAAATCGATTCTTTTACAGAACCGACTAAATTTAGGATACCATTTTTCACCACTCTGTCAATAGGTCTTGCATGAGATGTCAAAAATCTGCACGAAATGTAGGTCAAACCGAAAAAAAATATGATACAATAGTTCGTGAAAAGCAAAATTCTTAAGTTAGGAGGCGAAAATTATGCGGATTGCCATTGTAGATGACCTTTCCACCGATTCCGAAGCTTTGCGGAAGCTCCTCTGCCGCTGGGCATCGGAACAGGGGATTCCTCTGGTTCCTTCCCCTGTTATATTGGAAAGTGGCGAGGCTCTGCTTGCCCATTTCGCTCCGAATGCCTTTGATATAATCTTTCTGGACATTTATATGGCCGGCATAACCGGTATGGAGGTTGCCCGAAAAATTCGGGAGCAGGATACGCATTGTCAGCTAATCTTTACAACCACCACCGGAGAGTTCGCTGTGGACAGCTATGAAGTTGGGGCGGCATATTATCTGGTAAAGCCCTTTTCCTATGAAAATCTAACACAGGCACTTTCACGCTGCAGTGCGGATCTTTTGGAGCAAAGCCAGTGCGTAATCATTCCGGGTGCTGTAGAACAGCCACCACTTCCGCTCCATCAAATTACCTATACCGAATACCAAAGTCGCAATGTAGAGGTTCATCTGCTTGGCGGAAAAACACGCCTCATCTCCATGCGGCAGGCTGATTTTGCGGCTCTGCTGTTAGCGTATCCCTATTTCTGCGACTGTATGCGTGGCGTTCTGGTCAATCTGGAGCAGGTGGAAAGCTTGACGGCAAGTCATTTTCTTCTGTCAGATGGGACATCTGTTCCTGTCAGCCGATTAAAATATAAGGAGGTGCGGGAAAAGTATCTTTCCTTTGCCTATGCCCGCATGAGAGGAGGCTTCACAAATGGAACTCTCTGATATGCTCCACCCGATGCTGGAGCTTTCCATCTCTATCCCCGCTATCATTCTGTGCTTTCTGCCGATGAAAAACCATCTGAACGGCAAGGGAAAGCTCCTCTTGCTGTGGGGCATTCCCACTCTGATTTTGTGGTGTGTAGGGATGGGCTGGCTCTGCTGGCGGTTTCATTATAGCACAAAGCTCTGTATGCTTTTGACGCAGGCATTGCTTCTGCTGTTCTATTGCAAAGCAGTTCCGCTATCTCGGTGGAAAACCGTCAACGTATTTCTGGCAGTTTGCGGTGTGTTTTCCTGCATGTATAATCTGGCAATTCTGATAGATGCCCTTCTGTTTCGGCGGAGTGGTGCAGTTGCGCTTTCCCTAAACAGTACCATTCTTTATGTCCTGCTGTGCTGGCTGCTGCTGGGAATTTTATGCTACCCTGCCACACACGCTGCCCGTTGGCTGTTGGATGAGGTGGAAACACCGGAAACCTGGTATATATTCTGGATATTGCCGTTGGTGTTCTGGTGTCTGAATACCACCCTTCGCCCCAGGAAATATTCCACGCTTTATACCAACCGTGTGATGCACTTCTATCCGATTTTAATTCTTGCACTTCTGGGGCTGATGCTGCTTTATTATGCCCTGTTTTACTGGATGGCAAGAGGGATTGCCAAAAATATCCGTCTGTCACAGGAAAACAAACTGCTGCAAATGCAAACTGCCCAGTATCGCACTCTGCAAAAGAGCATTGCCGATACCCGCCGTGCCAGACATGATTTGCATCAGCATTTCAAGGCATTACAGGGCTGTGTGGAAAGCGGCGATATCTCCAAAGTGGCGGCCTATGTGAAAGCATACGGAGAAAGTCTCCCACCCGATACAATTCATCAATTTTGCAAAAATTATGCTGTGGATGCCATTCTGCACCACTATGCAGAGCAGGCCCTCCTCCAAAAAACCGATTTGGAGGCTGTGGTTCAAATGGAGGAGCAGACGATTATTCCGGAGCCGGAGTTCTGTTCGCTTTTGGGAAACCTTCTGGAAAATGCCCTTGAGGCCTGCGCCGCCTCCAAAACACCACGCTTCATCCGTCTGCACATTCGCCAGCGGGGAACCCTTTATCTGACGATGGATAACACCAGCGACCAACCGCCACTCTCCGATGAAAAACGGCTCATTTCCTCCAAGCACGATGGCTTTGGGATTGGGACGGAATCTGTACGAATGACCGCGGAACGCTATAATGGGGATGCTCGTTTTGAATGGAGGGAAGGAGTATTCTATGCCTCGGTTATGCTTTCCTCTGCTGACTGACAGAATCCCCCTTCTGTAAATCAAACGGTTTTTTCTCAGAAAATTTTATAAAAAATCGGAATTTCCTATAAAGGCACAAAAAAACGGTTAATTTATAATCAACCGTTTTCTTACTAAGCTATAATTTTTCTTTTATATCTGTCACAAAACCATTTCTATATTCACTCCAAATCTCTCTCACCCTCTAAAAGCTCCTTGGTCTTTCCGACTAGATATAATGGAATATTGGTAATATTACCGTCCTTTCTATATCCCATTTTTGAAAATTTGACTGCATATTGAGGGTGATTGTCTACAACACATTCATCCAATTACCTTCTTTCAAAATTAAAATTGACTTTCATGCCCTCAATTACAATGTTTCAGGGCATAAAAGTCAATTACACTTATTTCAATATTTTCCTCATCACGTTATCCGTATTCTTCTTTTTTGACTCCGTCTACTCTACCATTTTACCACTGTGATGAAAGAAGAAAATCTGACAAATGGACAATTTTAATACCATTTTCAATTCCCACATCCAAATCATTTAAAGTAACAACATACTTAGGATAGTGGTCTTTAATTTCCATTAGATTTCCCACTTCACGATCAGATTTTTCCGGAAGCTGCACACACACCTGCACATATATCTTCTCATCTCGTCGGATTGCCACAAAATCTATTTCCTTGGTATCGTTCTTTCCGATAAATACATCATATCCTCGCCGTTTTAATTCAAGAAAAACAATATTCTCCATTACCCCATCCAACATTTTACGGTTATACCCCATCAGTGCATATTTCAAAGAAATATCCGCAAGATAATACTTCTCCTGTGTTTTCAAAATACTTTTTCCTTGTAAATCGTATCTTGCACAAGGATAAATGATGAATGCCTGTTCCAGCCATCTTAAATAATTATAAATACTCTCTACAGATATTTTTCTATGCTCATTTTTAAGAAAATTAGAAATAGAATTCGCAGAAAATGTTTTCCCTATATTTTCTATGACATACTTCACCACACGATCAAACAAATCCTGTTTATTGATGCGGTGTCGCTTCACTATATCACGAGAAACAACCGTATGATAAATGCCATTGACAATTTGATATGCCGGCTGCGTTTCATAATCTCCGATTGCAATTATCGGAAATCCACCAGAACAAATATACTCTTCAAGTAGCTCTCGTCTGGACAATGTACTGTTCGCTTTGAAATCTAAATACTCCCGAAAAGATAATGTAAATACAGGAATCAAAACATACCGCCCTGTTAGATAAGTAGAAATCTCGCTGGACATCAGTTTAGAATTAGAGCCTGTCACATAAATATCGGCGTTTGTACCTTCAAGCAGGCTATTAACTGCCTTCTCCCATCCTTTAATCTCTTGAATCTCATCCAGAAGTATATAACATTTCTCTTTTCCTGCAATTTCTGCAATAAGTTCATCATACATCTGCTTCGCTGTAATATTCTCAGGAATATCCATTTCTGTATATCTCTTCATTATAATACATGATTCCGGTACATTCCGGCTAAGTAATTCTTCTTTTAGCATTTCAAAAATAGTAGATTTTCCACAGCGTCGGATACCTGCAAGAATTTTTACCAGAGGTTGATTTATAAATGGTTTTATTGCTTCGATATAATCCGGTCTAAAAATCATGTTATCATCACCTTTCTTATTTATTATAACAAAAAACTATATAATTTAAAATATTTTTTCTGTTTATACATTAAAAACCATAAGAATTATGATAGTTTTATTGGTTATTCCCCCACACACTTTCTCCACCCTATTTCTTCTTTTATCTCTCTCTTATATTTGTAATAGGAATTTCTACTAATTCCAAACAGTTTTATAACCTCCTTATCCTTCAGCATACCGTTAAAGGACGAGGAATACTTATATATTTCCCGTTTTTTCTGCTTTGTGCTTTCGTATTCTATTTTTGTGCCGGCAGCTCGTCCTATCTGCTTACCATTCAAACGTGCTGTTTCAATTCCTTCGATGGTTCTTCTCCGCAAATCCTTAACTTCCTTCTCTGCCTGCTCAAAGCATATTTTAATCTGCTCCTTTGCAAGAGCCAGCATATACTTGTTTACACCTTCCAGAATATAATCTACAGTAGTCCCTGTCATTTCAATGCCGGACTCCATTGCCTTCTTGTAGACACTGGTATTGATATGCGGCTCTTTGAGAAATACCAAATCAATTCCCCTATGATATAATTCTTCATAGGCTGTGAATCCTTCTTCCGCATCCCTCGACATACGGCTGACAGAATCAAAAACGATTCTGTCCCCTTGTCGGACGTTCTTAATCAGCTTCAGCCACTTTTCCCTTCCTTCCATCTTCGCTCCCGTATTAATGTAACACCTGTATAGCAAAAAATTCTAAAAATCGAATGGGTGAGCATAGACCCTCCCATTTTTTTATACAAAGGAATGCAGCCCCAAGGCAATTTGCCCCGGAGCTGCTGGATGAAAAATTTTATGAAAAGCAACCTTGAAAATATTATTTTCAAAGTCTAAAGGAAACTGCCACAAAAAATTGTGCTTAGCAGCCCATAAGCTATTTCTACTTAAAAGCTGCTACGAGGAGTGCCTCTCATGTGTCATAACTATCTTGGTGGTATATATCTCCGCACCTTTAGCAATAAAACCTGCACCCGACACAGTTCCCTCTATGGTTATATTATCAAAAAATGCCTGCTCAAGCAAGCAATCCGACCACTTATTTTCTATATATCGCCACAAAAACATTAGAATAAATTATACCAATCCTTTTTGCTTAGATAAGATGCTTAGAAAATATTTGAGGTTGCAAAATAATGTCCTCCATCATCAATGTATACTGTTTCAACTTCACATTTCTGTTTTAATTCCTTCATATCAAAAAAACGTGTAATTCTTTGTTCATCCACTTTATATTTGTAGCCATCAGCTTCGATTGCTTTCTGTTTTGCTTCTTCATCAGATAACTGCTGCGTGCCTGCTTTTGTAATATCAAACTCTGGATTTTTTTCACCAATGAATGTAATCAAAGCTGCTTTCCCGTTGATACAAGTCACAAGATACCCAAAATTATTTGATATTACTCCATTCACATTGAGTCTCATATCTAGATATATAACACCCGAACCAGCCAAAAGTCCATTCATATCATTCTCAACAATAATAAAATCTCTCGCTTTGAACTCCTTGTCCACATTCTTCTGCATATACGTTTCCAAATCACTATAATTATGCGATCCGGTAATATAAGATACATTTTCCTCAATTATCTGCTGATTTAGGTCTGGATTTATAAATTGATCAACGGTTATTCCCGTACTAGGTGTTTCTACGGAATTTTCTATCTTCAACTGGATCATATTTTCACTGCCATCCCTTAGCGATATGACAAAATACAGCGGTGTTACAAATGAGAATAGGGCTACTGTATTTACATAGACCATTGTCCTTGCCGAAGTCCACTTATATGCAATCTTCTCAAATGGCAGAAAAATCGCACAGAATACAAACCCACTGATAGATAACAATAATGCAACAATAAACGCTCGCTCAATTATCAAATTCATCTAACCACGCCTTCAAATCGTTCATATCCTTTTTACTGATTTTGTCACTACCTCGGAAAGCAACCAGAAAATTTTTTAAGGAACCGCCGAATTTGCTTTCTACAAAGCCTTCTGCTTCCTTTGTTTTATATTGTTCTTTGCTTACCAGTGGAAAATAACAAAGCTTGTTCCCCTTTTTGGTTACTCCCAAGATACCCTTCGCTTCCAAACGTCTCAGGAATGTTGCTACGGTAGGGTATGTCCATTCTTCGCCTTCTTCGTTTAAAATTGCGAGCATTTCCGGTACTGTAATCATTGCTCCCATTTTCCAGATATGATTCATTACCTTCATCTCCGCATTAGAAATACTCATATTTTCATCCATCTCATATCACCTCCTTCTGTTACGTCTTGTAATTTCATTCTATTACATCGTGTAATATTTTGTCAACTACTTATTTTCTTTATAGACAATTTTTTCATATTTGGACAAAACACATAATTATATAAAAAACGGCTGATTTATAATCAACCGTTTCCTAATTTCTTCATTGTTTTCTCCTCTCTTTCAAACCGTTTTATTTTCGTTTATCAAATATTATATCCTTATTCAAATATAATGTAGAAATCGCCTCCAAAGCCTTTCTATGTCCGTCACAAAACCACAAAAAGAAACCGAGATTATCGCGTGCCTTCTCCTTCTTCAGCTCCGACTGGTTTCCAATAGAAGTATCAATTTCATCATTTGCGATGCATGCAAGAATCTCTGCACAGGACAATCTTGCCTTTCTTGCCAGATGCAGCACACGCCGCTCCATTTCTGTGTAATTCTCTTTTTGAAAAACATTCTTCGCCACTGTCAACGGCAGCTTTTCAAAAAATATAAAACGAAAAAATGCCTGCACCTTAACCATAAAGCTGCTTTCAAGAGGTATGACATAGAGGTTTGCCAACAGACGATATAATGCAATATCTCCTTTTTCCGCCTGCGCGCTTACTACTAACTGTCTGACTTCCAGTCTTTGCAATACTGCATCAAAGCGTTCCTGAGAAACGTCCACCCTCTCTGCCTTCTTCAAAAAATAAGTTTTTGCTTCTTCTTTTGTAAGAATCCCCCACATCAGGCAGGACCAGAGCAGCAGTTCCTCTATGCTTAATGCCATTTCCTTTTGATCTACTGTTACAATCGGCTGCTTTTCGTCGTTTTTATTCTTTCTTAATTCATATCTCCCAACCGCTGTATATAATGTAATCACCTGTAAGTTCCCCCTTTTGTTCTTCTCCTTTATGCGACCTTACGAACAAATACCACATCTTGCCGCAAATGCTTCTGCGCTCTGGAGATACAAGCAGTAATATAATTGGGCTTCACATGATACCATTCTGCAATATCTCTGCCGCTGTATCCCTGCATTTTCAGTTCTATAGCTTCAATGCCCTTTCGTACACTACCACTACAGTTCTCCTTGGACTGCTGTAACGCTCGTAAAAGTTCCCTTTCGTATAAAGTTCCTGCAAGGTCTGTCATATACTGCTGTTTTATATATCGCTCTGATTCCTCTAAAAAGCAGCTCTGTACTCGCAACCTTGTATTTAGCCCTCGCAGGTAATCAATGATTGTATTTTTTATCACATGAAAAGCGTATGTAGAAAAAGCAGCTTGCTTGGACTGTTTATAGCGGCTTGCTGCTTTGCAAAGACCAATCGCCCCAATCTGATAAAGATCGTCATACTCCATACCGCAGATATTGTTATTCACATGAACACAACTTTTGATTACAGAATCAATCACTGTCAGATTTTCCTCAACCAACTCTCTTTGTTCCTGTGTTAATCTCTCATCCATCTGATAGCCCTCCTTTCGGAAAATTTTATATCTATACATGCTTCCGTTATAAAAATCCTCTCTTTACTGAATACATTCCTACCTCTATTGTAAAAAACCAAATTTATAAAATCTACAAATTATAAAAATCCGTGGGCTAAATTCTGGTACAACTTATGTCAACAGAGAAAAAAGCAATAAAATCTGACAAAAGAAAAAGACTCCCGGAAGGAGTCTAAGCCATTTGCAGTGTTGCTGTAATCTCTTTTCTCTTTTCTTTGAACGGTCACTACATAGATCTCTGTATAAATCTTTGTAATACTCCGTTTTCTTTTCCGATACCATTCCTTCTATAAATCTCAGCAGCCATATATCTGTCCATCCTTTGCTCTGATACTGCACTTCTTCTGAAAGCTGTTTTTTCTGACACAGCATATCAGACCAGATTCCATACCAGGCATCCCCCGAAATCCTGCGGCTTAACTCTATAAAATGACTCGTATCCTCTTGTCTTTCAAAATATTTTTCAGCCAGCAATCCAAGCACAGGTAGATCTTTCTTTAATTCATCGATATACCGCCAATATTGTAAAAGCATGAAACCGTAGTCTGCTGCTGTAAACAGGATTATCCCTACACACATCGCAAGCATCCAGCGTACACCTATAAAAACCAACGGCAAGGATAATATAATGCCGCACGCTGCCATAAGCAGTCTGCTGAAAAGATAAATTGCCGCAGAATAATTCACACCGTTATAACTCAAAACAGCACTTATCATACTCGGTTCTTTCTGTTCAAAATCAAGTTTTCTTACAAGTTTTTCCGCCAACTGAACCATAAAAATATTGTCGCTGAGGCGTACTTTCTTCCGATACAGCTTCAACAGGTGCCTTCCTGCTTTTGCCGTCGGAAACATATTAAAGTAGCAAAACAGGTTATAAATGCCATAGCAAAAGAATAATACTCCCATATAAATCAATAAAATCATGTTATCCCTCCATAGAAAAAGAGCGCCGATAAAATCGACACCCATTTGTTTATTAAGCCCTATCTGTCACAAAATTGCATTTATTGCCACTGAATCCCCCATTGTGTATCCCCATAATCATCCGAAATGCTTAAATAGACGAGGGAATACCCCCCTACAGGATAGCATGCGCCATTATACTTATCCACCAAAACTCCAACAGCATTTTCTAGAACTTCGACGTAATAATACTCACCCAAATCAGCAAGGCATTTTCCGGAATATTTAAAATAAGATTTTTCTCCAATATTAGATGGAGTGATGTTATTTACATCTATGTGCCAATACTCAAGCACATAATCCCTCATTTCCGGCAAAAAATCATTAAAATATAAGTCTGTTGCTTTTTTGATTGCTTCGCTTTTTGACACCTTTACTGTTTTGGATTTATCCTGAACCCAGACTATTCTTACTTTTGGTCGAATTTCTGTTACATATCCAACATCTGCATTGAAGCACTCTGCAACAGCTCTGATTGGCACATATGTGTATCCATTTATGATTTGCGGTGCAACATTCATTTTAAAGGATTTATGGTTTAATTTTGCAGATTTATTGCCAACCTTCATTTCAATTGTATTGCTGCCTTTTACGATGGTAATTGTTTTTGTTCTGGCATTCCATGCAACATCAGCTTTCAGCTGTTCACTGATAATACGCAACGGAACAAGTGTCGTTCCATTTTTTATGATGATATTTGCATTTGAAATCAAATCCCCATTTATCATCATAAGCATCGCATTATCATCCGCATACTTTACGGTTCCGTCATCATATTCAATTTCAAGACCATCCTCAACAGAACCTCTGTACGCTATCTCAACCTTCTGGTTTGCTGCATATGCAATATTTGCCATAAACAAGCTAAAAATAACAGATACAGCCAATACTTTTTTGCACTTCATTGATATCAATCCCTTCTTAAATTCCTCAATTTTTCTAACTCTTTCTCCTTATATAATCAAGTCTTTTTTGTTGAAATTACAGGCTTTTACAGCCTTATATATCTCAGTGAATAAGCCGGAGCTATGAGCATTTCGATGTATCAGGTACTGAAATGGCGGTTGAATGGTATACGAAATAAAACGTCATTGATTTTCGCTTTACTGGCCTTGTGTATACCCCTCCCTCTATGGCAGCTAACCTCCTATATCCACCAGGATCATCTCTGTCCCCAGAGGTCCTAACTTCCTTCGTCCTGCCTGCCCATAACCAGGGTGTCAGCTATGCTCCATTACAGGGGCATACCCTATGGTGAAAATTCTTGCCGACTACTGGCTCATTCTTTGTATTATTGATTACTGACTTGCTTCCTGTCCCAGCACTGTGATCAGTGGACGTTATCTGTTACATTCTGCTTGATTCAGTGGCTGTCCACATGAAAGCCTCACTATAGTTACTTGTCTTTCTTACGCAGCCTGTAGATAAACTGCCGGTCGCTTGATGTCACTGACCATCTTTTTCGGATCATAATCCACGCCTTTCGTCAGCATCGCATAAAAGACTCGTATCAGCTTGGCTACAATTGCCATAAGTGACTACATTTTCTTCAACGGATTCAGCCTTCTGGTTGTGTAATAATTATGGAGTTCCCTGAACTCCGGGTTCTTCGCCACAAGCGACATTGCAACCTCAAACAGCAGATATCTCAGCCGTTTTCTGCCTCGTCTGCTTATCGTTGTCTGTCCTTTGTGCTTTCCCGAGCTATTCTCAACCAACGCCAATCCTGCAAGCTTCTGCAGTTCTTTGGGATTACTGAACCGGCTTACATTACCTATCTCTGCAAGGAATTCAGACACAGTCTTAATTCCTACACCTTTGATATCCATCAGCTTTTCAGCCATCGGTATCTGTTTTACCAGTTCTTCAATCAATGTCATTACTTCCTGAAGATGATTATTTCTGGATTCATAATCCTCAAGCAGCATTCGGATTTCCATTCGTTCAGCCATCGTTCCTTCTTTTGCTCCGACGCTGTGCATTGCAGCCTCTATCAGGGTCTTCGCCCTCGCTTTTCCAACTGCTCTCATCTTTGCATCCCGCCAGATCTGGTTCACTCCTTCAACACCCAACGTCAGGATGTCTTCTGGAAGAGGAGCCTGTTTCAGAATCATCATTCCACTTACTGCATCAGGCTTTCCGTATACTGTCTTGTATTCAGGAAAATATATATTAACCCAACGACTGATCCTGTTCTGAATTCTCGTAAGTTCTGACTGGATCTGAAACCTCATATTCGAAGCGGTTCTCAGATCTGCATACACACCCTCAGGCAGATATGGGATCATATATCGTCCCTCTTTTACCAATCTTGCGATTACCTTTGGATCCTTACGATCATTCTTTGTCGGATTATTGTCATCGAGTTCTTTTGATTTTTTTACATGATGAGGATTCACAAGCACCGGTTTCATTTCATTATCCTGTAGAAACTTTCCAAGATTGAACCAGTAGTGCCCAGTCGGTTCCATACCTGGAACCACCTTATCCTTCTCATGTCTTTCTTTGAGGTCTAGGATCCATTCCTTAAATGTCACAAATCCAGCCTCTGTGTTGCTAAACTTAAATGGCTTCTTCAAATACTCAATTCCTCTGTAATCAAAATCTCTGGCATAGTGCGTTTCACTTCCGACATCAATTCCGAGTACCAAAGTTTTTCTGTTATTGCTTCTATTTTTTTATTCTGTGTGTTAAACTTCATTGTAGATACCTCTCTGTTCAATAAGATTTTTACTAACCTGCCAGTCAGTAGTCTTATTGTACTCTGAGGTATTTTTAATTTTCAACGTCCACATTTTGAATTATACAGGAAGATCCATTGTTATCTTGACACCATTATTCGCCAAAATGCCGGAGCCAAACTGAGCCGCTTTATTGTTTTCCAAGATGACTCCGCTTTTCAGTTCAATGGTTCCACCATTCGCAGCCTTAATAATAGAATCGGTTTCCGCAGCATTTTCAGCAGCCACAAAATACTGCGCACCATCAATCACAACATTTTGAAGTGTCAAAGATGCAGACGCATCCTTCAATTCAATCATATAGCCGTCAAGTTTATACCGATGGATTATCTTTCCGCCAAGGTCCCAGTTCTCTTTTTCTGTAATCTGATACACACTTGCAATGAAGATATCTCTTGTAGCATTTACTTCCGCAAGCGCATTTGCCTTCTCAATCGTCTGCACCGCCGACAAGCATAAAAAGCGCAAGCAGCAGCGCAATTATCTTTTTCATGATTATATTTACCTCCGAATTATAATAAGAACTTAAAAATAGGCACAAAAATACAAGGGTAACGGCAACGCCGCAAAAGCCTATCCGAAAACAGATAGACTTCCCCCTTGCAAAAGGATCTTATTTCATTCGAAAGCTTCACCTTGAGAGATACCAAGGTATCTCTTTGTGCATAGTCCGTGCAGAGAGAAATACACCTGCACAAAATATATGTAAACGCAACAGCAACGGCTGTGACGCATACAGCAAGCGAAAGGCTTTTCAGTGTGTTTTGGCAAGCATCAACCTGATAGC
>UMBM01044768.1_pt1 | contig 19743 bp, 17 predicted proteins | sample 1963971 | NCBI WGS metagenome assembly UMBM01 (sample SAMEA4835942, study PRJEB28245) | human gut metagenome | biome: gut microbiome; material: fecal sample | place: Denmark | collected 2008 | reverse complement strand
ACCCTCCGCCCGCAGATCGCCGTCCCCACCCACTACGGCTGTATCGTGGGGGAGAGGACGGACGGCGCGGCCTTTGCCGCCGCCCTGCCGGCGGACATCTCCGCCGTGCAGCTGATCCGCCAATGACCCCGTACAGAATTCCGCCCCGGTGCCGGCCGATGCCGACCAGACGGTGGAGGTGACGGCCCCGGCACCAGCCGGGGAGGATGATCGAGCGAACGAAAAAGACATTCAGCGGCCCCCGGCGTCAGCCGGGGGCCGTCACTTCATTTTTGCTGCATTTTGCTTACAAAAAAAGCACAAAAAGGGAACCAAAGAGTACAGGGCGGGTACAGAAAAAGTAAAGCAAATGTATCAAAAGAAAGCACTATTTCTCGCTTTTTTCCTCCCGCGGCAGCACCAGGTTGAGCAGTACGGCCATCAGTGTGGCCACCACCACCGGGGACTTTCCGAAGATGGTCGTCACCGCCTCCGGGAACTGTGCCAGGGCCTCTGCCGCCTGGGAAATGCCCACACCCAGTGCGGCGGAAAGCCCGACGATCGTGGTGTTTCGGGCGGTCAGCCCCTCGGCGGCGATGAGCTTCATGCCGGTCATGGCGATGGTGGAAAACACCGCCGCCGTGGCCCCGCCCAGCACGCATTGCGGGATGGTGGTGAGTACGGCGGAAAATTTCGGAATGATACCGGCAAGCAGTAAAAACGCGCCGGTCAGCGCAAAAACGTTGCGATTTACAACTTTATTTGTGGCTACAATTCCCACATTCTGGGAGTATGTCGCCGTGGGAAGACCGCCCAGCAGCGCTGTCAGAATGTTGCTGACGCCATAGGCTGCGATGCCGCCCCGCAGCTCCTGCGTGGTGGGCTCCCGATCCATGCCGCCCACGGTGGTGGCCGTCAGGTCGCCGATAGCCTGAATGGCGTTGATGGCGAACAACAGCCCCAGTGCGACGCACGCCGAGGGTTCAAATGTCACGCCAAAGGGCAGAAATTCCGGCAGAGAGAACCACCCGGCCCCCGCGATGCCGGACAGATCCACCATCCCGGCCCCAAAAGCGACGGCGTAGCCCGCCAGAATACCCAGTAAAATGGACGCCAGCTTAAAAATGCCCCTGCCGCGATTGGTCAGCACCAGCACCACCGCTAGTGTAAATGCCGCAATAGCCCAGTTCTGCCAGGATCCGTACACCAGCGCTTCCGGCAGGCCCCGCTGCACCACAACGCTTTCATATGTGTTGCCGGTGCCGCCGGCCATATAGAGTTGATGGCCGTGGGGTACAGAGACAGACCGATGGTGAACACTACCGTACCGGTAATGACCGGCGGGAACAGCCTGCGGATAGGCTTGATGAAGATACCCACCAGTGCTGCCACTGCGCCGCCCACGATCATAGCGCCCGACACAGCGGCCAACCCGCCGCTGCCGGAGACGATGGCCTGCATACTGGGCAGATAAGCGAAGCTGACACCGAAGATCACCGGCAGCCCCGCGCCGAAGCGCCCACCGATGGGAAACAGCTGCAGCAGCGTGGTAACGGCGGACATGACCAGCGATGCCTGTATCAGCAGGACCCGCTGGTCATGCGCCAGTCCGGCCACGTTGGCAATGATGATGGCTGGGGTCACGCAGCCCACGATCATAGCCACCAGGTGCTGCAGCGCCATGGATACGGCCATGCCAACAGGTGGCAGGCCCCGGTATTGAAACAGCGCCTCTCGGCGACATTCAAGCTTTCGCATGGTGTGGTCTCCTTTGTGCGTAGTGTGCTCAGTATAGCACGTTTTTAACGGAAAACTCAACCGTTTTCTCACAAATAGCTGTACAGCCCAAGCGGCGCAAAACCACCCTCTGGTGATGCCGGAGGGCGGTCAGATCATGCGTGTTTATGCCTGCGGACACTGGCGAAAAACGGGCGCTTCAGCGTGTCTGTACTGCTGAACAAACCGGATTAGAAGGATGACAGCGCCCCGCCTGCGTGCGGGGGCGCTGTTTTTGTGCTTGACAAGGAAAGCGCAGCGGCATATAATAACGTATTGTTATTGATAACATATAGTGATTATTGAGGTGAGCACAATGCCAGCAGCAAAACGAATATCCAAAGAGGCCATCATCGATGCCGCGGCGGCGGTGCTCCGCACCGGCGGGTTTGAGGCGATCAACGCCCGCAGTGTGGCGAAGGCGCTGGGGTGCTCCACCCAGCCTATCTATCTGTCATTCCGTAATATGGAGGAGTTGAAGTCCGCGCTGACCCAGCGGGCCATCGAGCAGCATACCCAGCGGGTACGGGAATCTCTGCGGGCGCATGAGGGGCGCGATAGTCGGTACAGCAGCTACGGCATGGGCTTTGTACAGTTCGCTGCTCAGGAAAAGCAGCTGTTCCGCTGGCTGTACCTGGAGGACAACCAGCCGGGCCGCCAGCAGGAGGACGTGCTGGAGCCGGAGATCATCCGGACCGTCATGGACGAATTCGGCTATGACGAGGTCACGGCCCGGTCCTTTCACCGGGATATGACGTATTATTCCTACGGACTAGCCATCCTCGCCAACACCGGGCATCTGGCGCTGACAGAGACGGAGCTTCGGGAAGCCTTTCGACGGGAGTTCCGTGCATTGGCGGCGTATTACGGTCCGCCGAAGAAGCTGCCGGAATTTGCAGAGAGGGAGAATGCAGTGCATCAATTATTCCGCTAAGAGGCCGTCTTGCAAAATTGTAAGAAAATCGCAGGAAATGTAAGGAAAAGCAATGGCTGCCATGGGATAATGGCGGTATACTCCTCCGGTGGGAAGAAGGTGTTGAAGTGAAAACAAATAAGACATTGGCACAGAAGCTGTGTCTGCTGTGTCTGGTGAGTCTGCTGTCGTATACGGCGGCTCTGCTGGCAGCGCTGTGTTTTTTGGTGCTGCTGCCCGGGTGCAGCCTAGGGGAGAAGGTGGATCGCGAGCCGGTGCAGGCACTGGAATGTACCCGCCCGGCATCCCTGTCCGGGCTGTATCCGGCGGGCGGCAGCGTGGTGCTGATCAGCTGGGCGGACTATGAGAGCGGCAGGACCACTGTGCAGCTGGTGGATGCGGAAGCGGACACCGTGAAGCGTGAGGTCACGCTGGATGGGGTTTGGGATACGAAGCGGCAGGCCCTGGCGCATGGATTTGCGCTGTGCGACCGGGAGACGAATCGTTGGAAGCTCCTGGACGATGTGCTGACGGAGACAGGCAGCTTTGATGCGGAGAACGTGGATGGCTTTTTCTCATATGACGGGGAGAGCTATTACTTCCTGCGGGACGGGGTGCTGCATTGTCAGAACGTAGCCGGAGGAGAGGCACAGCCGGTAACGGCGCTGTCACAGCTGCGGTTCGCGGAATTGACGGCCTATGATGCGGCAAGCGGGCGGATGGCGGCCCTGTTCCTCCTGTCACCCTACGGCAGCGTCTGCGGTACGGCGGTCTTTGACCCGGAGACGGGGGCGATCAGCCTGCTGCAGGAGCAGCGGTATCAGGTGATGTTGGCGCCGGCGGGCGGCATGAGCCTGCTGGCCTTTGACAACGATAAAATGGGATATTCCGCCCTGTGCGGCAGCGGCGATACGTTCTGGTTCGCCGATGCTTCGCTGTTTCTGGACGCGGGAGGCGCGCTGTACGCCGTCGGCGATGCGGAGGAGCTGATCGGTGTGGGAACGGGCCGCACGACGCTGTATAACGTGGGGGAGAGCATCACGGCCTGCGACCTGACGGCTAACGGTATCGCCGGAGAGATGTACGACTGCTGCGTTCTGCCGGAGGCAGGCCTGCTGGTGGGCGGCATGTATGAAAACGGCGCCTTCCGGCTGTACGTTATAGACCCGGCGCAGCTGACCTTCGAGCCGGTAGCGTCAGCGGTGCCCGTCCCGTCGCCGCTGACGGTGAATGAGACACTGCTGCAGGCCTATTGGGGTGCCCTGAACGGCCTGCCGGTGGCAGAGAGCTTACAGGAGGCGCGGCAGCAGGCGGATGTGTTGGAGCAGCGATACGGCGTGCGGATACTGCTGTCCTCCCAGTGCCGGGAGGCGGCAGAACTGAGCAGCTATCCCATCACTCTGTCGGACACCATGGACACGGAAGCAGAGCTGAACGGCGTCCGCGCCGTGCTGGCGGCGATGGATCGCAGCTTTGCCCTGTATCCGGAGGGCTTTCTGGCGCAGTTCCGCAACCGCGCCGGTGAGGGCGGGCTGTGCTTCCTGCTGGTGGCTCACATCGACAGCGACTATGGCGTGGTAGGCTGCACCTATGACACGGCGGACTGGCAGTATATCGCACTGGACGTGCAGGCCGACTATATGCGGGAGGGCACCGTCTGTCACGAGATCTGGCACGCTACGGAGAACGAAATACTGTCCCGCGATTACACCGCCTTCAACTGGGATGACTGGAATGCGCTGAACCCGGCGGGCTTTACCTATTGGAACGACAGCGGTGACTATGACCGGTACGACGCCCGCTGGACCATGTTCGACAACGGCGAGGGCGTGTACTTTGTGGACAGCTACGCCAAGCTGGCGGCACAGGAGGATCGGGCGCGGATCATGGAGTATTTCATGGCTCATGAGGACGAGGCGGGGCTGCTGATCCAGTCAGACGCCATACGGCAGAAGCTGACGTGGATGTGCCGCGCTGTGCGGGAGTGCTTCGATACCGCCGGATGGGGAACGCCCCGCTGGGAGAAGCTTTTGTAAAATAAAGGAGAGTCTATGATACCCGAAAGGAAAATATATCCCCGTTCTCAGGGACACAGCACCGTGTACCTGCAGAACGTGGTCACAGATCCTGCCATACAGGTGGGGGCGTACACCATCTATGACGATTTTGTCAACGACCCCCGGGATTTCCAGCGGAACAACGTGCTGTACCACTATCCCGAGTGCAACCATGACCGGCTGATCATCGGAAAGTACAGCTCCATCGCCTGCGGGGCGAAGTTTATCTTCAACGCGGCCAACCATACGCTGAACAGCCTGTCTACTTACCCGTTCCCCATCATGTTCGAGGAGTGGGACCTGGGGACGGCGTGTGAGGACATTGTCGCCGCCTGGGATAACCACGGGGATATCGTGGTGGGCAATGACGTATGGATCGGCTATGAGGCTGTGATCCTGGCGGGCGTTACCATCGGCGACGGCGCCATCATCGGCAGCCGCGCCGTGGTGACAAAGGATGTGCCGCCCTACACCATCGTGGGCGGCCTGCCGGCCAAGCCCATCCGCAGGCGGTATGACGAGGAGACCGCCGCGCGGCTGGAGAAGCTGCGGTGGTGGGACTGGCCGGAGGCGCAGGTGCGGCGGGCTATCCCGCTGCTGCAGGCCGGCGATCTGGACGCCCTGGAAAAGTTGGTATAAGGCCGGCGGCCGTGGACCAGGCGTACACGCCGGGCACTTTCTGGCCCTGCTGTAAAAGAGTATCTGAGGGATACGTGTATACGGACAACGAAATGAGCCCTCCGGCAGCTGCCGGAGGGCTTTCAACTGCCTGTTGCGAAACGGGCCGGGGAAAGGTATAATCTAAGGAGAACATACTGCGGAACGGCGAGAAAGGAGAAACCTATGGGTAATGTGACAGCGGACCGCGCATGGGATGTCCATCCGGTGACGGAGGCGGACATAGAGGCGTATCTGGACATCTATCTCAATTCCTATCCGGCGTACAAGACGCTGGACGAGGAATGCCGGGCACACTACCGGAGCAAGCATCTTACGGAGCTGCGGGAGGACACCCAGACTCGGACGATGGGCCTGTTTGAGGGCGGCACACTGATCGCCACCATGAAGCTGATCCTGTTCTCTATGAACTTCTTTGGGGTCATGCAGCCTGCCTGCGGTGTGATGGCGCTGGAGGTACACCCCCTGCACAAGAAGAAGGGCGCGGCGCTGTATATGATACGGTATGCCGAGCGCTATGCACGGGAAAACGGCGCGCTGCTGACCATGCTGCTGCCGTTCAACATCGGCTTTTACCGTCGGATGGGCTACGGCTTTGGCGGGAAGTTATATGAATACCATCTGCCAACCGGGGCACTGCCGCGGTTGGACGGAGAGGTGCGGGCGCACCTGCGCCTGCTGCAGCCGGAGGAGTTTGACCAGGCGATGGACTGCCAGCGGCGCTTTGCCGCCCGAAACCATGGCATGGTGGAGAAGTTCGACGAGGAGCTGCGCGGAGCCCGGGGGGATATTCAGGTGCGCCGTATGGGTTATTACGACGGCGGACGCCTGTTAGGCTACGCGGCCTATCGGTTTGAAAGCGCCAGTGCGTGCAACTATACCCAAAACCGGCTCAGCGTGGAGGAACTGGTGTATGAGAACGGCACAGTGCTGCGGGCGCTGCTGGGCGGCCTGCGGATGCAGGAGGATCTGGCCCAGACAGTGATACTGCGGACAGGGGAGGAGGATTTCCACCATCTGCTGGACGATCCGCAGGACGTGTCCGGAAACTACATCGACTACGGCTTTTTGCAGACCAATGTTTCCGCCGTGGGGACCATGTTCAAGCTGACGGACGGGGCGGACTTCGTGCGGCGGACCGGCTATCGGAATTTCCCGGCGGGGACGCTGACGGCGGCCTTCCGCTATCGGGATGAGATGGCGGACCGGGAGGAGGAGCTGCGTATCGGCTTTGCCGATGGCCGCTGGGCCGTGGCAGAGGGGACCGCGGACGTGACGGTGATCTGCCGGCAGGGGGATCTGGCGGCGCTGCTGATGGGGTCCTGCGGTCTGACGGCGCTGCTGCGGCTGGGTGCGGCGTCCGCAGATGACGCCGAAAAGGCGCGGCAGTTGGCGCAGCTGCTGTACTGTGTCCAGAAGCCCTGGCTGAACGCGGATTATTGAGCTGCCGCAGTTGACAAATAGAAAACAACGCAGGAGAACAAGAGATGCGGAACATATTGAAGGAAAAGCTGGCCAGAGGCGAGAAGCCGCTGGGCACATTCGTGGGTACCGGCAGTGCTGCCGTGGTGGAATGTCTGGGCTGTGCGGGGCTGGATTTTGCTATCCTGGACAATGAGCACAGCCCCATCGAGGCGGAGACAACCGCCCGGCTGGTGTGCGCCGCGGAAAGGCGGAACATCACGCCCCTGGCCCGGGTGCGGGAGATCAGCCGCCCGGCGATCTTGAAGCTGCTGGACGTTGGCGTGCAGGGGATCATTATTCCAGATGTGCACAGTGCGGCGGAGGTGAAGCGCGTGGTGGATTACGCCAAGTACGCCCCGGTGGGGCAGAGGGGGTTCTGCCCGTCCCGGAAGGACGGCTGGGGCACCGATACGCCGGCCGGCGTACTGGAGACAATGGCGCACTTCAACGGTGAGACGCTGGTGATCCCCCAGTGTGAGACGACAGAGGCGCTGGCGGATGTTGAGAATATCGCAGCGATGGAGGGTGTGGACGGCATCTTTATCGGTCCTTTCGATCTGTCTATTTCTATGGGGCTGCCTGGGGCCTTTGAGGAGCAGCGCTTCAAGGCGGCCCTGACGCGGATACAGCAGGCCTGCCGCCAGGCGGGCAAACCCTGCCTGATATTTGCCGGGGACGGTGCGGCCGCCGGTGCACGGCTGGCCCAGGGCTTCGACGGCGTGGCTATCGGACTGGATGCCACGATGCTGATCACCGGTGTGCGGGCGCAGCTGGCCGCCTGCCGCGGATAAAGAAGAAAAGAGGACGGCGCCCCACGGGGCGCCGTCCTCTGCATATTACATATCCTTCATTTTTTCCAGCAGCTCTGCCATCTTGTCGTAGAAGTACCGACATTCGCGGATGCTCAGGTACTCCTGAGTGGAGTGGCAGTTGAAGGCGTTGGGCGTCAGGGAGACGGCATTAAGGCCCGGAATGCGTGTGGTGAAAAAGCCGATCTCGCCGGTGCCGCCCAGATAGTAGGGGGGATACTCCGGGTACATCTTGCGGAGCATTTCCATCCACTCATCGCTGACGCTGTACTCCCACTCCGGCAGTTCACAGATCAGCTCAGTTTTTACGCCCAGCCGCGCACACAGCCGCTTGAGCTGCTGGTAGTTGTAAAAACGCTTGGTGTCCGTGCTGCGGATGGTCACGGCCAGCTCGACCTCATCCTGCCGCGTCTCCAGTACGCCCACATTGGAGGTGCTGCCCAGGGTGTGCTCGAAGGTCTGGTGGGTGGAGCGCAGGCCGTCCGGCAGCAGTGTCATCAGGTCCAGCAGCATCTCGCGGTCGCCGTCGGTCATAGCGTCTGTTTCCACCTCGCAGGGGGAGACAGCGATGCTCATATTGGGCTCCCGGACGGAATACTCCTTTTTCAGCTTTTCCGCGCTGGCGGCCAGTACCGTCTCCGCGGCCTTGGTGTCCGGTACGGCGATGATGGCCGAAGCTGTGGCGGCGATAGCCGTGGCCATACAGCCGCCTTCACGGCCGCCCTTGGCGGTGATGAGCTGGAAAGTGGACTGTTCCTCCAGATCCAGCAGCAGACGGTCCAGCAGAATGATGGCGTTAGCGCGCTCCAGCAGAGCCTGATTGCCGCTGTGGCCGCCGTGCAGCCCCTCTATCTTGAGACACAGGGCCTGCCAGCCCGGGCGGACCGGCTCGTGGCCGCGGGGCATGAGAACGCGGGCGTCGATCTCTCCGGCGCTGCCTACGGCGAAGCCAAATCCGTCAAGATTGACATAATATTTTGCTTTGAACTGGCTGTAGTCCAGATGGATGCCGCCGTTCATGGTGGTCTCCTCGTCTGCGGTGAACACGCACTCCAAAGCCGGATGCTTGGCCTGCTTGTCCGTCATGTAGGCCATCATAAAAGCCACGCCGGTGCCGTCATCACCGCCCAGAGTGGTGCCCTCCGCCGTGACCACGTCGCCCTCGGCATAGACGCGGATGGGGTCCTTGGCGAAGTCGTGGTCCACGCCCTCGTCCTTGATGCAGACCATGTCGCTGTGGGAGTGGAGAATGATTTTCATAGCCCGGGGTGGCCGGCACCCGGGCGATGACGTTATACGCTTCATCGCGGTAGGCCTCGATGCCGTGGGCCTTGCAGAAATCCAGCAGGTACGAGGTGATTCCCTCCGGGTTGCCGGTCTCCCGGGGAATTTGGGAGATCGCGTAGAAGTTTTCCCATACACTGGCCGGCTCCAGGCCTGTCAGATGATAGTTTTTTGCCATGCTTCGTTCCTCCTGTTCCGTTGTTCTCTGTTTTATTTGCTCTCATTTTGATAGATCTGCCAATACATCATCAGCGCATAGGCCAGGGCGTCCTCCTCATGGAAGGACACGCAGGGGTGCCGGTGCAGATAGCGGCGCCGGGCGATCATGTAGTCCAGCTGTTTCTTCGCTTCTTCAGTAAGGTCGAAATTCATAGTATATCTCACCACGATTATATAGGAATACATATAGCATACTCCGGTAAAAGCAGAGCGTAAAATATATATTTTATATGAAGCTATATGGAAAAACATATAACTTCGGCTTCCAAAAACGGACGAGACGTGGTATGATGGACGCAGATCACGGACATGGAGGCGGTTATGACACGACAGCAGCTGATATGTGCCCTGGAGGTCGGCCGGGCGGGCTCCATCAATCGGGCGGCGCAGAACCTGTTTATGGCGCAGCCGAATCTTAGCAGCACCATTCGGGAGCTGGAAGCAGAGATCGGTATCACCCTATTCAAGCGCAGTTCACAGGGAGTGGAGGTCACCCACGCCGGTGAACAGTTTTTGCGGCAGGCGGCAGATATCGTGGCGCAGTTCGACGCGCTGGAGTCTGCCTATCACAGCTGGGACGACAGCGTCTCCCTATCCGTTACCACCGCGCGGTCCTCTGCCATTTCGGACCGTATCGCCCGGTACCTCAACGACGTTGCGGAAAGCGGCGTACCGTTCCGGGCGCGTATCTGCGAGGCCACCAATATGCAGGTCATCGAGGATGTGGCCGCCGGCAACGCGGATATCGGCATCCTCAAGCCCAACTATATGACCGCGGACTACTATCTGCACACGGCGCAGCTGCGCGGGCTGACCGCCGTGAAGCTCAGGCCGCAGCCTTATGTGCTGCTGCTGTCCGGCAGTCATCCGCTGGCCGGGGCGGCGCATATCATGCCGGAGCAGCTGGCACCCTACACCGAGGTGGTCCACGCTGACTACGATATGCCCATCTATCCCTATTCCGACTACCGCTATACCGGCGGCCGGACGGCGGACCGCCGGAAAAACGTGATTTTCATCTATGATCGGGGCACGCTGATGGAGATGCTGTCCAACGTGCATGGCAGCTACATCTGGACCACGCCCACAGCCCAGGCGCTGAAGGATGCTTACGGTCTGGTGGAGCGCCCCTGCGGCGCGGAGCCAATCCAGGGTTGCGATGTGATACTGTATCAAACGTCCCGCCGCCTGTCCCCCTATATCCAGCGGCTCATCGACAGGATCGAGGGAGAAGACCGGGCGTTCCCGACGCAGTCCGAGCCGGAATAGCGTCCGACGCGAGCTGCCGTGAAATTTTGCTGAACAGCTGTGTCAGCGCTGTGCGGCACACGGTAAAAAACAGATCCGCCTGAGGGCGGGTCTGTTTTTTGCAAAGCGGGCTGTTCTGTGTAATGAAGCACCATATGCGGCGGATGTATATTCCTCCGACACCGGACAAAGACTACGGATGTAAAATCTGCTTTGACTGGAGGAATTTCATATATGAAAGCAACAGGCATCGTGCGCCGCATCGACGACCTGGGCCGCGTGGTCATCCCTAAGGAGATCCGCCGCACCATGCGTATCCGCGAGGGCGACCCGTCACAGATGACATTGGCACGGTGGCAGCGTTTCAGCTTCGCCATGCTGGACTTAGCCCGCCGTTCGGGGTGGTAACTACATCAGAAAAGGTCGCACGGTCGAACCGTGCGGCCTTTTAATTTGCGTAAATACGCAAAATTCCAGAAAGTGAATATTGACTTGCTTTCGGGAGTACAATATAATGAGGTCAAGAAAACTGCGTAATTACGCAAAATTCCCGAGTGAGGTATGGGTATGATTGAACGGAAAAAATATCTGGAACGGCTCATCGCAAGAAAAGAAAACGGTTTAGTGAAGGTCATCACCGGCATCCGGCGGTGTGGAAAGTCCTATCTGCTGTTCAATATCTACAAGAGCTATTTGAAATCCATCGGTGTGGAGGACGAGCAGATCATCTGCCTTGCGCTGGACGATGACGAAAACATCCAGTACCGCAATCCGCTGGAGTTGGGCAAATACATTCGTAGCATGACCACAGATGAGAGCAAGACCTATTATGTGTTCCTCGACGAGATCCAGAAGGTCGTAACCATTCAGAACCCCTACATTCAGGGCGCGGAGGATAAAATCGGCTTTGTGGATGTGGTCCTCGGCCTGATGAAACACGATAATATTGACGTGTATGTGACGGGCAGCAACTCGAAAATGCTGTCCTCGGATATTTTGACCGAATTTCGCGGGCGCGGCGATGAGATCCGGGTCAATCCCCTGTCTTTTGAGGAGTTTTACCACGCCTACGAGGGCGACAAACGGGATGCTTGGCAGGAGTATTATACTTACGGCGGCCTGCCCCTCGTGATGATGAAAAAGAGCCACGAGGAAAAGACAAAGTACCTGCAATCTCTGTTTGATAAGATTTATCTTGGCGACATCATCGAACGGAACAAGATCTTGCACGATAAGTCCGTTTTAGATGATATTCTGAACATCATTTCCTCCTCGGTCGGCTCCCTGACCAATGCGGGTAAAATTGCCAAGACCTTCCGCAGCGAGCGGCAGGTCAACATCAGCGATGAGACTGTCAGCCGGTATCTGGAGTTTTTCGTGGATGCCTTTATGATCTACAAGGCAGACCGCTATGATGTGAAGGGCAGAAAATATATCGGTTCGCCGCTGAAGTATTATTTCAGCGATGTGGGCTTGCGAAATGCCAGACTGAATTTCCGCCAGCAGGAAGAAAACCACATTATGGAGAACATTATTTATAATGAGCTGTTATGCCGTGAGTTCAACGTGGATGTGGGCGTGGTGGAGTACTGTTACAAGGACGAACAGAAAAAGAGCAAGCGCACGCAGCTGGAGATCGACTTTGTGGCAAACAAGGGGAGCCGCCGGTATTATATCCAGTCTGCCTTGACCGTGGCGGACGAGGAAAAGCGGGCGCAGGAAGTAAACTCCCTCAACCGCGTGGGGGACTCCTTTAAGAAGATCGTGGTGGTGAAGGACAATATCATCCCATGGCACGATGAGAACGGGATCCTGTATGTGGGCATCGAGAAATTCCTGCTGAATGAAACAGCGATGGAACTGTGAGAGGGTAGCGAGGTGTTACTATGTTCTACAAAATGATCGAAGCCAAGCGCAATGAGTGGTTGGCTTCGGAGACTTGCACGGTCAAGGCGGTCATTGACTACATCGTAAAAACCGGGCAAATGCGCGATGCGCAGGTTGAGGCAATCAAAACCTATCTGTTTTTGAAAATCGCGTGTAGCTGCAAGCCTTTAGCGGAGCTGTTCTACGAGGGTGCGTTCAATACGCTGGATCTGGATGATTCGGAGGTATCGCACAGCACCCGTGAATACCTCAAAGTAAACAAAGCTGCTGCGGCACTGTTTGAATACGCCTGCCTCACCAACGATGCAGGAGAGCAGGTCTCTCCCAAGCTGGAACAGCAGATTCGTAAAACTCCAGAAAGCATTGATTATGGTAAGTTCTTTCGCGACGCCTTTTATGATTTATCTTACACCGACTACCTGTTCAGCCTCCCCATGGGCGCAGGCAAGACCTATCTGATGGCGGCTTTTATCTATCTGGACTTATACTTTGCACGGAATGAGCCGAAAAATTCTGCTTTCGCACATAATTTTATTATCTTTGCGCCCTCCGGCCTGAAGTCCTCCGTTGTCCCCAGTCTGAAAACTATTCAAAACTTTGATCCTACATGGGTCATTCCCGAACCGGCCGCTTCGGAACTCAAGCGCATGATCTCCTTTGAGGTACTGGATCAGAGCAAAACGGCAAAGAAGTCCAACAAGACGAAAAACCCGAATGTGCAGAAAATTGCAAACCATCAGCCGCTGTCGGAGTTGTTCGGTCTGGTTGCCGTCACTAACGCGGAAAAAGTCATTCTCGACCGTATTCAGGAAAGTCAAGGTCAAATCAACCTATTTGAGGAAAGTGATGACGAAAAAGATCGTCAGGCGAATGAACTGCGCAACCTGATCGGCAAACTCCCCGCTTTGTCTATTTTCATTGACGAGGTACACCACGCTGTCAGCGATGAAATCAAACTGCGTGCTGTTGTCACACGTTGGGCGGAAAATGATACGGTCAATTCAGTCATCGGCTTTTCCGGCACGCCGTATCTGGAAAAAGCAGAGAAAATCACCGTGGTGGACAATCTGTCAGTCGCCACAGCGGAGATTACAAATATCGTGTATTACTACCCGCTCATTAACGGTGTTGGAAATTTTCTCAAGCGTCCGGTGGTGAAGATTGCGGAGCTTGCGGACAGCAGCCGTATCATTGAAGCCGGTGTGCGTGAATTTTTTGAAACCTACAAGGATACCGTCTATGCCAATGGCACAGTCGCAAAGCTGGGCATCTACTGCGGAACCATCGAAAAGCTGGAAGAACTTGTTTACCCGCTTATCGCAAAAATCGCCGCGGAATGCGGCTTTGGCAGCGACACCATTCTCAAGTTCCACAAGGGCAATAAGCAGTATCCCCAGCCTGCCGACAGCCAGATGCAGTTTGATTCACTGGATAAAGCAATTTCTAAAATCCGCGTTGTTCTGCTGGTTCAAATCGGCAAGGAGGGCTGGGACTGCCGCAGCCTGACTGGGATCATCCTCTCGCAGGAGGGCGACTGCCCGAAGAATATGGTGCTGCAAACCTCTTGCCGATGCCTTCGTCAGGTGGATAAGAACGCGCCGGAAACGGCACTCATCTACCTGAACGACAGCAACGCGGACAAGCTCAATGCTCAACTCCAACAGCAGCACCGCATTTCTCTGAAAGAATTCACCGAGGCCAGCCACGGTAAAACTGAAATCAAGCGGTATGACCGCACCGCTTACTTAAAGTTGCCCAAAATTGATTTCTACCAGTTCAAAGTCAATTACGAAACCCAGACCGAGGAACCTGCCGCTCCGGAATCAAAGATCCCTGTTGCCGCAGACGAAGCGAAGGTGTCTGATGACATTATCAAGACCACCGACCTGACTATGGAGACTCAGAACATCAAGGTGGATGATACTGAGCGCGGCACAGAACAGGCGACCTTTGCCACGTGGCTGCTTCGTATTGTCAAGGGCAGCTTTGGTTCACTGACCATGCAGGAATTAAGCCGCTACAGCGATTTGCTGCGGGAGGTCTATTTGACCGTGACCTACGAGCGCGACGGCGTTCGTTACTACAGTTCCCGCTACGACCATGCTATGGTGGAAGCAAATATCCGAAAGGCGTTCTGCGAAAAGCGCACCTTCCACACAAAGGAAGAGCTGATTCCCGAGGAAGCCAGCCTGCTGAATATCGCAAATTTCACTCCCACAGTCCACACAGAGAAACCGGACGATTACTACCCCGCACAGGACTTGGTAGAACGCATCATTCTGGATGATAAAGGTAAGTTGAAAGTCAGCGCAAAAGAGCAGGCCATGATGGAGTTGGCAGAGGAAACCGGAAATACCGCCATTTTGGAGATGCTTCGCAAGCAAAATTCGTCCCATCCGCAAAAAGACCGCACCTTCCACTATCTGCCCTATCACACAGACAGCGGCTTTGAGCAGACTTTCCTCAAAGAAGTCCTGACCTTCGATGAGGTTGAGCGGCTTGGCTTGGAGGTCTACTACAACGGCGACCGTGCCATGACGGAATTTAAGATCAAGTGCTATCAGCGCCTGAACGGTGGCTGGCGATATATTGGAATGTACACGCCGGATTTCCTCGTTCTCCAGCGCAAGGATAGTAAAATTCACAAGGCCATTATCGTGGAAACCAAGGGCGGTATTTATGCCAATGACCCTGCATTCAAGGATAAGCGGACTTTTATGGAAATGGAGTTCTCCCGCTATAACAATCAGGCGTTCGGCTACGCGCGATTTGAGTATCTCTATTTGGAGGATACTCTGCCAGAGGCGGAACGTATCAGACAAACACATGAGAAAATCTGCGGATTTTTTGAAGGAGTATAGTATGGATTTTTTAGACTATAGAGAAAAATTGGGGATTGGATGCTATGATGGGGAGAAATTCACCTTTTTCCTCACAAAAATATTCAACTGCTTAAACGGCATTTCCGAAGAGACACACTCAGGATGTGTTACAAGTAGTGAGTATTTTTCTTTCTGCAACTTAACAGGTTCTCGGTATAATCAGCAGCTTTCTGCTGGCTATCATAATCGGGAGCGTTTCAACGAGTGTTTAACCATATTAGATCGACACCGCAACAGGTTAGAAGAGTTTTTGGCTTATTATATTGCCTTCACAAATTCAATAGAACCTCAAAAGGCTCTTCCCTCAAATTGGACAAGAGCGCATTTTGCGAACTTATTAGTCCAAATGTTAACCGAATCGCACATTCCGGTTGAGTTGATAAAGAATGACGATGAATACTTTGCTTTCCCCAAAGGCGCAAAAGAATTGGACGATGCTCTTGTTTCGCAACCGTTGGATTGGCTGTCATCTTACCCGAAAGCACATGAAGCGTTCATTAAAGCACTGAAAGACTATGCTGAAGCTGCAACAGACACTGCCAGCGAAGTAGCCGACAAATTTCGCAAAGCACTTGAAGCATTTTTCCAGGAATTCTTCGGAGGAACCAAGTCACTCGAAAACTACAAAAATACATATGGGACATATTTGAAAAGTCAAGGAGTTCCTAAAGAAGTAAGTGGAAATTTTGAAACATTGCTTCAAGCGTATACAAGCTTTATGAACAACTACGCAAAGCATCGAGATGCCACAAGCAACAGACTTCTGGAATACCTTATGTATCAAACAGGTAACATCATTCGTCTCCTGATCACATTAAAACAAGGGGAGGACAAACAATGAATATCAGACCTACAGTAGATTTTGATGACAAATATCTGAATGCAAAGTGTAAAGTGATTGAATGTATTAAAGCGCTGAATCAACTAACTCCGGAACAAAACCAGCAACTGGCTCGAGAATGTTTTGCCTCCATGGGGATGGCAATGTCACTTGAACAGTTCATACACCACATGGAGAATGGAGGACAAGGATAATGCCCATTAAATACATTCCCTTCATTCCCGAACCCGTGGAGGGGCAGGCGGTGCTGGGCAATTTCAACCGCGTTCTGCGCTACAAGGGTGCGGACGAGCTGTCCATGACGCTCCAGCGGGGAATGCCCCTGTACGAGATGGAGAAGCAAGAGACCGTGGGCGAGAACACCGATGGCAATATGGTCATTCGCGGCGAATGCGTGTCTGCCTGCGCCTATTTGAAAGAGCAGGGCGTTCAGGTTGACTTGGTCTACATCGACCCGCCCTTTGCCAGCGGCGCGGACTACGCCAAAAAGGTCTATATCCGCCGCAATCCCAAGGTTGCCGAGGCCATCGCGCAGGCGGAGCGGGAACTGGATGTGGACGAGCTGAAAGCCTTTGAGGAAAAGATGTACGGCGATGTCTGGGATAAAGAAAAGTACCTGAGCTGGATGTACGAAAACCTCATGGCGATCAAGGGCGTCATGAGTGAAACGGCATCGATCTATGTGCATCTGGACTATCACATCGGGCATTATGTGAAGATCCTGATGGACGAGATTTTTGGTGAAGCCGCATTTCAAAATGAAATCGTGTGGAAACGAACCACCTCTCGTGCTGGAAGCGGATACTATAATCACATTCATGATGTAATATTCTTTTACACATTATCTGATGATGCATTTTGGGAACAGCAATATACCCCATACACGCAAGAATATTTAGATTCGATGTTTAAGCATACCGATCCGGATGGTCGCAGATGGAGAGAAAGCCCTTTGACCGCTCCAGGTGTTCGTTATGGTTCATCTGGTGCGGAATGGCGAGGTTTCAATCCAACAAACATAGGAAAAGGGCGTCACTGGACTATTCCGAGTTTTGTACGAGAATCTTTGTCTGATGAGGGCAAAGCAGATACACTTGTCGCTCTTGATGAGTTGGAAGCCTTGGGGCGAATTGTATGGGCAAAAGGAGGAAAAGGTTCCCCTAACTTCAAACAATATGTTGATGACATGGATGGCGTAGAACTGCAATCCATTTGGACAGACATTAGCGGTGCTGAAGGTGATTATTCCACTCAAAAACCAGAGGCATTACTCAGACGAATTGTATCTTCCTCTTCGGATAGAGGCTTTATCGTTGCTGACTTCTTCGGCGGCAGCGGCGTGACTGCCGCCGTTGCCAACAAGTTGGGGCGGTGCTTTATCCACTGTGACATCGGGCTCAACTCCATTCAGACCGCCCGCGACCGTCTCGTTACTGATGGCGCGGAATTTGATGTACTGGAGATCAAGGACGGCGTACAGCTTTACCGCAACCCCGTTCAGACGATGGATAAGATCAAGTCCCTCATTCCCGGTCTAAAAAACGAGGACGATTTGGACTCCTTCTGGGAGGGAGCCATCTCTGACAGCAAGCTGGGCATGATTCCTGTCTATGTGCCGAACCTGATGGACAGCAGCTCCAAGCTGCTGGATGTGGTGCTGATGAACCGCATTCTCCATCAGGCCATCCCTGACTTGGATAGTAGTGTGAAAAAGGTCATCGTGTATTACATCGACATCACTGACGAGGACGAAATTCGCCGCTTTATCGCCGCGGACGACAGTACCACCGTGGAGATTGAGTTGCGCGACCTGAAAACGGTGCTGGACGATGTGGTCATTGGGGACGAGGTATCGTTCCATTGCACAGAAGTCCATGATGACCTCTTCGGCGGCTGGCAGGTGGTGATCGACAGCTTTGTCAGTGACCGCGTGCTGCAAAAGATCACAGAGTTCAACAACAAAGCCCGCATGAACGCCTCGCCCAAGAAGCCCTTCAAGCCCATTGAGATCAGTGAGGAGGGGCTGGAACTGATCGAGTATCTGAGCCTTGACTGCACCGCTGCTGACGGAGCGTGGCACTCCGACAGCGAGATCAAGATCGACAAGCTGGGTTATGTCGTCCGCAACGGCGAGAAAACCAAGGAGTTCTGGGACGGAGCTATCCGCAGCGAAAAGAAACCGCTTAGATTGAAGATCCGTAACATCTGCGGAGATGAAACCATGTGGGAGATTTGATATTATAAATCTTTGGAAAAGTAAGGACTGAGGGAGTAAAACTCCCTCAGTCCTTACTTTTTATACTTATCCCTTAAGCTCCCATGCCCGCCGCGGTCGATATCCTCCTGTTCCTCCGGCGTCCAAACCTTCCATTCCGCGTTCTCTTCTCTCAGGTCCAGCAACATGAAGCCCTTGTAGTTGGCAGCCGCATCAAAGTCCAAATTCCCTTTGATATTCTGCCGCCATGCAGTACTGTTCGGCTCCGGCAGAGACACCTGCTCGACTTCATAGGTTTCCAGTTCCCCAAAGATATCGATTTTCCGCAGGAAATCCGATGCGGAGATTTTTCCTTTGAGATACCTCCCTCTGACCTTGACCGCTGCACTAATCCATTCCTGATAGCAAGCGTCGCTCACAGGCTTCAGCCGATCCCGCTGGTCTGGCGGAGCGTCCTCATAACGGTTCCGTCGTTCTTCCATCCTATGTCGCAGAACATTGTATATCCGCAGTGCCTCATCCAATGCCGCACCATCCTTGCCCTTGAGTTTTGGCCCCAGCGCCTTGCAGGACAGTCCGTCGATCACACGGTCGCAGTAGTGCGTTTCCGCAGAGGTTTTCGGAATGAAATACTGCCAGCAGCACTCACACCGTGCGATACGCTTTTTCTTCTGGCGGAAATAAAGCTGCAATTCCAACAGGTACAGCTCAAAGATATTTTCAGCCGTATACCGCAACCGGTGTCCGAACGGCATCGGCCTGCAAGGAAAGAACTGGTGCATTAACGCGGGGTATGCCTCCTCCAACGCTCCATACCGCTTCCACTGCGCGGCGCGCTCATAATCGGCAAACCCGATCTCCAGCAGATTTCGAAGACGCAGCTGTGCCCTGCACGGCTCGTCCAGTGCCCGAAGAACTGCGGCACCTTTCTCGGACGGAAAAATCGGCGAACCATTGTCCTGCATTGCCATTGCGTCCTGAAGATGTTCAGCGGCATAAAAAGCGGAGATGGTATCGATCTTCATGATCCAATCAGGCAAGTCGCCGATCTGCTTTTCAAAATCCTCATAGTCCGAATAGGGAACATCCATGCGTTCCAAAAACAGAGGATGCTCCGTCCAGAGCCGCTGGATCACGGCATGGTATTCCGCAAAATCCAGAGAAGTAAACCGAACCAGTTCCTCCGCTGGCGTTCGACCCCTGAGTTCTTCTACACACCCATCCTTGCCAACCAATAAAATATCGATGTTCTCTCCGGTATCTGTTTCCAAAAAGATGCCGGAGAGATTCTTTTCGGGAGCGGTCAACTTGGGGTCACGCAGTCCGAGCTGTAGTTGCAAGTCTTGGAAAAATCTCGAAAACCACTCTTCCATGTAAAAACCATCTCCCTTCCTTTACAGTATCAGTATACCACATTGACAAACCGGAAAGGAGAAATTTTTATGAACCGACTGCAAACCATTGACGCGGACACACTGCAAAGCACCGCTT